>ERZ1034669.459-NODE-459-length-14152-cov-29.651344_pt1 | contig 14152 bp, 29 predicted proteins | sample MGYA00520705_ERZ1034669 | MGnify/ENA primary metagenome ERZ1034669 (study PRJEB33766, sample SAMN09781766) | gut metagenome | biome: gut microbiome | host: Homo sapiens | place: Madagascar | study: EMG produced TPA metagenomics assembly of the PRJNA485056 data... | reverse complement strand
TGGTCGAGAGTATGAGGACGATAAAACAACATTTATGGGGTATTGATGAATACCCAATAATTTACAGAATAGCCCTATTCATGGGCTATTTTTTAGGAAACAACCATATAAGCAGATTATCGTTGTTTAGTGCCTTTTTCGGAAAAAGCCACACACGGGGCACACAAATCATGAGAATAATCACTAATGTTGCCAGCACATAAATCCTTGTCAAAGGCTGTAACGGCGTCTGCAAGGGTATCAGGATAGAGGTGGGAATAGACTTTCCATGTTATCTCCGAGGTAGCGTGTCCTACCAGCTTGGAAATAGTGGTTATAGGCGTATTGGCGTTGATAAGAACGGAGACATAGGAATGGCGGAGGTCATGGACTCGGATATGCGGAACCCCTGATATTGACTCGACTTCATCCTTGAGCTTGTCCAAGGTCGAGTCTGGAACGTGGGTCAAGCCACCGCAGAGATAAAGGGGCTTGCTTCCAAGGCGTGCGAGTCTCGTGTAAAGGTGTTCCTTGATGATATTCGCAAGCACGGCAGGGATCGGAACGGAACGGAAGCTTGTCTTGTTCTTCGGAGGCGTGGTTATCCATCCTGAGGCGCCTTTGACCTTGTGGGTGCAGGACTTGGTAACGTTCAGGTAGTAGGTGCCTCTCCGCTGTACGAAGTCTTCCGGGGTCAAGGCGTTGGCCTCTCCCTTGCGTAGGCCTGCGTAGAAGAGGATGTTGAGCATGACATAGCATGACCACCATTGCATATATCCGCTCTCATAAGGGCTGAACTTCTCGCATTCCTTTCGGAATGCATCAATGAATATCCGGAACTGGTAGGAGTCCCAGAAGTGAAGCGCCTTCTCTTCCTCAATCTGGTTCGGATCTTTCTTGAAAGTGCCTGCCATATCAAGATACTTCATTGTGTCCATGCCGTATTCCTTGTAAGCAAAGGAGAGAAGCCCATGGAGGTTATTGAACTTGTTACGACAGGAAGTGAGGGTGAGCCCTGAGCCCTGGACAAACTTCTTCCAGTCGAGGAAGTCCTGCTTCGTGCATTTAGCCCTGTCCATGCCATGGAAGAAAGGTATCCTGTATATATCAAAAGAACGGCGGTAGTTGTCTATCGTAGTGATACGGATCTCTTCTTTCCGTTTGTCACAGAAGGCGTTGCATAGGGCTTCAATTGTTATTTTCACCCCATGTTCACCTATTGACTTTTCGGCAACCATCATTCCTTCGGCTTCCTTTGCTTCGGCATAAGTCGAATAGGACTTGCAGATACGTTTCCGTTTCCCATCGCTGTCGACAACGGAGATGACTACCTGATAGGGTTTCTTACGGTTTATCTTGCTAATCATTGTCTTTCAGCTTCCTGCATTGGACTTGCTCGAAGTCGGCAGGATTGGCTTTGCGCAGGATATCATCACGGTAGATCAGTCTTGCCTTTTCCCATCTGCCTTCCACAAGTCCTGTTACGGACTCGATGAAGACATCGCAGACTATGAAGTCCGGGTTTCCGTTGTAGTCTCCCAGATAGCGTACGATACGGATATCGTCCGTTCCATTCAGGATCTGCTCGTCTGTTCCGATGCTTGCAATGTAGTACTCTTTTTCAATAAGTCTTTTCATTTTCTATCTCTTTCGATACTTTTGATAAACATATAAACTGCTTGTAACTCCTGCTTTTTCATATTGGATACTGACTCCTGGATTTTCCTTTTCCTGTCCTTTGTGCTGAGGTCTTCCTCGACATCAGGATGCCAATATCCGAAGAGGGCTTCAGGCGGAACATCGAGAAATTTTGAAATCGCTAAAATGCAAGGATATTTGATTCCGGCAATGTCGCCGTTTTCCCAGCGGAAGACCGTAGACCGGTTGACATGGCAGACTCTTGCTATATCATCGGCTGACAATCCTTTAGCGGTTCTTACTGCCTTTATATAGGTTCCAGCGTTAGGTTTTTTAATGTTGTCCATAGATTCTCCTCCAACCGGAGTGATTATATCATGGTAATATAAAAATCGCAAAAAGCGAAAAAAATAGTTGCATTTAGTGGAATACACGCTTACAATAGCCTCAGTTGCGGAAATACAACAAAGGAGAAAACAGAAATGACAGAACAGAACATTAGCAAGAAGTTAGACGAAGCCTTCAAGAATGGAATGGTTGCAGAGCTTAAGGCTGATTTAGCAAAGGCCACCACCTACGATGAAATCAGTAAAGTCGCCCATGAAGCCATATACCAGTTTGATCGGTGCCATCGCAACCTCGACATGGACGGAATGAAGAAATTCTTGGATATTCAAAAAAGGGCTTCGGAAGCTCTGAATAATATCAAGTAAGGAATGAGAACCATGACAGAACAGAAAAAAGAAGAGCTGAGACAGTCGATTGTGAAATACGCAAACTATTGTGCCTATGTTGCCGAGGATCGCAAAGGAGGGTTCACAGCCCTCCTCAAGGAAGACAGGAAGAGGCAGGATGAATGCCGTGACTCGCTGTTTACCAGGATTGACAGCCTATAGAAAGGAAGGCTTGGGAAAATGAAAAAGTATATTGTTCAGAGTTATGTCAACAACGATGCAAGCGACTATTGGGAGTTCGAAAATTTGGAAGAAGCAAAACAGGACTTTGCCGAAAGAGTAAGCAGAATTCCATCGGAGATGAAAAGCGAGAACCGCCAGAGCGTTGTCAAGTTCGATGATGACGACTCCTGGGGGTATGAACTTTATATCGAAGATGACGAAAACGAAGTATATGAAACGCTGGACTCTGCTTGCATGAGTTGGAAAGAAGCCAAGGAGGGAAAGTAAATGATGTTCGAAGAACACGGAGTCGATACATGCATTATCAGAAGCGAAATCGCACATAGGCTTTTCAAAAAGCTTGAACATATTATCCTGATAAGTCGATTAGGTGGTTACTTTAATGAGATAGAGGCTACCAAAGAATACTGGGATTTCGTATCTTTTCTCGACCATCTGGGAGCAGAATCCTTCAAATTCCAGAAGCCGATTGACTACGATGTAAGGCTTGAGCCGGGGCTGTTTGACCGCATTACAGAAGAGGCACATTATTTATTGGAGAGGCTCAATGGGGTCAAAGAAGGCGAGAACAAGAAGCTTGATGACCGTTATGAAAAACTTCTCGAAAGATTAGTTAGTCTTGACAATAACAGCCTATGGAAAGTCGATAAACTGAAACTGGACGACAACCTCTGATGAAATGCTTTATCACAACAAAGGGGAATCTCGGAAATACCGAGGTTCCCTTCGAGTCCGAAGGAGAGATGGGATCGGACAAACTCAGAAGAGATGCTCTGGAAGCTGTTCGGAAACACTTCCATGGCGCAGTACTTCCTGAGGAAAGGACGGAGGAGGCTGAAACAGCCTATTGGCGTAACTACTACGGCTATAGGCTGGATTCATACATTCACAAAGCCTAGAAAAAGGAGGGGCTATATGGAAACAGAATTCAATCTGGATGAATGGAAGTCGATGCTGTCGCATTTCGGTTACAACGCCGAAAGACTAGCAAACAGAAGGGGAATGGACCGAGCCACTAGGTATCGGCACATCAAGGACCCTTCAAAATTCTCTTATTCCGAAATCATGGAACTATTCAAGATTTTTGGAAAGAAGAGAGTTATGGCCGTTTTTTTTGGGGGTCAGTCGCATAAAACGACTCTTAGCAATGAAACGAAACACTGAGAAGCGCTTGGAAACGGCATGGAAGGACATCAATTCCATTTGCCTCACACAGCCGATGGTCGTACGTCTCTTCTCCATCTATGGGGGAAACAGAGACAAAGCAGTGCTTGCCTACCAGAACATGGAGAAAAGCTACGAGGAGTACTTGAAGAAGAACAGGCTTATCAATCCTGGCTGTGTCGGCGTTCCTAACAAGATTGCCCTGCCGTTCCTTGAAAGGTACGGAATCACCAAGGCAACCATCAAGGAAGCACTTGAAGCCGAAGGAGGGTGGCTGGAATGAAGGAAATCGTAATCGACAACAGAATCTATCTTGCGTTTGACAAAACGATAGACATGGGCTCTGCACGGATCAAGTACTGCGGAACATCGCTCGGAAGTGACCTCTTTGCCGACACCTTGGGGAATATCTACAGATGCAACGAAGGCGAAACAGGGAACCTCAGGAAGATGGCAAAAGCACAGCACAACGGAACCTCCTATATCTATCTTTCCGGGAAACGCATATCTGTGGCATCTCTGGTAGCAAAAGCGTTCTTCGGAAAGAAAGCCGAAGACACACAGCTGATCCACCTGAACGGACACAGCGAAGACAACCGTATTTCGAACATCGCAATCGACATCACGCAGAAATGGGACGGAGTAAGAATCGAAAGGATAAACGAAAATGGAAGAGAAAAGCTTAGTGAAGTTACTGCAGGAAGTACAGACGGAGCTGAAAGCACCGAAAAACCAGTACAACAGCTTCGCAAAGTACCACTACCGGTCGCAGGAGGACATTCTGGAAGCCGTAAAGCCGTTGCTGGCAAAAAGAGGTCTGGCTCTGACGCTGAACGATGAGATTGTCCAGTTCGGAACACGGGTCTATGTCAAGGCAACTGCCACACTCTACGGGGAAATGGACAAGAGTTTCAAGGTCGAAGCTTACGCCAGAGAGCCGGAAGAGAAGAAGGGAATGGATGAGTCCCAGATTACGGGAACGGCTTCAAGCTATGCACGGAAATACGCTCTGAACGGTCTGTTCGCCATTGACGATACGGAAGACTCGGACGCACAGGGCAAACTGACAGGAGGCAAACAAGCACCCTTACATATCGATGATCCCAATATCAGAGTTACTCCTGGAGACATGCGTATTGAAGGCATCGGTATTGTTACTACCCCTAAGATAAAAATAAAGCCTGGTACAACGGAACTCGAGCTTGGTACACCGGGTAATCCTCTATACATAACAAAGAACGTTCTATGTACCAACAGAAACATAAGAGTCGAGACCTTAGCCGAAGCAAAGGCATTGAGAATCAGCCTCGATAAGGTAGCAACCTACCTGAAGAAGAGACCTGAGGAAGTCACAGAAGAGGACAGGCAGAAATGCATTGCGACAAAGAAAAAGGCTTTGGAGGCAAAGAAGTAATATGAGCGAAGTAATGTTCGATGAGGCTACACACACCTATACGCTCTATGGAAGAAAGCTGATAAGTGTCACCCAGCTCCTTCAGAAAGCAGGAATCTCGCCTGACTATTCGCTTGTAGATGAGAAGACATTGAAGGAGTCGGCGGAAAGAGGCTCGATGATCCACGGAGAGATAGAGGCCTACAACAAGACAATGGAGATAGGCTTCACCGATGAATGCCAGGAATATATCGCCTGGCTTCACACAACGAAGTCGAAATGCCTGAAGTCGGAATTCGAAGTACACAACGATTATGTCGCAGGAAGAGCAGACCTCCTATTGGAAGAGAACGGCAAGAAGGTGATTGCAGACATCAAGACGACATCGGCTCTCCATAAGGACTCCGTTTCATGGCAGTTGTCGCTCTATGCCTATCTGTTAGGCGATAAGGAAGTCAAGAAAGGACAGGCGTTCTGGTTCTCCAAGGATGGACTGAAAGTAGTCAAGATCCCATTGAAGCCGGTTGCAGAAGTCGAACGCCTCTTGAAGTCTGTCGAGACAGACAGCGAGGAGCTGTTCGCCGAGACCGTTCCAGTGTCCGATGACGAGATATCCGCACTGGAAGAAGCCGAGCTCCTTATCAAGCAATACGACAAGGCAAAGAAGGAAATGCAGAAGCGGAGCGAAGCGCTCAAGGAAGCAATCATAAAGTCGATGGAAAAGCAGGGTGTCTATTCATTCAACAACGGAAGAATCAAGGTCAGCTACATTGCTCCTACTATCCGGAAATCAATCGATACGGCAAAGCTGAAAGAGGAAATGCCTGACATAGCAGAGAAGTATACGAAGTCGGCACCTGTCAAGGCAGGGGTCAGAATCACAGTGAGGGAACAGAATGACGATTGAGGAATATGTAGTGTCGGAGCTGACAAGACTCAGCGAGCGTGTGAAGAAGGCGGATGAAGTCATCAGTGAACAGAAACGTGAAAACGATGAACTCAAAGAACAGCTCGAGTCTTCCAAGAAGTATGCAGAGAAGAGGCAGATGGCAAGCGCCAAGAGGTTTGCCGAGCTTGAAGAACTAAAGGCAGGGCTGAACGCAATCGACATCGGCTTCATCCATGATGACTCGGTGATGGTCTTCTCCTCGGTGATCACAAAGGACAATCCAGGATTCAAGGCGCTCCATGATGCAGGAAAGGAAAAGGAAAGAAATGAATAAGGTATTGGTAACAGGCAATCTGGTACGGCCGATTGATAAGATGATGACGGAAAGCGGAAGGTCCATCGTGAACAACACGATTGCAGTCAACCGCCAGTACAAGGACAAGGACGGAGAGAGAGGGGTTGACTTCATCCCGTTCACTGCCTTCGGACAGTCGGCGGATTATCTTGACCACTATGCTGTGAAAGGCGACAAGAGGGAAATTGTCGGACGGTGGCAGAACCGCCAATACACCGACAAGAACAACCAGAAACGGCAGGTCTCTGAACTCATTGTCGAATACGTTTCCCTGCTCACTCCTAAGAAGGACAGAGCGGAAACGGCAGAACAGGCGAAGGAAGAGCCGAAAGCGGAAGCTCCGATAGATGATGATCTTCCGTTCTAGCTATGAAACTCGGAACAGCAGATTTCAAAGTCATCAAGTCAGCCCTGGAAATCGTACCATCCTATGTTCTGGACAGACAGCATAGGACAAGGTACGATGCCGTCCGGCTGGCGAGAGTGATAGGAGCCGAGATTGACAAGAGCGAGAATGCGACAGCCAAGACGAATCTGGCTATCAGACTCACGATAGCGGATCTCAGACTCATCAAAGTCGCCTTGGAAGTCGTACCGTCCTATGTCTTGGAAAAACAGCATAAGACAGAATACGATGCCGTCTTGCTGGAGAGCATGATAGGAATCGAGATTGACAAGAGCGAGAAGAGGAAGGAAATAGCAGACAAGCAGGACAGGATCATACGGAAGGCAAGAGAGGAAGCACTTAGGCAATCCAACTTCGCCGTTGACAAATCAAAGCTGAATTCAAGTTTTGAAAAAAATACGATAACCAAGCCAAAACGCAAAGCCACAAAAGCGAAACTTGAATTCCCTAACTTGAATTTGAAAGGAAAAAAGAAGGGGGCTGGCAATGACAAGAAAACCATCAACGAGAAAAATCGAGAGGACAGAGGACGAGCTCCGGTACTTTGAGAGACAGCTCCGTGAAGGGGTCAACGCCTGTATCAAGGTATCCGACTACATCGCCGGGATGAACCTTAGCAGGGGGCAGGCGGAGGCTTCCTCACAAAGGCTGAAGATAGGGACTTCCCTCGCCTGCATGCATACGGTCCTAGCTGAGAAGCTGGAGAAGATGAGATGAGGAAGTTCATAAAGAGGTACATACCCATAAGGATGAGGGAAGACCTGAGCAGGACAGAGAAGGTGGTTCTATGTGCACTCACCTACAATGCCGAGAACCCTAATTCAAGAAGGACGTTGAAGGAAAGGTCACGGCTGTTCGGAATCTCTTACAGATATACCATCAAGGCTGTGCAGAGCCTCACCGAGAAAGGCTTGTGCAGGTACAGGATCAAGGGAAACCAGAAGTACATTTCCATCACTTGGAAAGTAACTTCAACGATACAAGGCAAAGGAACTATAGTTCACCAAGTGAACCAGAGTTCACCTAGTGAACCCCAGTTCACCTACCAAGTGAACCAGAGTTCACCTGAGATAGGAACTATAGTTCACCTACCAAGTGAACCCCAGTTCACTCCCCCCTTATATATCCCCTCTAAAAGAGGGATAGAAGAGAGTAGTAGAGGAGGGGCGGAAGCCCCAGCGAGCACCCAGAAGGGGTGCGCTGGGCCCCGCTCCGAGAAAGAAGACGGAAAAGGAACGGATACGGAAGCCATGAGGAAAAAGCATTCCTCCGCTGAGGCAGACCCCAGAGGAGAGTTCCGGCTCATGAAGAAGGGCTCCTTCGGATACCTCGAGAGCGTTTACCACCAGCACTATCCGATGACGCTGAAGGAAAAGCAGGACTGCTGGGAGGTGTTCTCGGAAGAGGTCGACAGCTGGGAAGACTACGACAAGTGCAGGAGATGCTTCCGAACCATGGATGCAAGACCTGCAACGCTGATGGACTACCTGAAGGAGGCACCATGGAAGGACTGACAAGGGAAGTATGGGAGACGCTGTACGAAGTCGTGCGCTTATGCTTCCCGGAAGATAAATACGCCGAAAGGCGGAAGGACTGGAAGAAGGGCAGGGAAGAGCTCAGAAAGGAAAGAAGCGAATGAGATACAAGGCGGATCTTGCGGATGAGGAGGAGATAGCGGAGGACCTAAGGGGAGTCCGTGACAGCCTCGAAAGGCTGAAGAGAAAGTGGAAGGGAAGGCTGGAAGGACACGAAGGGGCGGACGAGGAGGACAGGCAGGACATGTACGGTTCGGTGTCGGAAGGGATTGACGCTGTGGATGATGCCATAGGCTACATAGACTCGGCGATGGAGGCTGTCGAGAATGACGTTGAGGACTGCGAAGGCGCAATCCAGGATTCCGACTTCCGGCTGAGGAAGAGGAGGAACGGGGAAAGATGATCAAGTACGTTTTCGAAGTCCCGGGCACTCCGATGGCATGGAAGAGAGCACGGGCGACCGTGCGCTTCGGACACGCCTCTAGGTTCGAGGACAAGAGGCAGTCGAGCTACAAGGCGGATATCCGCTCCTTCCTGCGGAAAGCCTGCGGGAAGCCGGTGGCAAGCCCCTGTCCGTTCGTCCTTACCATAAGCTTCGAGTTCCCCCTGCTGAAAGGCGACTACAACGGCAAGGGAGAGCCGAACAAGCACGGGAAGGCAAAGCTGTGCGGGGAAGAGAAGAGGTGCAAGAAGCCTGACCTCGACAACCTCGTGAAGATGGTGATGGATGCCCTGAACGGGGTGGTGTGGCTGGACGACTCGCAGGTCTACCGGATAAACATAGCGAAGAGCTATTCCGATGAGCCGAAGACGGTCATCTGCGCCATGGGAATCGACAACGCTCAGGAAAAGCCCCCAGAGAGCTTCTCCCAGTATCCTATGGGTAAATCCTCAAGGGAAGCGGAGAAAGCTCCCAGCGAGGCGAAAACAGGCGGAAAAACAGGAATCGGAGGCAACTGAAATGAGTGAGAAAGCAGTGACATGGATTCTGATAGTCGTGGTAGTGGCGGTCTTCCTTGCAATCTGCATCCCGCAATTCATCAAATACAACAAGGATGCAAAGCAGAAGGAGGAAGAGGAGAAGGAGATACGCAAGCGCACGCTGGAGAAGCTGAAGCAGGAAGAAGAGGAAGGGAAGGACAAGGAAGATGGCGAGTGAGGTCCACTGCACCGACTGCCTGCGGTTCATCGAGGAAGGCGGGCTGAAGGAAGCACTGGGAGACCGCAAGGCGGTCCTCGTAAGCGATCCTCCGTTCAACATCGGCTACCATTACAGCGGGTACAAGGACCGGAGGAAGGAAGATGACTACTATAAGTGGCTTGCCGGAATCATCCGGAAGGCGGGAATCCCTGCCGTGATCGTGCATTACCCTGAGGCACTCTACCGCATTGCGATGAGCCTGGGGCAGGCACCGGAGAGAGTGGCATCATGGGTCTACAATTCCAACACTGCGAGACAGCACCGGGACATCGCCTTCTTCGGAATCAAGCCGGACTTCTCGAAGGTGAGACAGCCGTACAAGAACCCCAACGACAAGAGAATCAAGGAACGCATTGCCAGAGGCATCGGGGGGAGACTCTACGACTGGTGGAATGTCGACCAGGTGAAGAACGTGAGCAAGAAGAACATAGGCCATCCGTGCGTCATGCCATCCAAGGTCATGGAGAACGTGATAGGCGTGCTTCCGGAGGAATACGTGGTGTTCGACCCCTTCAGCGGTTCGGGAACGACAGGCATCGCCTGTGCGAGGCTCGGGCGGGACTTCATAGGTTGCGAGATAGTGCCGGAGTATGCAGAGCTGTCGGAACGGAGAATAGAGGAGGCGGTCAAGGAAAGAGATGAAGCTGAGCGACATTAAGTCATTCGTAAACTCCCTCGGCGCATGGCAGTCGAAGGACTGCTATGAGACCAAGGCGGTGAGACTCAAACAGAGCGTAATCGTGTACAACGACTGCCCATGGCTGGAGAAGGACAGATGCACCGATCCCGTAACCATCGATATAGGTTCGAACGGGATGGGGAAGATAGTCTCCATCGATTGCGAGCTGGGAGCCGACCTATGCTCTCCGTATGTCCGCAAGTTCTACGAGAAGTGCCTGAAGGAGAATGCGTTCGACATGTATGTGGTAGACAGGGAGGAAGCATGATGGGAAAGTACAGAAAGCATGACATCAGCCTGGAATGGGCGAGAGCGGTAAGACACGAGATAAGGAAGGTGGAGGACAGGAAGCTCCAGAAACGCCTAATGGGCAAGCTCCTGAGGGCGTACCGCAAGGACAGCATGAGCGAGAGGCTGGCCCTGTCGGATGAGCTGTCGAAGCTGTCGATGGAACAGGAAGTGAGCAAGTGACATGGATAACGAGAACAAGAAGATAACCCCGGAGAGGCTCTACAACCTCTCCGAGAGAGCACTCAATATCGGAGACTGGGAATACCAGGCCATGATCCTCAAGGAGAGGATAGACAGCTTCCATGGGAATGACAGGGGGGAATTCGACAGAGTCTCCTACTGCATCGAGAGAGAGCTCACGATAGAGGACAGCCGGAAGCCGAAGAAGGTAAAGAAGAAGAACCGTGTCCTGAACCTGAACGACCTGGCGGACTCGGCAGGCGCGATAGAACAGCTGGAGGATTCTCCGAAGAAGAGCCGAGGGATTCGGATACACTCCGGCGATCCGCAGTATGGACGAGAAGCTGTGCCGGCTGATGGATGAAAGAGCTAAGAAGATCCGAGCTGAACTTGACAGCCTTAAAGGCCCGGTGAAAAAAGTAAATGGGGAATGGAAGGAATGGAAGGAAGATGATGGAAAGAGGATGGAGAAATGATATGTTCCGGATCAGAAGGGGGACAGGGAATGGACAGGAAACACAGTATCGGAGGATATACCAGGGAAGAGAAGAACGGGATTGTCGATATGCTGAAGAAGTGGTTCGGAGTGGGCAGGGACTACCCTGTCTACCCCCTGGACAAGTATCAGGACGGATGTGAGGAACCTATCCTATGGATCGATAAGTGGGTTCTCGGGAAGGACACGGTGGTTGTCCTGACCGCCTGCCTTGCCGAGGAAGGCGGAAAGCTCCTCCTGGCAACAGGGCCTGAGGAAGGAATCGAGCTGTCAGAAAGACCTATAGAGGTGACTCCATACGATCTCGGACCTTCTGATATAGCAGGCATGGCAAAGCAGTACGAAGGACGGCATTTCCTTCATGAGCTAAGGTGCCCTGACAGCCTTCCCAATCTGTTCGCCGTCAAGCTCCATGGCAATGACTTCCAGAGCAAGAGTAGACTGTCCAGACCTGTTCCGGGGAAGATATGGGAAAAGGCGTGTCGGAAGGCGCCTGCTCCCAAGACCTTCGATGAGGCTGTCCTCATGGCAGGGAAACAGCCTGCAAGGTCAGTCATGGCGGAGATGGGCTCTCCTGCATTCCATGACTACAGCCGGCTCATACCGGCCAACTACGTCGAGGACAGCTATCCCTGGGGCGAGCCGGGATACCATTATGCCGTTATCTGGTACAACCGTCCTTCCAGCATAGATGGGGAAGAGCTTCCGCAGAGTATGGACATTCCTGCGATGGAATTGAGAAAAACAGAGGAAAAGCCGAAAAAAGCGCAGAGAATTGAGAAAAAGCCTCATTTTGCTGTTGCAAAACAGCCGGATTCCATCTGGGACGACCAGGGAAGAAGGACGCTTTTCTAGGAAAGGAAAAACAAAGAATGGAAGAACAGAAAGAGAAGACGAATTCGATTATCAAAAGAAAGGATCTGATTTACAATTGCGTTCCGGTTTTCGATGCGAGTAACATTCAATGGGAGTATAAGGCGAAGCTGGGCACGTGGGGAAGAAAGGCAAATAAACGCCTTATCCTCTTCATGGAATCCCTCGGCTTTTCCTGCGAGGATATGACTGAGGAAGGAAGAAAGAGGCGCTTCATCCCCAAGAAAGGCAGGGACCGACCGGTTGAGTTGTCGTACACTCTGGCAGTGGGCGCATGCCTTTGCCTAGGATATGACTGCGTGAGAACGGGCAAAGAGCTTGTTGCTTCCTACCGGAAGAAGTCCTATGTCCGCAAGAACAACCACAAGGGGCCATGGGCAGGGAACAACACATCCCTCTTCAAGGGGAGGTACTATGTCAAGGCAATCGACCTCAAGACCAACGAGGAAACGGACTGGCTCAACCGCATCAAGCTCTGCAAGGCGTTGGGAGGCGACTATACGGAAGTCTCCATGCTCTTCACCGGAGTCACACGCTGTTTCAACGGCTACTCGGCAAGCTTCACCTTCCACAACCACACTTACTGGTTCGACTTCAAGAAAGATCCTGAGCAGGGGAAGGAAGAAGCTTCTGCTTGATTCGGACTTCGGATGATGGTAGACTATCCCTGCTGGACGAGTGACATAAGCCGTGTCCGGCACGTATTGTAAAACGGAGAGGGGCGGGCAACTGTCCCTTTTCTAGTGGCCTAGGAAGCTGTATAATGTCACAGCCTCCGAGCAAAGCGAAGGCAGAATACATTTTTATTCCTTTCCGATGGAGGGCCCTGAAAAGCCCTCTTTTCCTTTGCACAGAAACTCAAAACTCTTTCCTTTGGCATAGGACACCGTAAGGCGCTATCCTAGCCTTAGGAGGACGAAAAATGAAGTTCGTAGCAGATTATTGCGTGATGCGCCTTCCCGGACCGCAGGAAGGCAGAATAAAGACCGTGGAGTTCGAGAGCAATAACTATCTCGGAACGCCTAAGAACCGCAAGGACGCATGGGACAGCGCCAGGAAGCAGGAAGGCGAGCTCCTTGACGGGTGGCACATCCGGATCGGACGGGTGAGAGCGAAATGAACTTCCCAGCGCAGTTCGAGCAGTTCATGGCCGACTACTCATGGCTGAAGGACAGGCTTCTCTACGGAGCCTGCGCCGTTGTCATCCTTTGGGGAACGTTCCGCTTCCTGGGCTTGCTCTTCCACCGGAAGAAGTAGTAAAATCTTCCTACCGATGGTTTTATTGATCCCCATCGGCGAATCCTTTACTGCAGGTGTCACTGTTCTGTCCCTGCAGGGCTTCCCCCGACCTTTCAAGGGGAGGCCATTTTTTGTGGGAAAAGATACCCCCCTCTCTGGAAAACCCGATTCAGGAGAGGTAGGGTAGTGGTACATATTTTATACTAAGGAAATAAAGAGAAACCGCTCTTAAAATAAGCTTCATGAAAGTGCTTGGAATTCAGGAATCCGATCGGCGGTTGCGTGAGGTTCCGGGCGATCCGCTGACATGCCGAGGCACATTGCGGAACATGGGAAAAAACGACTGAAAACGGGTATTAACCGGAATTTTGTTACGGATACTTGTGCTTTTTCAAGAAAAATACTATAATATCAGCGAAAATAAATTTTGGGGCTTTTGAAAAAGGGTACCCCCCTGAAAATCAACTTCCCCCTGTTAGCCACCCCTAACACCTATATGTGGGTATGCCCTGAAAGTGCTTTCATAGAATGCCCCTTTTCCTTTGCCACTTTTGCATAAGTTCGTGCAAATACCCGCCTTGCTTTGGCGGTTACGGATTTTGAAAGTTGCTGAAAAAATTTTTTTAAAAAGGCCTTGACAAAATTATTAAACTTTGGGGCTTGATAGTATTGTAAAATCTGATTCTTCTCTATCAAATCTCGTAACGCTGTTGTCTCAGCGTTGCTTGATAGTATTGTAAAATCTGATTCTTCTCTATCACGTGTTTGCTCAGGAAAACTGGCTTGACGCTTGATAGTATTGTAAAATCTGATTCTTCTCTATCGAAGTGTATCGTATTTGAATACCTCGAAATGCTTGATAGTATTGTAAAATTTGATTTTTCTCTATCTTCTGTCCCAGATAGTTCATGATCGTT
>ERZ1034669.456-NODE-456-length-14246-cov-5.206257_pt1 | contig 14246 bp, 7 predicted proteins | sample MGYA00520705_ERZ1034669 | MGnify/ENA primary metagenome ERZ1034669 (study PRJEB33766, sample SAMN09781766) | gut metagenome | biome: gut microbiome | host: Homo sapiens | place: Madagascar | study: EMG produced TPA metagenomics assembly of the PRJNA485056 data set... | reverse complement strand
CATCATAGCTGCCGAAAGGATGGTGGCGATAGGATTTGCCTTGTTCATGCCTGCTATATCAGGGGCTGATCCGCCTGATGGTTCATACATTCCGAATTTTGTCTCGTTAAGAGACGCTGACGACAACATTCCGATAGATCCTGAGATCATAGAAGCCTCGTCTGAAAGGATATCTCCGAACATATTCTCTGTAAGTACTACATCAAACTGTGCAGGATCCTTTACAAGCTGCATTGCACAGTTGTCAACCAGCATGTGCTCGAGTGTTACCTCAGGATAATCGGCTGCCACTTCATTTACAACCTTTCTCCAGAGTCTTGATGAATCAAGGACATTTGCCTTGTCTACAGAAGTAACCTTCTTTCTTCTCTTCATGGCAATGTCGAATGCCTTGATGGCAATTCTTCTGATCTCGTTCTCATTGTATGTAAGGGTATCAACGGCTGTCATTACGCCATCAACCTCTTCTGTCTTTCTCTCGCCGAAGTAAAGTCCGCCTGTAAGCTCTCTCATCATCATCATGTCAAAGCCACGCTCTGCTATCTCAGCTCTAAGTGGACAGGCGTCTTTTAACTCATCATAGAGATTTGCGGGACGAAGATTGGCAAATAATCCCAGTTCTTTTCTTATCTTAAGAAGTCCTGCTTCCGGTCTTAAGTTCGGTGGGAGCTTATACCATGGGGATGTTGATGTGTTGCCGCCTATTGAACCGAGAAGAACTGCATCCTTTGACTTTGCTATGGCAACTGCCTCATCTGTAAGAGGCACTCCTGTTGCGTCTATTGAGCATCCACCCATGAGGATCTCCTCATAGTCGAATTCATGTCCGTATATCTTTCCTACCGTATCGAGAACCTTCATAGCCTCTGTGACTACCTCAGGTCCTATTCCGTCACCTTTAATAACCGCAAGATTGCATTTCATTACTGTATTCCTCCATTTTCAATCTCCGTAGAGTTTTATCCATCCGCTATCATTAAGTAATGACAGGCTCCCTTTATGAGAACCTGTCACGCCTTGATCTTTACTTATATTGCAGACATTAATTGGTAAACATATCTTTTCTGTGCCCAAAATATATGATATTTGCAATCAGAAGACCAACTGAGATAAGTATACCGATAATACTTCCTGCGAGATAGCTTGATGTGTCAACAAGCCAGCTGTATTTGCTAAGCTCTGAATATGCTGCAATGCAGTATATAAGAGATGCACCTATTGAAATTCCACATGTAATGTAATAGAACATAGGGCCATCATGCTTAAAGCCTGCCAGCTTCTGTCTTGCAATTATAGCAACGACCGCCGCAGCGAGCATGAGTATACCGGTGATGGTTGACACCGTCTTCATGCTTGGAAACCATTCATATATTATTTCTCTCTCAGACGCATCTCCATATACTGATCCTGTTATATATTTTATACCATTAACAAGCCCTGACAATGCAGACAAAAATAACTGCACATAGATTATGAATTTATACCACTTCATCCCAAGTCCGTTTGATGAAACTGTGCTCGGATTGGTATATATAGGCTGATTATATGGCTGGTTGTAATTCTGTCCGTTGTAATTCTGTCCGTTGTAATTCGGCTGTCCGCCGTAATTTGGCTGTCCATACTGGTTGCCATAGTTCTGTCCGTCATAATTCGGCTGTCCATACTGGTTGCCGTAGTTCTGCTGGTCTCCGAAGCCCTGTCCATTTCCACCATAATCCTGCTGTCCGCCAAATGTCTGGTTATCGTAGCCCTGGGTTGTGGCATTCTGACTTGGATCATATCCGTTATAATTGTTGTCGTTTTTAAGATTCATACTTTTCTCCTTCTAAACTTCCTGACATCAGCCAGGAAACATCTTTAATATATTTTCCCACATCACCTCTAACATGCCGGTAATGTGTAAAAATCCCCTTAATTCTTACTGTTGATGTAATTTATAAGACCCTCGCTCTTAATGATCTCCTGCATGAACGGCGGGAACGCCTGACCCTTGTACTGGGTTCCCTTTGTTATGTCGTAGATTATACCGCTGTCAAAGTCTATCTCTACCTCGTCTCCTGCCTCAATGGCTTCTGCCGCCTCAGGACACTCAATGATAGGAAGTCCTATATTGATAGAATTTCTATAGAATATTCTTGCAAATGTCTCTGCTATAACACAGCTTATTCCTGAAGCCTTGATGGCTATAGGTGCATGCTCTCTCGATGAACCACAGCCGAAGTTCTTTCTTGCCACCATGATATCTCCCGGCTTAACCCGCTTCACAAAGTCCTTGTCGATATCCTCCATGCAGTTCTTCGCAAGCTCTGCAGGATCAGAAGAATTCAGATATCTTGCAGGAATGATAACGTCTGTATCTACATTGTCTCCATACTTATGTACTGTTCCATGTGCCTTCATATCAATTCTCCTTTCTATAATCCAAGCTCTGCAGGGCTGCTGATCTTACCTGTGATAGCTGAAGCTGCTGCAACAGCAGGGCTGGCAAGGTATACCTCTGAATCAACATGTCCCATACGTCCAACAAAGTTACGGTTTGTGGTGGATACTGCTCTCTCTCCGGCAGCCATAACACCCATATGTCCTCCAAGACACGGACCACATGTAGGAGTTGAAACCACTGCGCCTGCCTCAACAAATATTGTCATAAGGCCTTCCTTGATACACTGGAGATAAACTGCCTGAGTACCAGGAATAACGATAACTCTCACTCCATCTGCGATCTTTCTGCCCTTGATTATCTCAGCAGCGATACGCATATCTGAGATACGTCCATTTGTACATGAACCGATGACAACCTGATCTATCTTGATGTCCCCAACCTCATCAATAGTCTTTGTATTCTCAGGAAGGTGTGGGAAAGCAACTGTTGGCTTAAGTGTACTTAAATCAATAGTGTACTCCTCATCATATTCTGCATCGGCGTCAGCCTCATACTTTGTATATGGCTTATCTGAATGTTCCTTAATATACTCCTCAGTAAGTTCGTCTACAGGGAAGATACCGTTCTTAGCACCTGCTTCGATAGCCATATTGGCAATGGTAAATCTGTCATCCATGGTAAGGTTCTTGATACCGTCACCAACAAACTCCATTGACTTATAAAGTGCTCCGTCCACACCGATCATGCCGATGATGTGAAGGATAACGTCCTTGCCGCTTATGTAAGGTGCCTTCTCGCCAACAATGTTAAACTTAATTGCTGATGGTACCTTGAACCATGCCTTTCCTGTAACCATACCGGCTGCCATATCTGTACTTCCAACGCCTGTTGAAAATGCTCCGAGAGCACCATATGTACATGTATGTGAATCAGCACCTATACAGGTCTCACCTGCAACTATAAGTCCTTTTTCCGGAAGCAATGCATGCTCTATTCCCATCGAACCAACGTCAAAGAAATTCTTGATCTCATTCGCTGCAGAGAACTGTCTTACACACTTGCAGTGCTCAGCACTCTTAATATCTTTATTAGGCGTGAAATGATCCATTACAAGAGCTATCTTAGTCTTGTCAAATACTTCCTTCTTATTAAACTTCTCCATCTCATGAATGGCAACGGGTGTTGTAACATCATTACCAAGCACCAGATCCAAATCAGCCTCAATCAACTGTCCTGCCTGGACTGAATCAAGTCCTGCATGCGCAGCCAATATCTTCTGAGTCATTGTCATACCCATTAGATTTCCCTCCTTATTGTGTTTAAATTATCAACTGTGTTGATTTTATCATATGACATGATATAATTGTAATACATAATAGTAATAATTATTATGATTTATAGTTATACCCAGGAGGTGTTTTCCATGATAGATAATCTCAACAATTATATTATATTCCATACGGTAGCCAAGTGTGGCAATATCAGCCGTGCAGCCAAGGAGCTGTTCATCAGCCAGCCTGCCATAAGCAAATCAATTCTTAAGCTTGAAGCTGAGCTTGGCACCACGCTCTTCCATCGAAATTCAAGAGGAGTATCACTCACAGAGCAAGGACACCTTTTATACGAATACGTTGAACGCGCCCTGGACAACCTGGATCAGGGGGAGGAGAATGTAAGGAAATACTCCGAAACAGGAATGGGACACATAAGGATCGGAGTGAGCACCTCTCTGTGCAGATATGTGCTTATCGACTACCTTAAGGATTTCATCAAGGAAAATCCCAACATAAGGATAAGTATAGACTGCCACTCCACCATAAATACTATAAGTCTGTTAAAAAATGACTCCATTGACATCGGACTTATCTGCAACACCGATCTGCCAAAGGGACTTAACTACCATCCGGTCAAGGAAATTCATGATATCTTCGTGGCAAATTATGACTATATCGACAGCTTCCTTTCATCCCATAATGATGAAAGCGCCAATACTCCGGTAGAGAATATGCTGATGGGAAGCATCGGTGCATTTTTAGGTGTTCCAGGTCAATCCACCATGCAGACCCCGGCTCAAGACTCCATGTCCAAATTCCACACCATTGATGATGCAGCGAATATCCCTGTACTAAAGACTCCTTTTAACATGGATGGTGCCGATACCTTAAGTCTTCTTGAGGAGTCTAATCTCCTTGTGCTTGAAGAGGGCAACGTTACCAGACAGCATGTGGACAGATACATGATGGAGCACAACATAAAGGCGAGCCAGCTCCTTGAGATAAACAACATGGACCTCCTTGTGGACTTCGCTTCCATCGGCATGGGCGTTGCCAGCGTAGTAAGGGAGTTCGCACTGGACGCCCTTAATGAAGGTAAGATAATAGAACTTCCCTTGCCCGCCGAAATAGAAAAAAGAACAGTAGGCTTCTCCTTCCACGGTGGAAAGAAAATGTCTACTGCTCTTGTTAAGTTTCTTGAGTATTGTAAAGCACAGGAATAAAATCTATTCCCCCGCCTTTAACTTCGTATTATAATACACCGACTTCTTCTCAAGCTCACTGTTAAGCTTGTCATAACCATATCTTTCAAGTAGCGTAGGTGTATCAGAAAACAGATTAACCCCAAGTCCCAGTCTGTCCCCCTCTATCTCCGCACCTATTGCCGCAAGAGTGGTCGGATACATGTCGAAGACTGTAAACTGTCTGTCATAATCAAGGGTGTAAGTCTCACCTGAATTTATAACGACCACATAAGTCTTTCTATCATATCGGTCAGATACATTCTTTTCTCTTATATACCGCTTCTCCATGGTAGGATGATCACCGGAAAGGACTATTGTGGTATTCTCATAGAAATCCTGTTCCTTCACCCATTCTATGAAACTCTCAAGCTGACTTGACTCACAGGAAAGTACATTCTCATACTGTATATCAGAATCATCCGGGCACAACCTGCATTTGTAGCCATCAGGAAAATGGGTATCCATTGTGGCTATGAACAGATTAAAGGGCTGTCTGCTGTCCCCTATCTTACTAAGCTCATCCCTGGCAAATTGAAACAGCTTCTCATCCTCATAGCCCCAATTCTCAAAATAATCCGAAGGAACCAGGCCGTTCTTCACTGCATAATGCATGTCCTGCATTTCATAGTTGCCATGCTGCCTGTAGTATTCGCTCATATCCGCATAATACATGTAAGAGCCTGCAATATACACCTGTTTGTATCCGTAGCTGTTAAGTATGTCACCAATACTTACGATTCCCGGCATATATCTGTCCGTACTTCCATAGTCCTTAAGGGGAACACCTGAGGTCTGCGCCACCTGACTGGCAGCCGTCCAGGCTGTATTTGCCGGGGTATATGCTCCATTTAACACATTATGATCCACAGTAAAGTTCACATTGTCCTTATCAAGCTGCAATGCTGTAAGCTCAGGTATCACATCCCTGTCAAGGGCACCTCCGTACTGCCCCAAGGAAAATGTATCCTCCATGGACTCTATGGATATATATATGAGATTTCTCTTCCCCTCCGGAAATGTTATCTTCACGTCATCAGGATCCACATACTCATCCTCAAATAATGTCGTCTCAGTTATCTGACCCTTGATAAGTGTAAGCAGTCCAACCTCATCCTCGGAATATTGCATACATACTATAAACGCCGATATCACCGCCATAATGTATACAGAATAGAACCATCTTCTGCCCCGGTTCCTGAACACCCTGAACAGAACCACCGAACCCACAACAGTTACAACTATCAGGATTATGCTCTCGGCAATTATAGAATAAAAGGGCTCCATATTCGCCCCGTCGCCTCCCTGGGTTATGGAGAATATGGTTCCGTATAAATCTCTTGTTCCCAGATGACTCACAAGCCATCCCGATACAAGTGCACACAGCAGCGATACTGTCAGAAAAACCACTAAAAATATCTTACCTAAAATCTTAAAAACTCTATTCATCACTTTAATTTCTCGTCATAATATACCGACTTCTTCCCAAGCTCACTGTTAAGCTTGTCAAGTCCCATCTCCTCCACCAATGTAGGAACGTCCGAATATAAATTCACACCTAAGCCTAATCTGTCTCCCTCTATCTCTACTCCCATAGCAGCAAGGGTTGTGGGATACATGTCAAACAATGAGTATTTTCTGGTACGGTCTATGTCATACCTGCAAGTCGAATTAATTATAGTAGTATATACCTTTCTTTCATATTTATCCGGAACACCCTTCTGGTTAATATACTTCTGATCCATCGTAAGATGATCACCACATAATACTATAACCGTATCATCATAGCAATCCTGCTTGCGAAGCCACTCCACAAAAGCATACACCTGGGAATCCGAACACATTATAGAGTTCTCATATTGTATATCTGAAGTGTCACCACACAGCCTGCACTTATAGCCGTCAGGAAAATGTGTATCCATTGTGGCAATAGATACTGCAAATGGTTCACCTTCCTCCTGTAATCTCGTTATTTCATCCTTTGCAAGATCAAATACCTTTTCATCCTCAACTCCCCAATTAACGTAATACCCCTCAGGTATGAGACTGTTTTCCTTCATATACTTATAGTCTCTCATGGAATAGCTGCCATGCTCGGTAAAATACTGTTCAAGCTCACCATATGACGCATAACAACCACCTATGTATTCAAGAGAATAGCCATTGTCCTTAAGTATATCCCCAATGCTTGTAGCCCCCGGAAGAAAGCTATCTGCCTTAGTATAATCCTTTAACGGTACACCACAAGTCTGAGCCACCTGACTTGCAGCAGTCCAATCCGTTCCCGTGGTCACATAAGCTCCGTTAAGAACATCGTCAACGGAAAATTCTTCATTTTCCATGGCAAGCTCAGTAAGCTTAGGAATAAGGTTTTCATCCATTGCACCACCATCAGCTCTGTCAGCATATGTCCGCTCCATGGACTCAAGGTATATGTATACAAGATTTTTCTTATCCCCATCCTCAGGAAATTCTACTTTATCTGCCTCATACGCCACATAATTTTTCTCATAAAGCTGTGTCTTTACGTAATGCCCCTTCACATAGTCGAACATTCCAAGCTTAACACCCGAATAGCATATTCCACAGCAAAGGATCGCACCGGCAACAGCAATATAAATATTCCTGTACAACCTGCCATGTGCAGATTTTCTGCTAACCCGGAATATTATCACCGACACCACCACTATCACCACCACAGCAATGGTATTGAAGATTATCAAATTATAAAATGGTTGAAGATTAGCTCCGTCAAGCCTGTTTGATATGGAGAATAATATATTGTCAAACCTGCTCTGCCCTATGTTGTTTATCTCCCACCTGGTGGTGACCATCAGACATACCCCTGCCATTAATATTATACAAACAAGTACATTAAGTATTATCCTTCCGATCTTTCTTGCCATAAATCAGTCCCGCTTTCTTGCCATAAATCAATCTACTTTCTCATCATAGATCAATCCTTTTTTATCATAGATTGATTCCGCTTTCTCGACACAATGACATATGCCAATACCATGAGTACACCAATACAGCTTAATATTCCACCAAGAACAAGGCCATAGGTTCTGTATGTAATATGTATATCATGCTTTCCGGCACTTATCCTTACGCCAAGCATTGCACCGCCAACCTTAACTATATCAGCCTGCTTTCCGTCCACATATACCTTAAAGCCTTTAAAATACGGTACAGACATATATAGTATACCATCCTCTGCGGCATTTACAGACCCCTTTATATCCCTGTCTTCAAATGAGTCGATCTTTAATACCGACTCCCCTATCCTCTCATAATATCTGCCGACCACATCATCATTAAGAGAATAAAGCTTTATGGTTGCCACACCATATCCAAGAGCCGTAGAGTTATTGGCAACAGTTATACGGACTCTCTGACCCACCTGAAGATTTCCTATGTGGGCTATTCCTGCCGGGCTTGGATAAAGATTTATCCCTGTCTGTTCACCATCTATCTCAACGCTGTAAGTTACGGAATTGATCTCATCACTTATGTATGCATACAGATCAGCAGCTTCTCTCACCACAAACTCCACATTTATTATAGACTTTGAATCAGTATCAAGCCCCAGATTCTGATACCATATGGACTCTCTCTTCTTTAGATATCTCGGAAGTCCCAGATCATTGATCTTCCTTTTCTTTCCGAGAGCCACGCACAGATAGGTTGAGGTCTGGAGATTGTCAGGCTCATACTCGTCAAATGCCTTACCTATACCCATGACCTTATCTGTAAGCTCATTCTGGACATCTATAGGTGTTACACCAATCCTTCCCTCTTCATCATAAGCATTGCCTACATCCCAGTCCAGTACAGACTCAGACATGACCATTCCGGGAGCGATATCCCCCTCATTTACCATAAGGTAGCTGTCACCTGCAGTTCCTGCCACACCGTAACCTCCAAAGCCCAGCAGATTATCCGTAAGCACATATCTCATGTTAAACAGTGACGCAGAAATCGGTGTTGTGCCAAGGTAAGCATAAACACCACCATTCTTCTGGTATGTCATTCCAAGTCCTTTATAGAGCTTTAACACATCGGAATTTATTACTGATGAGAATATACTTCCGTCTGAGCAATAAGCTGTATTTGTATTGCCCATCCATGAAGTCTTCCTCTCACCCGGCATTGTCTCTATACTGTCATACAAAGGCTTCCAGCCCTCATAATTTATCTTCTTAAGATTTGAGTAGGAATAATTCTCCTCCCCTGAAATTATAGCATTGACAAACAACTCCGCAATGCCAAGTACCAGCAGGTTCACCATAAGACTTATCTTCTTGATACTCTTTTTCTTAAACAGCACTATGCATATAACATAATACACACCTATCAATGCAGTTGCCATAAGGCTACCTGCACTGTTCAACTGAGCACCGCATATAAATGCAAGTGCATACATGCCCACTATCACTGCAAACGCTGCCCCTATCCACCTGTATCTCATATCCTCAAGTCCCTCTATTCCCTCAAGGGCTGTTATAAGCAGGAACATTATAAGGATAAACATGAATCGACTGAGGTAACTATGGGGAACAGTAAATCCCTGGAGTACATAGACTGTTGTCATCCAGTTAAAGGCAACAGATATAAGCACAAGCTCCACTATCCGCTTTATCTTATGATTTCTCTCAGGCTTTGGATTAAAAGCGAACATAACCGCAAGCACCACAGCAAAGATACCGCAGTAATTGTTATTTACAAAGAATGTATCTCCGTTAGGGTTCATCCATGCAGCAAAGAAAAATCCCTGGAAGAACTCTCCGATATTGCCGAAATACCCATATCCGAAGCTGTTAAGAGTATACCAGCTCGTATCCACATCCCTGTTTAATATGCTGAGATAACATGGCACAAGCACCACTGCGGCACAAAGTGCAGCCACAACAGAGGCACATACGAACTTCAAAAGCTTCTTAAAGAAATCCTTCACCCCATCATAATTCTGGTCTATGAAATATATCACTGCGAATATACACACATACCAGGCAAAATAAAAATTAGTGATCAATGTAAGAAGCAGGGAGACAAAATATAACCTGTAATCTCTCCTGTCAACCATATATTCTATGCCAAGCAATACCAGCGGAGTGAGCATAAGGCTTATAAGCCATATGAAATTATACTGATATGCCAGTATATAGCCGCACATTGCATAGGCTGAAGCAAACAGCAGACTCATCATGTCTCTTCCTGTTGTAAGCTTGTTATATCTTGTATGTCTGAAGAAATACAAAGCCGTAACACCACATCCGCCTATCTGCACAAGGAATATCACCAGTGCCCCAAGCTCCACATGGGATGTACCAAACAGGAACATCAGCAGATTAAACGGACTGGCAAGATAATAAAAAAATGTAGCATAATAGTCATAGCCCAATCCTCCGTGCCAGTCAAACTGCAGAGAACTTCCATTCTTAAATCTCTCCACCATATAACTTAAGAAAGGTACATACTGGCTGTCCGCATCGCCTATTAAAATAGTATTCCCCCCGAAAGGATAGCAATTAGTAAGAAACATATGGGCAAGCATGGTAAGCACCGGAATTGCAAATGCCACGAAATACAACCATATACATCTTTTCTTTTTATTCTCTGTCATACAAATCTCCCTACATATCTTCAAAGCGCATGACACCGGTCAAGCATCATGCGCTCTGTATAGTTTTAATATTTATATTACTCTTACTTGAAGTAAGCCACACCACTCTCGAATATCTTCTGATCCTGGTTGCCGTAGATATTCACAGCAACAGCCTCACCGATACGCTCTGAGTGACCCATCTTACCAAGGACACGTCCGTCAGGACTTGTGATACCTTCGATAGCATAGTAAGAACCATTTACATTGTAGTACTCATCCATTGTTGGATTTCCGTTTAAGTCTACATACTGGGTAGCTACCTGTCCATTTGCAAATAACTTCTCGCACCATTCCTTGCTGGCAACGAATCTACCCTCACCATGTGAGATAGGAATAGAATAAACTCCGCCAAGCTCAGCCTGGGCAAGCCATGGGCTCTTGTTTGTAACAACCTTTGTGTATGCGATCTTGGACTGGTGACGTCCAATGCTGTTCATTGTAAGTGTTGGTGATGTCTCACTCTGTGGTCTGATCTCACCATATGGTACAAGACCAAGCTTGATAAGTGCCTGGAAACCATTACAGATACCAAGGGCAAGTCCGTCTCTCTCATTAAGGAGCTTCATAACCTCCTCTGAGATCTTGGCATTTCTGAAAGCTGTGGCAATAAACTTACCTGATCCGTCAGGCTCATCACCTGCTGAGAAACCACCCGGGAACATTATGATCTGTGAATCGCTTATTGCCTTGGCAAATGCGTCTACTGAATCTCTTATTCCCTGAGCTGTCATATTCCTGAATACTACTGTCTGAACCTCAGCTCCTGCTCTCTCAAATGCCTTAGCTGAATCATACTCACAGTTGGTACCAGGGAATACAGGGATGAATACCTTTGGCTTAGCAACCTTGTTCTTTGATGTATATACGGTCTTTGCGTCAAAGAGACCTGTGTTGATCTCTGTCTGAGGAACCTTGCTCTTTGTTGGGAATACCTTCTCAAGCTTTGTTGTCCATGCCTTGATGGCTTCCTCAACAGTTACTGTCACATCACCGTATGTGAAGGCCGCACTGTCATTTACAGTACCGATCTTCTTAACTGTAACTCCAAGCTTGTCAACATTCTCAGGCTTAACCTCAAGGATGATAGAACCGTAATCCTTGGAAACAAGCTCCCTCTTTGTTACACCGTCATCTATTGCAACACCAAATTTATTACCGAATGCCATCTTTGATACAGCCTCAATGAGACCACCGAAGCCTATTACATAAGCAGCCTCGATCTTATCCTCTGTAATTGCCTTATGAAGCTTGTCATACTTATCAAGGACATCAGCATATACAGGAATGTCATTCTCATCCTTATCAACATCAAGTCTTACAAGGACATCGCCTGCTGCCTTAAGCTCAGGTGTAACAACATGCTTGTAGCTTGATACGTCAACTGCAAATGAACAAAGTGTAGGAGGCACATCTATATCATTAAATGTACCTGACATACTGTCCTTACCACCTATTGATGGAAGTCCGAGACCGATCTGGACATCATATGCACCAAGAAGTGCAGCCAGTGGCTGACCCCATCTGTATGGATCTGTTCCAAGTCTCTTGAAGTACTCCTGGAAGGTAAGTCTAATCTTCGATACATCTCCGCCTGCTGCCGCGATCTTGGCAACTGATGTAAGCACTGCGTATACTGAACCATGGTATGGGCTCCAGCTTGAAAGATATGGATCAAGACCATAGCTCATCATAGTGATAGTATCTGTCTTACCCTTAAGTACAGGAAGCTTAGCTATCATTGTCTGGGTTGGTGTAAGCTGATACTTACCGCCGTATGGCATTGTTACTGTTGAAGCACCGATGGAACTGTCGAACATCTCCACAAGACCCTTCTGTGAACATACATTAAGATCTGACAGTGTATCAAGCCATGCCTTCTTAACATCAGCAGGCTCCTTAACCTCATCAAAGTAGTTATCTGCCTTGCTTGGAACATTAACCTTAACTGTTGTCTCCTGATGAGCACCGTTGGTGTCAAGGAATGCCCTCTTTATATTAACGATCTCCTTGCCTCTCCACTTAAGTACAAGTCTTGGCTCCTCTGTTACAGTTGCAACCACAACTGCCTCAAGGTTCTCCTCCTCTGCATATGCAAGCATTTTATCTACGTCGGCAGGATCTACAACTATAGCCATACGCTCCTGGGACTCTGAGATAGCAAGCTCTGTTCCGTCAAGACCTGCATACTTCTTAGGCACCTTGTCAAGGTCTACTGTAAGACCGTCAGCCAGCTCTCCGATGGCAACAGATACACCGCCGGCACCGAAGTCATTACATTTCTTTATAAGTGAAGAAACCTCTTCTCTTCTGAAGAGTCTCTGTATCTTTCTCTCTGTAGGAGGATTACCCTTCTGAACCTCTGCACCACAGCTCTCAAGGGAGTGTGAATCATGAGCCTTTGATGAACCTGTAGCTCCGCCACAGCCATCACGTCCTGTACGTCCGCCTAAAAGGATTATCATATCTCCTGGATCTGATGTAAGTCTCTTAACCGCACGTCTTGGAGCAGCACCCATAACAGCACCGATCTCCATTCTCTTGGCAACATAATTCGGATGATATATTTCATTTACAAGTCCTGTTGCAAGTCCGATCTGGTTACCGTATGAGCTGTAACCATGGGCAGCTGTGGTAACGATCTTTCTCTGTGGAAGCTTGTTAGGAAGTGTCTCCTTAAGGGACTTTGTAGGATCTGCAGCGCCTGTAACTCTCATGGCCTGGTATACATAGCCTCTTCCTGAAAGCGGGTCACGGATAGCTCCGCCTAAGCATGTGGCAGCACCACCGAACGGCTCTATCTCTGTAGGATGGTTATGGGTCTCATTCTTGAAGAATACCAGCCACTCCTCAGTAACACCGTCAACCTCAACAGGAACTACTATCGAACATGCATTTATCTCATCTGATACTTCCATGTCATCAAGCTTTCCTGCTGCCTTAAGCTGCTTCATACCCATAAGGGCTATATCCATAAGACATACGAACTTGTCGTCTCTGTCTTTGTACATCTCCTTCATCTCAGCACGGTATGCGTCAAATGTCTTCTCAAGAAGCTCCTTGTAATCTCCGTCATCAAAGGTTACATCTGTAAGCTCTGTGGAGAAGGTGGTATGACGGCAGTGATCTGACCAGTATGTATCAAGAACCCTGATCTCAGTCATGGAAGGATCTCTCTTCTCGTCATTCTTAAAATAATTCTGGATATGAAGGAAATCCTTGAATGTCATGGCAAGGCCAAGGGACTCATAAAGCTCCTTAAGCTTGTCCTCAGGCATGTCTTTAAATCCGTCAAATATGATAACATCCGCAGGCTCATCATACTCAGTAACAAGAGTCTCTGGGATCTCAAGACCACAGGCTCTTGAGTCAACAGGGTTGATACAATATTCCATAACGCTCTTAAGCTGCTCGTCTGTAACATTTCCTGAAAGAATATATGTAGTTGCAGTCTTTATGATAGGATTCTCATCCTCATTAAGAAGTTTTACACACTGCTCCGCAGAATCTGCTCTCTGATCGAACTGTCCCGGAAGCGCTTCTACAGAGAACACCTTATCTGTGTCCTGCATTGGAAGCTCATCGCCCTCATAGACCATATCTACAGGTGGCTCAGAAAATACGGTATTGATTGCTTTTCTGTATGTCTCATCTGAAAGATTCTCAACATCATAACGGACAAG
>ERZ1034669.455-NODE-455-length-14254-cov-4.218184_pt1 | contig 14254 bp, 10 predicted proteins | sample MGYA00520705_ERZ1034669 | MGnify/ENA primary metagenome ERZ1034669 (study PRJEB33766, sample SAMN09781766) | gut metagenome | biome: gut microbiome | host: Homo sapiens | place: Madagascar | study: EMG produced TPA metagenomics assembly of the PRJNA485056 data set... | reverse complement strand
GGCGGGGCTCGGGGCCGCCTGGGTGGAGAGTACCTCTATCTCGGTTGGGGAGGTGCTGGCGAACGAGAGCTCGGTGGCTTGGGGGCCGGTTTGGAAGAAGTGCTCCATGGAGAGGCGCCAGGTGCGGGGCGGCTCCTCGACCTTGGGGATGACGGTGTTTCTGCCGGTGCCGGCCGCCAGGAAGCGGCCTACGGATTCCGGGTCTCCCATGGTGGCCGAGAGGCCTATGCGGCGCGGGTCGACGCCTGCCATGCGGGAGAGGCGCTCTATGAGGCAGATGGTCTGGCCGCCGCGGTCTCCGCGCAGCAGGGAGTGAACCTCGTCGATGACCACGTAGCGCAGGTCGCAGAAGAGGCTCGATATTGCGGAATGCCTGTGCATGAGCAGCGCCTCGAGGGACTCCGGCGTAATCTGCAGGATGCCCGATGGATGCTTCATGAGCTTGGCCTTGTGACTGGCAGAGACGTCTCCGTGCCAGTGCCATACGGGAATGTCCGCGCGTGCGCAGAGGCCAGTCAGGCGATAGAACTGGTCGTTGATAAGGGCCTTGGTGGGGCCAACGTAGATGGCGCCCACGGATGCCGGCGGGTTCTCCCAGAACTCCGTCAGGATGGGAAAGAACGCGGCCTCCGTCTTGCCCGATGCGGTGGACGCACAGAGAAGGACGTGGTCGTCGCTGTTGAAGATGGCGTCTCCTGCGGCCACCTGGATGCCGCGCAGCGAGTCCCAGCCGTTCTCGTAGATGAAGTCCTGAACGAAGGGCGCGTATCGGTCAAAGACGGACATGGGTGCTCCTATACCAGGGCCATGGCGCCCGTGGCCCCGGGGACCACCGCGGCGAGCGTCCCCGCAACCAGCAGCAGCGCGCAAAGGACATGACGGCGTAGGCCAGAAGGCCGGGCGCCAGGGCAAGGCACATCACCAGCACACCCACAAAGCAGATGGCCCAGCTGATGAGGACGGCCGCCGTGTTGGTCCCGCCCGGGGCGAGGTCTCCGGCAAGCGAGAAGATGCCCGCGCCCACGCAGGTGGTGACCACCGTGGTGGTGAGGCGAATGGGCCCGAGTCCGTTGGGGTCAGCGATGGAGTCCTCCACGGCCTGGGCCGGTAGGTCCTTCTCGCCGGAGCGAGGGGTTTGGTTCATGGATGGCCGCCTTGGCTAGATGGTGAACTCTGCGAAGGATGGGTCAACGTCAGAGGAGCCCGGCTTTGAGCCATTGGCGCTGGAACCCGTCTCAACGGTAGCCGCAAGCTGCGCAAAGGCGTTAGGCTGTAGCAGTTCCGCAACGTCTGTGTCTGGGTTCTGATACATGATGTCCAGAAGCTCGATGAAGTCCCTGATGACCTCTCGCGGGGTGAGGTGGCTGTCGGCGCCCACGCGCCCGAACTCAATCTGCAGGAACCTCACCAGGTCATCGGTGGTGACCTTGCGCTCGTAACCAAAGTAGCCGGCGTGGATGTCTGCCAGCTTCTCTGCCAGGACGAGGAGCTCCTCGTAGGTGAGCGGCTGCAGGTGAATGACGGGAGCGAGCATGTCCGTCATGTCCTCGCGGGCAAAGCGACCCTGGGTCAGGCGGCTGCGCAGGGCCTCGTAGCTAAAGACGCCGCGACGGCGGTCCTCTATGGACTGGGGCGTTCCTCCCATGATGATGCCCAGGTACTGCGCCTTTCCCTGGAGCGTGTCGTTATACATGGTGAGGATCTTCTCGTAGTTGTTCTGGCGCGTGATGGCGTTGGGGATCTTGTACAGGTTGACCAGCTCGTCGATCATGACGAGCATGCCCTTGTAGCCCGCACCCACCAGGAAGCGCGCCAGCAGCTTGACGTAGTCGTACCAGTCATCGTCAGTGATGATGGTGCCGTTGCCCAGCTCCGACTTTGCCTCGGTCTTGGTGCGGTATTCTCCGCGCAGCCACTTGACCACGTGGGCAAGCTCCTCCTCGTCCTGCTCCAGGTAGGCCATGCGGTAGCGCCTGAGCATGCGGGTGAAGTCAAAGCCGTGGACCATCTCGTCCAACGGGGCGAGCTGCTCCCTCAGCAGGGAGGTCTCGTCCGCGCCGGCCTCCACCTGCTGCTGGACCGAGCTGACCCAGCGGTCGAGGATGAGGTTGAGCGCACCGCCCTCCGGACGGGTCTTGGTCGAGATGTTGCGGATGAGCTCGCGGTAGGTGGCAAGCCCCTGACCCTGGTTGCCCTGCAGGCGGCGCTCCGGGGAGAGATCCGCGTCTGCCACCACAAAGCCCTCGCCCATGGCGTGGGTGCGGATGGTCTGGAGCAGGAAGCTCTTGCCGGCGCCGTAGCGGCCCACGAGGAAGCGGAAGGACGCGCCGCCGCTCTCTATGAGGCCAAGGTCCGTGAGGAAGGCCTGGATTTCCCTCTCCCTGCCGACGGTGATGTAGGGCAGGCCGATGCGCGGCACGACGCCGCCCTTGAGCGAGTTGATGATGACGGCGGCGATGCGCTTGGGAACCCTGGGCTTCTGCTCTGCCATCTGACTGCTCTCCTTCCCGTCTGCGTGAAAGGCAATCCTAGCACAGCCGCGACCCAATAACAAACAGACGTTCTATTTTTCTGCCAGACAAGACGAGTGCGACGAGCGGGGTTGCGGGGAGAGGAATCCAGTGCAGGTCTTGACCCCTGCACTGGATGGGCCGTGCCAAAGGTGACCAGGGGTTTCTCGCCAGACGGACAATCCAGTGCAGGGAGAAAAACGGCCCCAGGCCTGCACTGGATGCCCAGGCAAATCCAGTGCAGGCCCACGAGCCCTACAGCGCGGCCCGGACGTCCTCGGCGTAGTCCTCCACCAGCTGCGGCTCGCCGTCTGCCCCAAACTCTATGGCGGTGTCTCCCAGCAGGTCAAAGAGGACCTCGTTAATCGCATCCGCCATGAGGTCCACGTTGCCCGGCCCGGCGTACTTCCTGCCGTTGAGAAGTGCCTGCAGCAACGCCGCTTCATCCTCGGAGAGCCCCAAGTCGCCATGGCCCTCAGGTTGAACGGGGGTTTCTTGCGGATGTGACAGCGGAGAAGCAACGGGAGCCCCCTCGGCAGCGGAGTCCTCGCGTTCCTCGTCCACCAGAAGGGCCTCGCGCGTGACGGCTGCGGCGGAGCGGATGCCCGCCAGCTTGGAGAGGTCGATCTCAACGCGCCGCGGCGCCGCCGCCTGCTTCCAGCCCAGATAGGCCGCAATCTCGTCATCTATGATCTTGACCAGGTACTTTGCCTCGGCGTGGTCCTTGAGCGGGTGCGCGTAGCCAAGGGCCTGGCGCAGCTGTCGGTCCACGGCGCGCACGATCTGGCCCAGCTTGGCGCTGCGTGCGCCCCCGTCGTGGTAGGAGTCGCAGCTCCACAGGCCGTTCTTGCAGACGTAGCGCCTGGTGGGAGAGAGCTCGTAGACGCAGTCCTCGTGAAAGCCCGGCTCGTAGCGGACGGCGCTCGCGTACATGACGTGGCGCACGGCAAAGCGCAGGCCAAAGAGCGTCTCCGTGAGCCCCTGCGTGCGACTGCCGCGGTAGTGAAGCGCCAGGCGAGAATAGACCGCCAGCAGCACGCGCGAGACGTCCTCCGGCCGCTCCTTGTAGAGGCGGCTCTCGTCCAGGCGGTAGCTTGAGAGCTGGCAGACGGCCTGCGCAAACTCGTCCGCGCGGCTGGCAATGGCGGCAAAGTCCGTCGGCTGGCGCCGGTGGCCCTTGGGAGGGGCTGCGGCCAGCGCGTCCTTCTCGGCGCGCTCCAGTACGGCTATGGCGGCGTCGTGCTCCAGGTGCGCGTAGGGGGCGGCCAGCTCCGCCGGGAGGTCGTGCTCCACGACGTAGTCCACCAGCCAGCCCGGCACGTAGCGGTCCATGCCGGGGTCAAACTGGCGGTACGTCTTCCAGAACGCCTCGATGGCGTCGAAGGCCTTGCGGCCGGGCTCCACGCCAATGCCCATGAGCAGCTCGTAGAGGTAGACGTAGGCAAACGAGGCCGCCGTCTGCTCCACCTGTCCCGCGCGCACGCGTGCCCGCCACGTGAAGTAGCCGCGCAGCTGGCGGTCGGTCATGGTGCGGTACGTGGGGTAGTAGCTCTGAAACTGCCCGTGGTGGGGGCAGTTGTCCTCAAAGTCCTCCATGAGGCGGGCCTGCTCGTAGAAGAGGCGCGTCTCGGACCAGGTGCGGCCGCGCGGCGTGCGCTGCAGCTCGCGCATCTGGCCGATCTTCTGGGGCAGGTAGCTGTCCATCTGCGAGCCGCGGCGGATGATTGGCTCGTCGGCGTACGTCTTGGTGGTGGAGAAGGCCTTTGAGCTGCGCAGCCTTGGGTCGGAGAGAATCTGCTCAAGGAGCCGGTCTATGTCCACGCCGTTGGCGTAGATGTCGCCCTCGTCGCGCCAGCCGCTCATGCCACGGCCTGCGCTATCAGGGCGTAGACGACAGCGATAACCACGGAGGGCAGCATGTTGGCGGGCTTGAAAGTGCGCGGCCAGATGAGGTTCACGCCCACGCAGAAGACCAGCATGGAGCCGACGAGGCTCAGGTTTGCCAGCGCCGCCTCGGTCATGATGGGGTGCAGCAGCGTGGCAAGCGCGGTCATGCTGCCCTGCAACACGCCTACGGGCAGGGCGGAGAAGACGCAGCCGCGCCCCATGGAGGCCGCCATGGCGCAGACAATGATGGCGTCAAGCGCCCCCTTGAGCATGAGGGTGGAGTAGTCCCCCGCAAGGCCGTCCTGGATGGACCCCACGATGGCCATGGCGCCGATGCTCACGGTGAGGGAGGCCGTCGCAAAGCCGTCCACAAAGCGCGCGTCCCCGGAGTTGCCGGTCTTCTCGCGCAGCCAGACGCCGAGGTCCTCAAAGCGGGCGTCCAGGTCAAGGGCCTCTCCCAAGACGGTGCCCACGGCCAGGCACACCACCATCATCATGGTCCCGCCGCTGGCCAGGGCAATGGTGCCGTCCGCGGCCAGGCTTGCGGTGAGCATCTTCTCCAGCGTGCCGGCAACGCCCACGAACATGACGGCCACGCCGCACGAGCGCAGGAGCGCCTGCTGGAGCCTCTGGGTGATGGCGCTGCGGCACAGAAGCCCCACCAGGCCTCCCGCCACGATGCATGCCACGTTGATGAGCGTTCCGAGTCCGACCACGCCGTTGCCCCCTTTGTTTTCGCAGGCTATGGTAACAAAGGGTCTGCGGGCAACGATGGGGGAGGGTCATGGCTGGTAAGAAGAACACGCGGGCTGCGGCGCTTGCCGCCGGGGCGATCGCCGGCGCGGCTGCGGCCGCCACATGCGCCCTGCGCCGCCTTGACCCGCATCCGCTGCGTGGCGGCGGCCTTGTCTACACCACCCGCGGCCCGCAGGGCGAGCCCGTGCGCGTGCTGCGCCGTGGAGGTGTCTTCCAGTCCGCCACCTACCTTGGCGAGAAGCGCCTGGAGCCCGTGTTTGAGTACTACCGAGCCTTTGGCGACGTGCTGGGGCGCGCTCCTGGGGCCTGCCGCGTCCTGGCGGTGGGTGGCGGCGGGTGCTCCTTTCCCAAGCTCGTGGCTCTGGAGCGTCCGTCTGCCTGCGTCGACGTGGTGGAGATAGACCCGTGCGTGGTCGATGCGGCCGGGCGCTGGTTCTATGTGGGCGAGGCGGCCCGACGCATGCGCGACAATGGCGGTGACCTGCGGCTTGTTTGCGCTGACGGCCGCGCGTTCCTGGACGCGGCGCCAACCGCCTCCTACGACATGATCGCGCTCGACGCGTTTGCCGGAGCCGCTCCCGTGGCCGAGCTCGCCGACGAGGGCTGCGCCCGCGCCTGCTGGCGCGCCCTGACGCCCGGCGGCGTCGTGGCCGCGAACGTGGTGACCCCCGCGGGCGACGCCGCCTTCCTCCGGGACCTATGCTGTGCCTTCGAGGCCGTCTTCGGGCAGGTGGAACTTCTCCCCTGCGGGGACGACGCCTGGGGCGTCGACGACAACTACCTCATGGTGGCCTGGCAGTAGGGCGGTGGCACCACGCTCTTCTCGGCAAGAAATCTAAGCGCTGACAACTGAGGTTTTCTTAGTGCCCGGAATAACGACCACATGAGTCGGGTACAGTCATGTCTGTTGAACATCGTTCGTCGAAGGGATGCGTGACATGCGCAAGTTCAAGACAGAGAGCAAGAAGCTCCTGGACCTCATGATCAACTCCATCTACACCAACAGGGAGATCTTCCTGCGCGAGCTGATCTCCAACGCGTCCGATGCCATCGACAAGCTCTACCTCAAGAGCCTGACGGATGCCTCCGCCCAGATTGACCAGGCAAACCTTGCCATCACCGTCACGCCCAACAAGGACGCCCGCACGCTCACCATCTCCGACAACGGCATCGGCATGGCGGCCGAGGAGCTCGAGGAGAACCTGGGCACCATCGCCCACTCCGGCTCCGAGGAGTTCAAGGCCGCCAACGCCGACAAGCAGGGCGACGCTGTGGACATCATCGGCCGCTTTGGCGTGGGCTTCTACTCCGCCTTCATGGTGGCCAAGGAGGTCAGCGTGGTCACGCGCGCCTTTGGCTCCGAGGAGTGCAACCGCTGGACGTCCGACGGCGTCGAGGGCTACACCATCGAGGCCGTGCCTGCCGATGACCCCGCCTACCGCCAGACGGCCGGCTCCGACGTCATCCTCACGCTCAAGGACAACGCCGACGAGGCCAGCTACGACGAGTACCTCGAGGAGTACACCCTCAAGGACCTCATCCGCCGCTACAGCAACTACGTGCGCTACCCGGTCCAGATGATGGTCACCAAGAGCCGCCAGAAGGAGAAGCCGGAGGACGCCGGCGACGACTACAAGCCCGAGTGGGAGGACTACCAGGAGCTCGAGACCATCAACTCCATGACCCCCATCTGGAAGAAGCGCGGAAGCGACGTCACGCCCGAGGAGTACAACGAGTTCTACAAGTCCACCTTCCACGACTGGGAGGACCCGGCCCGCACCTTCAGCCTGCACGCCGAGGGCACCCTGGAGTACGACGCGCTGCTGTTCATTCCGGGCAAGGCCCCGTTTGACCTCTACAGCCGCGACTACGAGAAGGGCCTCGAGCTCTACAGCTCCAACGTCCTGATCATGGAGAAGTGCGCGGACCTGCTGCCCGACTACTACAACTTCGTGCGCGGCGTCGTGGACTCCGCCGACGTGACGCTCAACATCTCCCGCGAGACCCTCCAGCAGACCCGCCAGCTGCAGGCCATGGAGCGCCGCATCGAGAAGAAGGTCACCTCCGAGCTGGAGTCCATGCGCGACAACGACCGCGATGACTACGTCAAGTTCTTCGAGAACTTCGGCCGCGGCCTCAAGTACGGCATCTATCAGAGCTACGGCATGAAGAAGGACGAGCTCGGCGGCCTGCTGCTCTTCTGGAGCGCCCGCGAGCAGAAGTACGTCACGCTGCAGGAGTACGCCGTGGCCATGCCTGAGGGCCAGAAGGCCGTCTACTACGCCGCCGGCGACGACCGCGACCGCCTGGCCAAGATGCCCGTGGTCAAGGCCGTCCTGGCCAAGGGCTATGACGTGCTGCTCTGCACCGAGGACGTGGACGAGTTCTGCTTCCAGGCCATGCGCGACTTTGAGGCCAAGGGCCTGCCCAAGACCTACGAGGACGACGCCGCCCGCGAGGCCGCCCAGAAGGCTCAGGCCGACGGCGCCGAGCCCGAGACCGAGGACCGCACCCTGGAGCTGAAGAACGTCTCCTCCGGCGACCTTGACCTTGCCACCGAGGAGGAGAAGAAGTCCGCCGAGGAGGCCGCCAAGGCCAACGAGGACCTGTTCAGCGCCATGAAGGAGGCCCTGGGCGAGGACGTGGTCACCAAGGTCACCGTCTCTGCCCGCCTGACCGCCGACGACGACGCCCCGTCCTGCGTCTCTGCCGAGGGCCCCGTCTCGCTCGAGATGGAGAAGGTCCTCTCCGCCGGCCCCGCGCCCGAGGACATCAAGAGCCAACGCGTCCTTGAGGTCAACGCCGCCCACCCGGTCTTTGCCAAGCTCCAGGCCGCCCAGCAGGCTGGCGACAAGGAGAAGCTCGCCCTCTACACCTCGCTTCTCTACGACCAGGCGCTGCTGACCGAGGGGCTGCCCGTGGCCGACCCGGTGGCCTTTGCCCAGAACGTCTGCAAGCTCATGGCCTAGTCGCCCGACTGACATCGCGTTGCCTCGCGCCCTTCTCGCCTGCCGCTTGACCGCTTGGCGAGAAGGGCGCGTTCTTGTAACAATGCCTTGCTATGCTAAGAGGTCCCGCGCGGGCGAGGCCCGCCGGCAGCCGATGGTCAGGGGGAAGCATGGTCAAGACGCTGGTGCTCGTTCGTCATGGAAGCCCCGAGGATGTGGCCGCGTCCGGCCTGGACGAGGACCGCAGGCTCACGCCCGCGGGCGTCCGAGCCCTTGCCGCGGCGTATCCGCGCACGTTTGCCCTGCTGGGGGAGGACCCGGAGCTGGAGGTCTGGAGCAGCCCGGCGGTGCGCGCGCTGGAGACCGCGCAGGCCGTCTGCGACGCCACGGGCGCCCAGGACGTGGCCGTGCATCAAAGCCTGTACTGTCAGGACCTGGCGGCGTTTCTGGCCGAGCTGGCCGACGCCCAGGCCCCCGTTGTTGTTGCCGTGGGGCACGTGCCCTTCATGGACATGGCTGCGGCCCAGCTCACTGGCTGTGGCCTGACGTTTGGCAAGGGCGCCGCGATGGCTATCGACCTGCCTGACGGCCCCTCCGGCCGCGGCCGCGTGAAGTGGTTCGTCGCCGGGCCCGACCCCATTGCGTGGGACGCCCCTGCCGTGGCGGAGGGCGAGGTGGCCCAGATGACGGCCGAGCTCAAGGACCTCTTCGCGCAGCTGCGCGAGCGCCCGGACGACCCCGTTGCCCTGCGCACCTTCCGCGTGGGGCTGCGCCGTCTGCGCTCCCTGCTGGAGTTCCTGACGCCCTGGCAGGCAAAGAAGCAGAACCGCCGCTCCGTGCGCCTCATGAAGGAGCTCCAGGAGGCCACGGGGTCTCTTCGCGGCCTGGACATCCTCTGCGAGTGCGTGGATGGCCTGGTGGAGTCCGGCGAGCTCGCGGCGGGCAGCCTGCTGCCGATGGCGTGCGCCAAGGAGCGTGCGCTCGCCCGCGAGGGCGTGGCCGAGCTGCTGCGCAAGGAGCACGCCGCGCGCCGCCTGGACGAGCTGGAGGCCGACCTCGCCAACTTTGCGTGGAAGGGCCGCGTGCTTGAGGCAGGCCTCTCCGCGTCCGACTTCAAGACCCACTTTGACCAGGAGCTCGCGCAGGTGGACGAGGCCCTCTTTGGTCTTGACCTCTCTGACCAGGACGCGGTCTTCCGGGCCCGCCGGGACGCCAAGGAGGTCCACTTTGTCTCCGAGCGCCTGGCCGAGGTGCTTGGAGACGAGCGCGCCCAGGCAAGCGAGTACATGGACAGCATCCAGGCCGAGCTGGGCGCCCTCTCCGACGCCCGCGTGAACGAGCGCCTTGCCAAGGACCTCTCCAAGAGCCCGCGCTTCCGCGGTGTCCGCGCTGACCTGGGCGTTGTTGCCCGCGACCAGTCCGAGGTGGTCTCCGCCATCCTCTCGGGCCTGCAGAGGCTCGAGCAGGGCGGCCGCGCGTCCGAGTAGGAGAGAACATGGCTCAGAACACCACAACGACCGAGGCTCCCGCCGGCTGGCGCGTGGAGCGCGACTCCATGGGAGAGATGCTCGTGCCGCAAGAAGCCCTCTGGGGCGCCCAGACCGAGCGCAGCCACGAGAACTTCCCTATTGGCACCGAGCGCATGCCCGATGAGATCGTGCGCGCGTTTGCGCAGCTCAAGGCTGCAGCGGCTCGGGCAAACTGCCGACTGGGCCGCATGAGCCGCACGGACGCCGACCTCATCGGTGCCGTGGCGGACGAGATTCTTGCCGGCAAGCTCGACGGCAACTTCCCGCTGGTGGTGTGGCAGACGGGCTCCGGCACGCAGTCCAACATGAACGTCAACGAGGTCATCGCCAACCGGGGCAACCAGATTGCCGGCGAGCGCCGCCTTCATCCCAACGATTCCGTCAACATGAGCCAGTCCTCAAACGACACCTTCCCCACGGCCATGCACGTTGCGGCCGTGACGGCGGTGCGTGAGCGCCTGCTCCCGGCGGTGGCCCAGCTCGAGGCCACCTTCCGCCGCCTGGAGGAGGAGAACGCTGACGTGGTCAAGAGCGGCCGCACCCATCTGCAGGACGCGGTGCCCATCTCCTTTGCGCAGGAGATCTCTGGCTGGCGTGGCCTTCTTGAGGGATCTGCCGAGGAGCTTGAGGCCTCGCTCGCGGGGCTGTATCGCCTGGCGCTGGGAGGCACGGCCGTGGGCACCGGCCTCAACGCGCCAGAGGGCTTTGACGTTGCCGTGGCGGAGGAGCTTGCCGCGGCCACGGGCATGCCGTTTGTGACTGACCCCAACAAGTTCCGCGCGCTCACGGGCAAGGACGCCATCGTCTTTGCCCACGGCGCGGTCAAGGGCCTTGCGGCCAACATGATGAAGATTGCCAACGACGTGCGCTGGCTTGCCTCCGGCCCCCGCCTGGGCCTGGGAGAGATCGCGATTCCGGCAAACGAGCCGGGCAGCTCCATCATGCCGGGCAAGGTCAACCCCACGCAGTGCGAGGCCGTCACCATGGTGGCCGCCCAGGTCATGGGCAATGACGCCACCATCGGCTTTGCCGCATCCCAGGGTAACTTCGAGCTCAACGTCTTCATGCCCGTCATCGCATACAACTTCCTGCAGTCTGTGAGGCTGCTCGCGGACGCCATTCTCTCCTTTGACCAGAGGTGCGCCTCGGGCATCAAGGCCAACCGCGAGCGCATGGACCACAATCTGCGCCACTCCCTCATGCTGGTGACCTGCCTCAACCCCTACATTGGCTATGACAACGCTGCCAAGGTGGCAAAGAAGGCCTTTGCCGAGGGCACGAGCCTGCGTGACGCTTGCCTTGAGCTGGGGCTTCTTTCTGCGGAGAAGTTCGATGAGGTGTTCCGCCCGGAGGAGATGGTGTAGGCGCGCAGGCAGCCAAAGACAATCGGAGCGAAAAAAAGAAGCCGCAAGCCAATGGCCTGCGACTTCTTTTTCGTGTGCAATCTGCGCGGAGCCTACTCGGCGACCTCGAGGAGCTCGATGTTGAAGTTGAGGTCCTTGCCGGCCATCTCGTGGTTCATGTCAAAGGTGATGTTGCCGTCCTCGATCTTGGCCACGAGCGCGGGGATGGGGTAGCCGGCGGGGCTGCCCAGGGTGACCTTCTGGCCCGCGACCAGGTTCTCCGCGCCGGGGAGCTGGGCGATGGGCAGGGTCTGGACAAGGTCCTCGCGCCTCTCGCCGTAGGCCTCGGCCGCGGGGATGTGCACGTCGATGACCTGGCCGACTTCCATGTCCTTGACGGCGGCGTCAAAGCCCTTGATCATCTGACCGGCCATGCAGGTGAACTCCAGCGGCTCGTTGCGGTCGCGGGAGGAGTCAAACTTGGTGCCGTCGTCCAGGGTGCCCACGTAGTGGACCTTGACCTTCTTGCCCTCATTGCTCATGCGTCTCTCCAGACTGTTGGGTCCATCGGGTAAGATGGACAAGTTAACCTACGTTATCGTTTAGGCGAGAAGCGCTTCTCGCCGCATGCAGAATCGGAGTATACCCAACATGATGGACAAACGGCTTCTGGCGCTGGTGCCCGAGGCCCTGCGGCACGTGCTGGCCACGGTGGCCTGGCAGTGGGTGGGCCTGGTGGGCAACGTGGCACTGGTCTGGGTCATTGCACGGGTGGCGTCCTCGCTGGTCACGGGCGTGGCGGTGCCGCGGGTGGCGTGGCCCCTGCTGGCCGTGGGCGTCATCCTGCGCGTGGTGGCCGCGCGCCTTGCCGCCCGCGAGAGCTTTGCCGCCTCCCAGGACGTCAAGCGCGTGCTGCGCCGCCGCATCTACGAGAAGCTCCTGGCCATGGGCCCCAGCTACACGGACCAGGTGCCCACGGCCGAGGTGGTGCAGCTCTCCGTGGAGGGCTGCGAGCAGCTTGAGACCTACTTTGGCCAGTACCTCCCGCAGCTCTTCTATGCCGTGCTGGCGCCGGTGACGCTGTTTGCGGTGGTGGCGCCCGTGAGCCTGCCCGCGGCGGTCGTGCTGCTGCTCTGCGTGCCGCTCATCCCCGTGACCATCGTGGCGGTGCAGAAGGTGGCAAAGCGCATCCTGGGCAAGTACTGGGACCAGTACGCCGAGCTGGGCGACAGCTTCCTCGAGAACCTCCAGGGCCTCACCACCCTCAAGATCTACCAGGCGGACGCCGCGCGCCACGAGGCCATGAACCAGGAGGCGGAGCGCTTCCGCACCATCACCATGAAGGTGCTCTCCATGCAGCTCAACTCCATCATTGTGATGGACATCGTGGCCTTGGGAGGCGCCGTGGCGGGCATCGCGGTAGCGCTCTTTGCCACGGCCGCGGGCGCCATCGACCTCTTTGGGTGTCTCTTCGTCGTCCTCATCTCCGCGGACTTCTTCCTGCCCATGCGCCAGTTGGGCTCCTACTTCCACGTGGCCATGAACGGCATGGCCGCAAGCGAGAAGATCTTCCGCCTGCTCGAGCTGCCGGAGCCGCCGGCCCGCACCCTCGCGCCGAAGGCGGGCGACGCGTTCTGCCTGCGCGACGTGACGTTTGGCTATGTGCCCGAGCGCGAGGTCCTGCATGGCGTGGGCCTTGAGGTGCCGGTCTGCGGCATGACCGCCATCGTGGGCGAGTCCGGCAGCGGCAAGTCCACCATCGCCGCGCTCCTGTGCGGCCGCTTGCCCGGCTATTCCGGCGAGGCCCTGCTGGGCGAGGCGCAAGTGCGCGACCTTGACCCTGCGGCGCTCGCCCGGTACGTGACCTACGTGGGCCTGGGCGCCCGGCTCTTTGCGGGCACGGTGCGCGACAACCTCCTCATGGCCGCGCCGGGCGTCTCCGAGGAAGAGCTCTGGGCGGCGCTCAAGATGGCCAACCTGGCCGACTACCTGCGGAGCCAGGAGGGGCTGGACACACGCCTCACCGAGGGCGCGGCCAACCTCTCCGGCGGTCAGCGCCAGCGCCTTGCGCTTGCCCGCGCCGTCCTGCATAAGACCCCGGTCTACGTCTTTGACGAGGCCACGAGCAACGTGGACGTGGAGAGCGAGGAGGCCATCATGGCCGCCGTGCGCAACCTTGCAGCCACACACGCGGTGGTGCTCATCAGCCACCGCCTGGCAAACGTGACGGACGCCCAGCGCATCTACGTGATGGAGCTGGGCCGCGTGGCGGGGGAGGGTACCCACGAGGAGCTCCTTAGCGGCTGCCCCGAGTACGCCTCCCTCTGGCGCACCCAGTCCGAGCTCGAGAACGTGACAAAGGGACAGTCCCTTCTTCAACCCCAGGAGGTGACGGCCGATGGCGGCCAGGAGTAACGCGCGCGTCATGTGGCGCATGCTGGGGCTGGCAAGGCCCCTTGCCGGATGGATGGTCCTGGCCGTGGCCTGCGGTGTGGCCGGCTTCTGCTGCGCGACGGGCGTGCCCGTGCTGGCGGCCGAGGCGGCCCTTGCCGCGGTGGGCGCGGGCTCCCTGCCGTGGGCGCTTGGCGTCACGGTGGCGGTGCTGGCCGTCATGGCCGTGGCCCGCGGCGTGCTGCACTACGTGGAGCAGCGCTGCAACCACTACATTGCCTTCAAGCTGCTGGCCCACGTGCGCGACCTGGTGTTTGGGGCGCTGCGCCGCCTGACCCCGGCCAAGCTGGCCGGCTCCGACAGCGGCGCCCTCATCTCCACGGTCACGGCTGACGTGGAGCTGCTGGAGGTCTTCTACGCCCACACCATCAGCCCCATCTGCATAGCCGCGCTGATGGCGGTGGTCATGGGCGCCTTCCTGGGCGGCATCCACCCTGCGCTGGCGGCGATGGCTCTGGCCTCGTATGCGCTGGTGGGCGTTGCCGTGCCGGTTGCGGTCTCCCGCGCCTCGGGCGGGGAGGGGCGGCGCAGCCGAGACCTCGCCGCCGGGCTGTCTGGTTTCGTCCTTGATGGCTTGCGCGGCCTGGGCGAGGTGCTGCAGTATGGCGCGGGCGTTTCTCGCCTGGAGGAGCTCGACGACAGGAGCGAGGAGCTGGTGGCGTCCCAGCGCAAGCTGCGTGCCCGTGGAGCCGCAGGTCAGGCGGCCACCACGGGAGCCATCATGGTGCTCTCCTGCGCGCAGATGCTGATGGCCGCAAGCCTTGCCGGCGCGGGCCTTGTGACGGCGGAGGGTGCCGTGCTGGCCACGGTGACCACGTTCAGCTCCTTCG
>ERZ1034669.454-NODE-454-length-14263-cov-58.688697_pt1 | contig 14263 bp, 17 predicted proteins | sample MGYA00520705_ERZ1034669 | MGnify/ENA primary metagenome ERZ1034669 (study PRJEB33766, sample SAMN09781766) | gut metagenome | biome: gut microbiome | host: Homo sapiens | place: Madagascar | study: EMG produced TPA metagenomics assembly of the PRJNA485056 data... | reverse complement strand
CCGGAGGGATATTTTGTAGAAACACGCCTATTAATAGAGTCTATGAGTTGTACAATCCTTTCGAGTTTTATGAGATTACATTTAACTTTCTATTTTCTTTTTTCATATATGACACCTCCTATTAAATACTTACATGAAAATCTCATAGACTCTATTAATAGACGTGTTAAAATCGAATAAATGTTTCTTTAAAGTCACTAAAATTATTATAAAAGGAGGTATAATAATTGGCGAGAAAAGAAAACCATAGTACTAAAAGACGATTGAAACCAGCCTCAAGTCCTGAAGAAAGAGAAAGTCAGTTGATTTCTTTAGCCATGGATGCTGCAGAAGAACAATTGGCAAATGGAACAGCGTCGTCTCAAGTTATAACTCATTTTTTAAAGCTTGCTACTGTTAAAGAACAACTTGAAAGGGAAAAACTTGCAGCTGATGTTGAATTGGCAAATGCAAAAAAGAAAGAATTAGAAAGTAACGATGAAAGAGAGCGACTATACCGGGATGCTATTAACGCCTTTCGTGGTTATTCTGGTCAAGATGTTGAGGAGAATGATGAATATGAATATGATTAAAACTTATAGTGATTTAATCAAATTGCCATCGTTTGAAGAAAGATTTAAATACCTTAAACAAACAGCTTCCGTTGGAGTAGAAACTTTCGGATTCGATAGATATTTGAATCAAATCCTGTATTCTTCTTATAAATGGAAAAAATTAAGAAATCAAATAATTATAAGAGATCATGGATGTGATTTGGGAGTTTTAGGGTATGACATAAATTCCAAGCCTTTAATACATCATATTAATCCGATAACGATAATGAATATTGTCAATAACGATGATATGGTTTGGGATCCTGAAAATTTAATAACGACTACATATACTACACATCGTTATATACATTATGGTACTGAAAACGCACCTCCTAATACTTTTGTTGAACGTAGTGAAGGTGATACCACATTATGGAGAAAAAAGGAATGATATAATATGCTTATATTAGAAAGTATAAAATCACTTATGGGAATTGCTGACGACGCTTTTGATCAGGATATATTAATCCATATAAATACTGTATTTTCAATTTTAAATCATCTCGGAGTGGGGCCTAAGGAGCCATTCTTTTTACGAAATGGTGAAGATAAGGATTGGTCAGAATTTATTAACGATAAAACAAAAATAGAAATGGTTAAAAGTTATGTCTATTTCAAGGTATTAATCATGTTCGATCCACCAACTTCAAACGCAGCTTTAGATGCTATAAATGGAAACATTCATGAGCTTGAATGGCGATTAAATTCGATTGAAGATATGGAGGTATAAAATGTCTTTATCTAATACAGCTACCCCTAAGTACTATAAGGAATTTAGGGATTCTGTACTTAGAGGAGAAATACCAGTAAATAAGCAAGTAGCTATGCAAATGAGTTTAATTGATGAACTAATAGCTAATCCAGGAATATATTATGATGATAAGGCTGTTGAAGGTTTTATAAAGTATTGTGAAAACGAGTTAACTTTAACAGATGGATCTGATATGTTTCTATTGCCATCTTTTAAATTATGGGCTGAGGATATTTATGGCTGGTATTATTTTATTGACCGAAGGGTGTTTGTACCAGATCCAAGAGGACATAGTGGACATTATGAGACAGTAAGAATAAAAAAACGCCTAAGGAATAAACAATATTTAATAGTAGGAAGAGGAGCTGCCAAAACAGTTTATGGAAGTGACATACAATCCTATGAACTAAATATTGACACGACAACGACTCATCAGATCACAACGGCGCCTACTATGAAACAAGCAGAAGAGCTTTTATCATCGATTAAAACTTCCATTACTCGAGCTAGAGGACCACTATTTAAGTTTTTGACTGAAGGGTCACTTCAAAATACCACAGGTTCTAAAGCTGATCGAGTTAAACTAACATCTACTAAACGAGGGGTTGAAAATTTTTTAACCGGTTCTTTATTAGAGGTTAGGCCTATGTCTATTGATAAGCTTCAGGGATTACGTTGTAAAGTTGCGACTGTCGATGAATGGTTATCAGGAGACATTCGAGAGGATGTTGTAGGAGCGATTGAACAAGGTGCATCTAAAGTAGATGACTACTTGATCATAGCAATGTCATCCGAAGGTACCGTTCGTAATGGTCCAGGTGATACAATCAAAATGGAATTGATGGACATCTTAACGGGTAAATATCCAAACCCTCATGTGTCCATATGGTGGTACAAATTAGATAGTATCGATGAAGTAGCAGACCCTAATAAATGGATAAAAGCTAATCCTAATATAGGTTCTACGGTCTCTTATGAAACGTATCAGTTAGATGTTGAAAGAGCCGAAAATGCTCCATCCACTAGAAACGACATACTTGCTAAGAGATTTGGAATAGCAGTTGAAGGTTATACATATTATTTCACATATCAAGAAACACTTCCGCACAGAAACCGAGATTATTGGAAATTACCATGCGCTTTAGGCGGAGATCTATCACAAGGAGACGATTTCTGTTCTTTTACTTTTTTATTTCCATTACCTCATGGTGCTTTTGGTATAAAAACAAGAAATTATATATCAGAATTAACATTTGCTCAATTGCCAAACGCAATGAGATCAAAATATCAGGAATTTATAGACGAAGGTAGTTTGGTAGTTATGGACGGAACAGTTCTCGATATGAGAGTAGTATATGAAGACTTGGACAATTTCATAATTGAAAAAGATTATGATGTTAGAGCTTTTGGTTTCGATCCATATAATGCTAAAGATTTTGTAGAACGTTGGCAAACCGATAACGGACCCTTCGGCATTGTAAAGGTAATACAAGGTGCGAAAACTGAATCTGTTCCGCTTGGTGAGCTTAAAAAGCTAGCTAAAGAAAGAATGCTGCTATTTGACGAAAGCGTTATGAGTTTCGCCATGGGTAATTGTATAGTTATCGAAGATACAAATGGTAACAGAAAGTTATCGAAAATGCGTCGAGACAGGAAAATTGATCCAGTTTCAGCATTAATGGATGCTTATGTAGCATATAAACAAAACAGAGATAATTTTGAATAATTATTCAAAGTAAAGGAGGAAGCAATGGATTATGAACTTTATCACCACGGTGTGCTAGGTATGAAATGGGGGGTCCGTAGATATCAAAATAAAAATGGAAGACTTAATTCTGCTGGAAAGAAAAGATACTATAACGATAATGGCTCTCCAACATCAGCTGGGCGTTTCGCAATCAATAGTAATATAATTAGTATTCATGATCAAAGAGAAATGCAGAAAAAATTTCATAATTCTAAAAATAAAAAGAAAAATGAATTTACAAACAGTCAATATCTTTTTGGCTCTGAGAAAGCTACTAAAGGCAAAAAATACATAAAACAGTTAAAAAAAGAATTGCTTAACGGATATGTTACTTCATTCGTTGAGGATTCTAAAGGAAACACCAATGTCAAAGGAAAGACATCGAAAGGTGTTGTTATACGAGATAAAGAAGGAAATCGTGTAACAGCTTATGACTATTGGAAAGCACAATCAATGATATACAAACATAGGCATAGTTATATTAGAACTGGTCAATGGTAAAACTGTATATTTATTAAATTGGAGTATTAATAAAAGGAGTTGATATCTTATGATCTATTTAGCAAATAATAATGGTAGTTACTTGCGTCACCATGGCGTTTTGGGTATGAAATGGGGGCATAGAAAAGGGAACGTCGTTATCGGAAATCAAAAGAAAATTGAGAAGCAGCAATTTAAAAGAGATTATAAGAATTACAGAAAAAATAAGGGTGTTTACAATGTATCTAAAGATGAATTTGGAAACATTTCAGTTGATACAACTTCTCGTGGTGATGCTATTTTACAAAATTTACGACGCAATAAGGGCGAGCAGTATGCAAACAAAATATTGAAAAAATCAAAGCGCAGAGACAGAGCTTATAAACTTGGTGCTTTAGGAAGTGTAGCAGCTGTTGGAGTGGGAGCTTCTTTTTTACAGAAAAAATTCAATCTTCCAACCATGTATATATCTGCTCCACTTAATTTATTCTAATAAATAAAGAGGTGTTATATGTTTTACTTAGAGCATCACGGAATAAAAGGCCAGCAGTGGGGAGTAAAACATGGCCCACCGTACCCAATTAATTCGGAGAAAAGTAATCTAATTATAAAAAAGGGAACACACTTTCAAAGATTGAGTGTTTATGATGAAGCCGCTTCCAAAGGTCATGCTTATGTTACATTTTTAAAAAAAGATAGCAGACATTACAAAGGTTTTTTTACTTATCATTTAAAAATGAATAATAAAGGGAAAACTGTATATTCTATTGACATGACTGCTAAAAAAAATTTAATATCTCCTTCAAAAATAGAAAGAGCAAAAACATTTACTGATTTATATAAAAAAGATAAAATTTTTAGAAAAGAAATGGGTAACTATTATAAGGATAGTATAAGTTATATTACACCACTTCCTAGAAAATTTTATCAATATAAATTTTCCAAGTTAAAAGACAAATATCTAAAAGATAAAGGATATGAAATTTTTACAAGAGCTCTTGGCGGTAATGAGTATATAAGGTCCAAGTATTTTAATGTTCTCAAAAAGAAAGGGTATGATTTTGTAAGAGATGACCTTGATGGAAGAAGACTCGGAAAAGAACCTAGTATAATTTTTGATAGGGAAAAGTCCTTGTTTTATATTGGGCAGAAAAAAGTAAAAATATCTGAAGCAACAAAAATATTTGCGAAAGAAGGTAGGGCAATGAGATGATAGATTATAAAAATAACTGTTTACAGCATCACGGCGTACTAGGTATGAAATGGGGGGTCCGTAGATATCAGAATAAAAATGGATCTTTAACAACCGAAGGAAAGACAAGATACGCCAGAGACGCTCGAAAAAAAGGGTATTACGATTACGATAAAGCTACCGGTAAATATTATAAAAATTCAAAGAAAAATGGAAAAACATATTTACACGTTGATGCGAATCGGTACGTCGAAGAGGATTTATCCAGAATAAAAAATGTCGCAGATTCGGCCAATAATGTTACAAAAACTATAAGTTCGGTTATTAATAGCCCTAATTCAAATAAAAAAACACCATTAAATCTGAATAAAATGTCGGATAAAGAATTACGAGATGCTATAAATAGGAAAGTGCTTGAACAGCAATACACTAATTTATATGCTCCACAGCATATAAATAAAGGCAAAGAATATACAAATAAAGTAATTAAATACGCTGGAGCCGCTTTATCTACCGCAGGGTCAATAACAGGTTTAGCTTTATCCATTCGTAAGTTAGTAAAAGGATAAGGGAGGATTAAATGAATGAAAACGCATTTGGATCGCGATTAAAGCACGCATGGAATGCTTTTTTTAATAAAGATCCCACACCTATTAAACATGTTAATTTTGGTGCCGGTTATAGTTATAGACCGGATAGAATTCATTACAGCAGAGGTAAAGAACGAACTATAATTGCCTCTATTTTTAATCGAATTTCGCTTGATGCGTCAAACATAGTAATACAGCATGTAAACACTGATAAAGATGGACGTTTTATAAATATAGTTAATAGTAATTTTAATAAATGTTTAAATTTATCTGCGAATCTCGATCAAACGGGAAGAGCCTTTAAGCAAGATCTAATAGAATCAATGTTAGATGAAGGAGTAGTGGCCATCGTACCAACAGATACAACCTTGGATCCGAAAGTTACAAAATCATATGACATCTTAGAAATGCGAACTGCAAAAATTCTTGAATGGTACCCATCTAAAGTTAAATTACGTTTATACGATGAACAAGATGGTGTAAAAAAAGATATAATTCTTCCTAAAGATTGTGTTGCGATAATTGAAAATCCGTTTTATTCAGTTATGAATGAGAATAATTCGACACTGCAAAGGCTTATTCGAAAAATGAGTATTTTAGACGCAATTGATGAGCAGCAGGGTTCCACAAAACTTAATATGATCATTCAGCTTCCATATACAACCAGAAGCGAATCCCGAACTAATCAGGCTAAAAAAAGAAGAGATGAGATTGAAGATCAGCTTCTGAACTCTAAATATGGAATTGCATACGCTGATGGAACCGAAAAAATAGTTCAATTAAATAGATCATTAGATAATAATCTGATGTCGCAAATCGAATACCTTACCAAATTATTATATTCACAATTAGGATTGACAGAAGAAATAATGAACGGAACCGCTTCGGAAAGTGTTATGACTAATTACTATAGCCGAACAATAGAACCGATAGTATCTGCTATAGTCGACGAAATGAAGAGAAAGTTCATAACAAAAACGGCACAGACGCAGGGACAATCTATCATGTATTTTAGAGATCCATTCCAGTTGACGCCACTGTCGCAAATAGCTGAACTTGCCGATAAAATGACTCGTAATGAAATTATGAGTTCTAATGAAATTCGTCAAAAGATAGGCTTAAGACCATCGGACGACCCGAAAGCTGATGAATTACGCAATAGTAATATCAGCCAAGCTGTTAATAATAATACTGATTCTACCAATACTGAACATACAGAAGATTTGGCAAATAAGAGTTACTAATAAAGGAGGAAAATCAAAATGGCCAAAACATACGATTTCGAAGGTTGGGCTACACGAGCAAATTTAAAATGCTCAGATGGTCGAATCATCGATAAAAATGCATTTGCTAACGATGATGGTAATGTTGTACCATTGGCGTGGAACCATAATCATGATGATCCGTTTAATGTATTAGGTCATGCATTATTGGAAAATCGTGATGAAGGTGTATACGCTTATTGCTCATTTAACGATACCGAAGCAGGTAAAACTGCAAGAGATCTGGTTAAACACGGCGATATAACATCACTGTCAATATTTGCAAATAAATTGAAACAGAATGGAAATCATGTTGAACATGGTTGCATCAGAGAAGTGAGTTTGGTATATGCGGGGTCTAATCCTGGAGCATATATTAGAACTGTTATTACTCATTCAGATGACTATGATGGGGAATGCGCTGAGATATATACCGGCGAAGAGCTGAATCTTAGTCATTCGGATGATAATGCAAACGATAACACAGATAAAAAGGAGAAAGATGAAATGGCCGATAATAAAGACAAGACCGTTGGTGAAGTTTTTAATACACTTTCCGACGAACAGAAGGACGTAGTGTATGCACTTATTGGTATGGCACTTGATGAAAAAGGAAATGCTACCGATGAAAATGATAAAGGAGATGAAGGCATGAAGCATAATGTATTTTCAGACCACGAAGAAAAATATGAGGGTAAAGATGTTATTTCACACAGTGACGTGATGGATGCAATCAAGGATGCTAAGCGTGAAGGCAGTATGAAGGAATCATTTATTGCTCACGGCATTGATGATATTGAGTATTTGTTCCCTGATCCAAAAACAACAAGCGCTACCCCAGAATTCATTAAGAGAGATGACAGCTGGGTAAGTAAAGTTATGAATTCTGTTCATCACACACCATTCTCAAAGATTAAGTCGATCTTTGCAGACATTACAACAGATGATGCAAGAGCTAAGGGCTATTTCAAGGGTAATCTTAAGAAGGATGAAGTATTTACGCTTCTTAAGAGAACAACACAGCCTACTACTATTTATAAGAAACAGAAAATCGACCGAGATGATACTATTGATATCACTGATTTCGATGTTATTGCATGGATTAAAAGTGAAATGAGAGTAATGCTCGACGAAGAAATTGCAAGAGCAGTTCTTATCGGCGATGGTAGACTTTCATCAAGTGACGATAAAGTCGACGAAAATTGCATCAGACCAATTGCTAAAGATGAGGAGCTTTATACTATTCAGGCATTGGTTAATGTATCAAGCAGCGCAAGCAGCAGCGATAAGGCTAAAGCATTCATTACATCAGCTATTAAAGCGAGAAAGAATTATAAAGGTTCAGGTTCACCGTCACTTTATACAACAGATGATATGCTCACTGATTGTCTTCTTATTGAAGATACAACCGGTAGACTTATTTATGAGTCTGTTGAAAAACTTGCTAATGTCCTCCGTGTTAAAGAGATTGTAACAGTTCCGGTTATGGAAGAAGCAACTGGTAAGACTGGTAAACAGCTTCTTGGCATTATTGCAAATCTTCAGGACTATAATATTGGTGCTGATAAGGGCGGCGCTGTGAATATGTTCGATGATTTTGACATCGATTACAATCAGCAGAAATATCTTATCGAAACACGTTGCTCAGGTGCTCTTACTAAGCCTTACTCAGCGATCGCACTTGAACTTAACGAATCTTAATTATTAAAGGAGGAACATTAATATGCCAAAAAATAAAGTATATGAGCACGCTAATGATTTGCATGTAAGGGCAATTATTGTATACGTTAAATCAAATGTGGCCTATGTTGATTCAGCATGCACTACAAAAATGACAACATCACAGTTAAGGAATGCTTTCTTTAAGAGATGCATCATCTCAGAGAACAGTAAGTATTATCAGCCGCTTGTTTATAGCGAGGCTGCAAACGTCGGTAAGATTGAATATGCTACTGTTTCTAATACATCATATGTAGTAACTTCAGCAAGTTCTACAGTTGATCCTGGATATGTGGACCCATCGGTTCCGGAAGATAAGGTCCCTGGTACTGGCGGAGATTTTGAATTTGGTGATATCGGCGATTAATACCGTGTTCTGAAATACGATAATACTATGCTGATAAAGGAGCGTCAAAATGGCAAAATATTATGGAGCAATAGGTTTTAGTAAAACAATAGAAAAAGTTCCTGGGGTATGGTCTGAAGAAATTATCGAACGCCGATATAAAGGTCAAGTTATACGTAATGCCAGAAGATGGGAAACTGCGGAAACTTTAAATGATAATATAAAAATAAATAATACTATCAGTATTATGGCAGATTCATACCTATTTAATAATATCTATGCCATAAAATATGTAACCTGGATGAATACTCGATGGAAAATAACTGATATAGAAATCGAGCGTCCGCATCTTAAACTTACTTTGGGGGGTTTGTATAATGGACCGTCGTCTTAAATTACATAATATACTGACTGATATTTTAGGGACTGACAAGGTTTATTTTCAACCCCCCGAAAATTATAAAATTCAATATCCTTGTATAGTTTACAGGATTAAAAAATTGGATTCTGATTTTGCTAATGATAAACCGTATTCTCATCAGAGACAGTATCAGGTTACTATCATTGATAAAAATCCAGATTCAGATTTACCAGATAAATTATCGGAGCTTCCAAAATGTTATTACGAAACATTTTTTACCACTGATAATTTAAACCACTATATTTTTAATATTTATTTCTAAGAGGAGGAATATTTAATGGCTAAAATTAAATGGGACGAAACAGGCACCAAATTTTTTGAAATGGGTGTAAGAAAGGGTGTACTTTTCCCTTGCACCGGAACTGGTGGAACTTATGGCACAGGTGTCGCTTGGAATGGTCTTACTGGTGTAACTGAAACACCTGGCGGTGCAGATGAAAATAAACTTTATGCTGATGACATTGTATATGGTTCAGTAAGAGCTACAGAAACTCTTGGTGGTACAATTGAAGCATATACGTATCCGGACGAATGGGCTGTTTGTGACGGCTCAGCATTCGTTAACGATTCAAAGAGTAATCCTATTAAGGGTGTAACAATCGGTCAGCAGAAGAGAGTTGCTTTTGGTCTTTCATATGTAACTCAGGTCGATAACGATCAGCATATCGAAGGTTATAAACTTCATTTGATCTGGAATGCTACAGCTTCCCCGTCAGATCGTTCATATACAACAATCGGCGATTCACCAGAAGCAATTACTTTTTCATGGGAGTTCTCAACAACAGCAACCCCAATTGAATCGTATAAGTCTGGCGCAACAACTTCACTTATTACGATCGATACAACAAAGCTTACTGAAGCCCAGAAAACTATTCTTAAAACATTGGAAGATAAACTTTATGGTACAACTTCAGAAGAACCAAGCCTGCCGACACCGGATGAAGTCATTGCAATGTTTACTGCAGCGGCATAACATTTAAGCAAATTATGATCATTGTTTAGATAAAGGACTATAAAAATAATCAGGTTGGAGGGGTTATTCAGCCCTTCCAACTTGGAAAAAATAATACTTTAAAGGAGAATCACTATGTTTACAAAAACTATGACTTACACAGATTACAACGGTAATGAAAGAGTAGAAGATTTTTATTTTAATTTTACTACTGCAGAAATTGCTGAAATGGAATTATCCACCAAAGGTGGTCTTGAAGGAGAAATCAAGGCGATCACCAACGAAATGGATGGTGCTAAAATCGTTGCTTGGTTTAAGAAAATTATTCTTCAGTCAGTTGGTAAAAAAACACCTGATGGTAAGAGATTTGTAAAATCGAAAGAAATCAGCGAAGAATTTGCACAGACCGAGGCATATTCTCAGCTTTTTATGGAATTGGCTTTTGATGCGGAAAAGGGCGCCGAATTTATTAATTCTATAATCCCTACAATCCCAGATGATAAAGAACCTAAAATTTCAACTAATGTTAAAGCCATTTCTTAAATAAAATGCTTACTATTATTATACCGCAATCGGAAGGTTTTAATGAAATAACATCAGAGTTTATTACGATTCCTGAAACCCATTTGAATCTTGAACATTCTTTAATTTCCATTTCAAAATGGGAATCAAAATGGCATAAAGCTTTTTTAAAAGATAATAATAAAACACCAGAAGAGATGACTGACTATATAAAATGCATGACTTTAAATAAAAATGTTGATGAGTCCATATATAATTTTCTAAATCATGATCATATAAATAAAATAACAAAATATATGCAAGATCGTCAATCTGCTGCTTATTTAAATGACGCAGGTGAAAAATTATTATCTGGCAGGACAAAAACTGGTGATGTATTAACATCTGACTTAATATATTATATGATGTTTAGTTTAAAAATACCTATAGAATGTCAGAAGTGGCATTTAAATAGATTGCTTATATTAATACATATATTTAATATTAAGAATAGTGCAGGAAAAAGGTCAAATAATCGATCGATTTTATCTAATAATGCGGCAATAAATGCTTCAAGAAGAAAAAAATACAATACAAGAGGGTAATATATGTATGTTTATTTTTAAAGAAAAAGGTAGTTTCGATCGCTCAGAAGATTTTTTAAAAAAAATAGTTAATTGTGAATATATCAATACTTCCGTTCTTGAAAAGTATGGAAGAAAAGGAGTTGAAGCACTTTCTTCTGCCACACCAAAAAAAACTGGTTTAACTGCTTCATCCTGGAACTATAAAATATTAAAAAAAAAAGGAACTTATGAGTTACTTTGGTATAATACTAATATTAAAAACGGGGTGCCAATTGCGATAATATTAAACTATGGTCATTCTACATCGGATGGTTCATATGTTGTCGGAAGAAATTATATACAACCCGCTATACAACCTATTTTCGATGAATTGGCTAATGAAATCTGGAGGGAGGTACATATCAAATGAGTTCAAATGTAGAAACAAAAACTGTTCAAATGAAATTTGATAATGCTCAGTTCGAACAAAACGCTAAACAATCTTTATCCACACTCGAAAAACTTAGAGAAAAGCTTGGCTTTAAGGGCGTAGATAAAGACATAAATAATGTTGAAAAAAGCATTAATAAATGTGATATGACACCTTTAGGTAAGGCTATCGATGGAGTTAAGGTTAAATTTTCCGCTTTAGAAGTAATGGCGGTAACGACACTTGCTAACATAACAAATTCTGCAGTAAATGCAGGAAAAAAACTTATTTCAGCATTTACTATAGATCCTATAAAATCTGGTCTGCAAGAATATGAAACCCAGATCAACGCCGTTCAAACAATTCTTGCAAATACTCAAAGTAAGGGTAGTACATTAACAGATGTAAATGCTGCTCTTGATGAACTTAACCATTATGCTGATAAAACTATTTACAATTTTACAGAAATGACCCGTAATATAGGTACTTTTACTGCTGCTGGTGTAGATCTAGATACCTCTGTATCAGCAATTAAGGGTATCGCAAACTTGGCAGCCGTATCTGGATCTAATTCTCAGCAAGCGTCGACTGCAATGTATCAGTTATCTCAGGCGTTAGCTGCAGGTACCGTAAAATTACAAGACTGGAACTCAGTTGTTAATGCTGGCATGGGCGGTCAGGTATTTCAAGATTCGCTCAAAGAAACAGCGAGGGTTCATGGTATAAATATTGACAAAATGATCAAAGAAGAAGGATCGTTTAGAGAGACCCTCAAGGATGGCTGGCTGACTTCAAAAATTCTTACTGAGACCCTTTCCAAATTTACAGGAGATCTTTCAAAAGAACAACTCAAAGCTAAAGGATATACCGATGAACAAATTAAATCGATCGTCAAAATGGGTGAAACAGCTAATGATGCTGCAACTAAAGTTAAGACATTTACTCAGTTAATGGATACTCTTAAAGAGGCAGCACAATCTGGCTGGACTCAATCATGGGAATACATTATAGGCGATTTCGAAGAAGCTAAAAAATTCTGGACATCTATTTCAGATACATTTAGCGATATGATCAATAAGTCTGCAGATGCAAGAAACAAAGTACTCGACCAATGGTCTAAAGCTGGCGGAAGAACGATGCTTATCGATTCATTAAAAAATTCTTTTGAAGCATTAATGAGTATTATAAAGCCAGTTAAAGAAGCTCTAAGAGAAGTATTTCCAAGAAAAACGGCTAAAGATTTATTAGCAATGACAAAAAATCTTAAAGATTTTACAAAAAGTCTTAAACTTAGTAATGAGAATGCTAAAAATTTAAAAGCAACGGCCAAAGGTTTCTTTTCCATTTTTGGAATAATAAAAGACCTAATTAGCGCTCTGGTATCCGGTTTTAAAACAGGCGAAAAATCAAGTGAAAGTTTGCTGACCAAAATACTTCGTTTAACAGCTGGTTTAGGCGGTTTAATAACAAAGTTTAGAGAGTTTTTAAAAACTAGTGGACTTTTTCAAGGTTTTGGAAAAATAGTAGCTCAAGTAGTTCGTATACTCGGAAATTTTTTAGGAATAGGTATTGATATAATATCTCAGCTTTTTAATAAAACAATAAAAGTTAGTTCGATTGATAAAAATGTTTCTAAAGTAGGTGATACGTTAGAAAACGTTGCAGATGAGATCGAAAAAGTTAGAGGTAATATTCAAATAAGTTTTCAAGGTGTTGGAGATTTATTAACTAATTTTTCGGGTATAGTATCCAAAGTTTTTCAAACTATAAATAAAAACGTTGGTAAAATAATAGGCATCGGATCTTTAATAGGAGCATTTGTAATTATTAAAAAAACCATATCAGGTTTCTTTTCGATAGTTGATGTCATAGGTAAAGGTGTAACAGCAGTATTGCATCCGATAAAAGCAGTTGGCAATATACTAGAAAGTTTTAATGATCTTATTGGAAACGTAGCAAAAACCTTTAAAAAAATTGGTCGATATGCTTCGATATTCCTTATTGCTCAGTCTGCAGCAGCATTGATAGGATCAATAGCTAATGTTGTAAATTCCTTAACAAGCCTTGCTAAAATGGATACAGATAAAATGTACGATGCTTCTATAGTTTTAGGCATAGTAACAGGTGAAATGGCAGCTTTCGTAGCAATTATGTCTAAACTGGATTTAAAAGGAGTTGACGCAGCTGCTTTACCAATAACGGTTTTATCTATAGCATTAAAAATACTTTCTTCTGCAATTATAGAAATGTCAAAAATAGATCCGCTATCTTTATGGAGTAGTATAGGTGCTATGACAATTGTTATGGCTGATTTAGTTGGTCTTATGGCAGCTACTAAATTAGTTGGTGAAGCGTCTTTAAAGTCATCAGCCATGTTAATATCATTAGGGGCAACTCTTATATTGATATCTAAAGCATTAGAAACTGTATCAAGAATAGATATAGGAAAAGCTTGGAATTCGGTTGGAATATTAACTATTATTATGGGTGAACTTGTAGGTCTTATGGCAGCAACAAATCTTGTTGGTACATCGTCAATTCGCTCGATAGGAATGATGGCAACTTTAGGTGCAGTATTACTCATGATGGCGTCGTCCTTATCTATAATATCAAAAATAGATACAGCTAAAGCATGGTCATCTATCGGAATGTTGACAATTATAATTGGAGAACTTGTAGGGCTTATGGCAGCTACTAAATTGCTTACTGGCAG
>ERZ1034669.449-NODE-449-length-14313-cov-3.538084_pt1 | contig 14313 bp, 11 predicted proteins | sample MGYA00520705_ERZ1034669 | MGnify/ENA primary metagenome ERZ1034669 (study PRJEB33766, sample SAMN09781766) | gut metagenome | biome: gut microbiome | host: Homo sapiens | place: Madagascar | study: EMG produced TPA metagenomics assembly of the PRJNA485056 data set... | reverse complement strand
GCCTCGGACGTCCTCTCCGAGCTCGGCCTGGAGCCCAAGCGCTACATGCTGCTGTCCGCCCACCGCGAGGAGAATATCGACACCGAGGCGAACTTCACGAGCCTGTTCACCGCCATCAACGCCCTGGCCGAGAAGTACGACATGCCGATCCTGTACTCCTGCCACCCGCGCTCCCGCAAGCGCCTGGAGGCCACCGGCTTCCAGCTCGACCCGCGCGTGCGCATGCACGAGCCCATGGGCTTCCACGACTACAACTGCCTGCAGATGAACGCCTTCGCGGTGGTGTCCGACTCCGGCACGCTGCCCGAGGAGTCCAGCTTCTTCGCGAGCGTCGGGCACCCGTTCCCGGCGGTGTGCATCCGCACCTCCACCGAGCGCCCCGAGGCCCTGGACAAGGCCTGCTTCACGCTCGCCGGCATCAGCGAGCGCGGCCTGCTGCAGGCCGTCCGCACCGCCGTCGAGCTCGACGCCGAGGGGTCGCTGCCCGAGGCGCCCGTTCCCGACTACGCCGACGAGACCGTGTCCACCAAGGTGGTCAAGATCATCCAGAGCTACACCGGCGTCGTGGACAAGATGGTGTGGAGGAAATCTTAGCCATGGGCGCTGGGTACAGATTGCTTGATGGTATCTCGCGAGCTTATAACAAATTGCTCTTGCTTCCTGCCCTACGACGCTCCTTTGCATCATGCGGTAAAAACGTAAGCATCGGTCGTCGTAGCGAAATTCAGGGGATTGAAAATATTTACATGGGACATGATGTATATATTGGCCCAGGAGCAACTTTTCTGACGACCCGTGCGAAGATTCATATCGGCAATTACGTCATGAGCGGCCCTCATCTCACAATTATTACTGGAGACCATCGCACAGATGTTCTCGACCGGCCCATGATGACGCTTGATGAGTCGGACAAGCTTCCAGAGAATGACCAGGATGTCGTCATCGGCAATGATGTATGGATTGGCAGCGGCGTAACGATTCTTAAGGGCGTTAGAATTGCCGACCATTGTGTGATTGCTGCCGGTGCGGTAGTGACAAAAGACGTTGGCCCGGAGTTTTCAATCTGGGGGGGGCTTCCAGCTCGCCGTCTAAGCTTTCGGTAAGAGGAAATCAATGACTAAAGGTTATCCGCACGTCCATGCAAAGGTGTTGATGGTCGGACCCGATCTCTCTCTTCATGGCGGAATTGTCTCAGTCGTGAAAGGTTATCTAGACGCAGGTCTCCCTGAGGCATGCGATGCCTTTGAGTACCTGGGGACGGGCATCGGTTCCTCAACGCTCGGTAAATCCGTCGCATTTTCCCGAGCGTTGATTCGCTATGCGATGATCATGCCATCCTATGACATCATTCATTTACACATTAGCGCCCGTGGCTCCTACAAACGTAAGTCAATTATGGCTCGTATGGCCCACAAAGCAGGCAAGTACGTAATACTCCACGATCACGATGGCGAGTTTAAGAAGGCTTTCGAAGAGGGCGGAGATCCCTACCGTCGTGATGTAAGAAAGACCTTTAGTATCGCCGACCGAGTTGTGGTTCTGTCGGAAGAGTGGCGCGACTACTTTTCAAAAAACGTTTGCGACCTGGAGAAGATTGACGTTGTTCATAACGGTGTCAAAGTTCCAGACCAGCCGTGCTCACCTTGTTCGCGTCAAGACGTCCTTTTTTTAGGACGTCTTGACGCGCGCAAGAGCCCTGACGTGCTCTTGCGCGCGTCAAGAGAAATCCTGTCGCGTTTTCCCGGCACCAAGGTCGTATTCGGCGGAGACGGAGAGGTCGAAAAGAATAAATCTCTTGCGGCAGAGCTCGGTATTGCCGACCGCTGCGAGTTCCACGGCTGGGTCGCGGGCGCAGAACGCGAAGAGCTCTTTGAGCGTGCCGCGGTGTACTGCCTCCCCTCCAAAAACGAGGGGCTCCCCATGAGCGTTCTTGAAGCCATGGCTAGAGGAATTCCAACTGTCGCCACTCCCGTTGGCGGAATTCCTCAAGTAATTAATGATGGTGTTGATGGGGTTCTGATTCCGGTTGATAACCATCAAGCTCTGGCCGTTGCATTGAGTCATCTTCTCGAATCAAGCGAGCTTAGAAAAGAAATGGGAACTTTGGCCCGAAAAAAGATACTCAGCTCATTCGATATCAATCTACTCTTGAGCGAAATACTCGACATCTACTGCAATGCTACCAGCGGTAATTAGAGGATTAAATTGAATTCAAATAAGTTTACACATGAAGCTGGGCTTATTGTTTTTGTTCACCCTTCCCTGATGGGTGGCGGGGCCGAGCGCGTCTCGCTTGCGCTCGCTTCGTACTTCGCTGCTCATGGTATTAGGTTTACCTATCTCCTGACTAAAAGTAACGTTGTTGAATACGATGTTCCCGAAGGAGTCGAGGTGCGTTCTGAGTTTGCAAGCGCTACGCTCAAGCCATTCGACCAAATTAAGCTTATCCGACGTTTTATTTCCGAGCGGCCCAACGCTACGGTAATTTCCTTTTTACCTCACCAAAACATGTATACGCTTATCGCGACTATCGGACTTCCAAATAGGGTTATTGTTTCGGTGCGAAACGATCCGAGATATGATTTTCCTGGCAATAAGATCCTCCCATTCATTAGAAACATGTTGTATCGAAGGTCCGATGCAATTGTGTTTCAGACAAAAAGCCAGGCAAGTTTAATGCCGAGATACCTTCAGGCGAATTCAAAAATCATCTTTAATCCAATATCTAGTGAACTTCCTGAACCGTATTCTGGGCTTAGGAGAAAAGCAATCGTCACAGCGGGACGGCTTGAACTTCAAAAAAATCACTCGATGACAATCAGGTCATTTGCGCTGTTTCATAAAAAACACCCTGAATATATTCTTGAAATCTTTGGCAAGGGAAGCCTTCAATCAGAACTGGAAAACCTTGTTCATAGCCTTGACATGGATGATTCAATTAAATTTATGGGCTTTTCTTCTGACGTTCTTATGCACATTAGAACTGCATCGGCTTTTGTAATGTCATCAAAGTTCGAGGGCCTATCTAATTCTATGCTTGAGTCCTTGTGTATGGGGGTTCCAACAATTTGCACCAAATGTGGCGGTGGTGGAGCAGAGGCAGTTATTCGGAATGGCGAGAACGGCATTTTGGTCGATATTGATGACGATCTTGCTGAGAGCGAAGCGTTCAACAGGATCGTCGAAGATCAATCATACTCGAATCGACTGTCTAATAATGCCCTGATGTTAAGGCAGTCTCTCTCTTTAGAAGCTATTGGCAATGAATGGGCGGATCTTATTTTTAACTAGATTTCCCCGGGAGCCTCCAATAAGGAAAACAACATTGCGCAACAAAATGACACTGCATAATCAAAACAAAAGTATATCTGAGTTGCTATTAGGAATTGCAATAATATCTGGTCTAATGGTCCCCTTTGTTCGAGACCTGGGCGCCTCATACTCATTTGCAACAGATTGGGAGATTAACCGTTTTGCATTCAGCACCTCTAATGGGCGCTTTGCTTCTTTATTTAATCTCATTCAACAAATCTGCTTTTCCATTCTTTTGCTGCGCGCAATAAGTAAATCCCGAAAAGCAAATTGGCTCATCATATCTTGTTCATTTTTTGGACTAATAATTTATAGCTTATTCGCCATTGCCAATAACGAGGGCGATTTATCCAGTGTGCTCTTTGGAGATGTCCCAACCACAGTATTTGTAATTCCCTTGTTTTACCTATTGGCGGAGGAGCCAAGCATCAAGTTGCTTATAAAGAAATGGGTCCCTCTTCTTTCTCTGTTTTGCTTTATCGCTTCACTTATTTCAATTCTTAAATTTAAATCTCTTTGTGGCTTTGGATCTTATATTGGATGGTGTCCTGCGAGGGACTATTTTGCATTTGGCATCAGTTTATATTGGTCAACCGTGGTGCTTAAATTTAATGATGAACACGCGTATTTCATAACGATGGGTATAGGCATTCTAGCCTGCATCGCCGCATTAATGCTGGCAACCAGAAGTTGGTTAATTCAACCAATGTTAGTCATGCTTGTTGCAACTTTTATGGCTAAAGGAATTGACAAAGTTTTTAAACGAACAGTAATTGTAATTTTTGCAACTGGAACAGCACTTTTGGCGTTGTCGTTTATCTATCCTGAAGTTCTTGATTCGTTTTTAAACAGAATCGGAGAAGATACACGGTCTAACCAATATGAAATTTTCTATAGCCAGGTTGAACCGGCATCGCTTATATTCGGTAACGGTATTAGCGCTGGATATAGATATGGCACGAATTCAAATTATCTCTTTTTCGATAATCAAATAATTTATTTGATGTTTCATTTTGGCGTTTTAGCCGTTGTTCCGCTTTTGTATGTCCTGTCGCGATGCTTATTTGGTTCTTCCAAAAATAGCCACTGCAAATTTGTTGCCCTCTTTTATCTCATGGCGATTCTGGGATTATCAACTTATTACTCTTACACAATTAATGTCGGGGTCGTTCTTCTATTTTCATCCTTTGGTTTTGCCCTAAACAACATAGAACCAGAAAGATCTAAGCGTATGTGCAATGCGGATGGTGAAAAATAATGGCTTCGAACAAGGCTGCAACCAGTATGTTTTGGGCAATAGGTGAGAGATTTGCCACGCAAGGTGCCCTATTTGTAATTTCCCTAATTCTGGCGCGTTTGCTGTCCCCGAGTGATTACGGTACTCTTTCGCTGCTGCTTGTATTTACAAATTTGGCAGACGTGCTTGTCACAAATGGACTTGGCGAAGCGCTAATACAAAAGTCTGATATCAATCAAATTGACTACTCGACAATGTTGTCATGTTCAATTGCATTGTCGCGCATCTTATATGTATTGATATTTATTTCGGCTCCAAGTATTGCAGACTTCTATGGAAATGCAGATATGTGTCTTTACCTAAGGGTTCTGGCATTACGTCTTCCTCTTTCGGCACTGAATGCAATTCAAAAGGCCTATATTGCAAAGAACTTTTTATTTAGATTGCAATTTTCTGCATCGTTCCTCAGCTCCTTGATCTCAGGATTAGCAGCTATCGTAGTTGCAATGTTGGGTTTTGGTATTTATGCGCTAATCATTCAACAGATACTTACTGTTCTGATGACAACGGTACTAATGGCTTGGTTAACAAAATGGACGCCTGGACTAAAATTCGTGGTTGGTTCAGCTAGAGAGCTGTTGCCCCTTGGAATACAATTTACAAGTGCCAACCTTATTAATTCTATTTATACAGAAGGTCGTTCTTTAGTCATCGGCAAATTCTATTCTTCCGCAGACTTGGCTTTCTTTAATCGCGGCAACCAATTCCCGGCTTTAATTGTAGGCAACTTAAACACTCCAATTAGCAATGTTATGTTACCTCTAATGGCTGAAAAGAAAGACAGCCAAAATGCGCTCAAATCAGTTCTTAGAAAAGCGATGCAGCTTTCTGCTTATCTCGTTTTCCCCATGATGGGAATTTTGGCTGCGTGTGCGCGTCCTCTGGTTCTTGTTCTTTTGGGTCAAAAATGGGCGGAATGCGTCCCGTATCTTCAAGTTGCGTGCTTGTTCTATCTATTTCAACCCCTTCAATCTATGAATTGGCAGGCACTTAAAGCAGCAGGTCAAGGCGCCCTTTGTTTTAAGCTTGAGGTCATTAAGAAGGCCATTTCGTTCATCGTTTTAATTATGTCGATTCCTTTTGGTGTATTTGCGATTTCCCTTTCAAGTGCCTTTTGCGGATTTGTCTCAATGTTAATTAACATGACCCCGAATAAAAAAGTGCTCGGATATGGCATATTTGAGCAGCTTATTGACGTTCTTAAGCCGTCAATTGCCACATTGTTTTCCGTGGTGATCGCATTTTTATTAATCCACATTTCAAACTGGAATCTTATTTCGTTAATCGTTGCCCCTCTCGGGTCCTTAGGGTGTTACATCGTGCTATCTAAGCTGATGAACATCGAAGGATTCAATTTGCTTATGGACAAATTGTCCCTTCGTCGGAATTAACCGTTATTTTCTAACGGCATTGATGAATCGATCAGAAATGAACTACAGAATGAATAAACAGGTTTTATATCTAGTTCAATCAATTCCGGGGGATAATGCTCCTACAAAACATGCTTTCGCAATTTCCGATTTGCTGGTTAAATGTGGCTTCAACGTCCATTTTGTTCTTGCTGGAATAATTGAGCCGTCATCCAACGCCATAAGCAGCAATTACGACTATCCCTTTGATTTTCCGTATGAGGTGAAATTCGGGCACCATCAAATAGCAAAAAAGTATTACGAGCGAATCTCTTCTTCCTTCAGCTTTAAAGCCTTCACTCGATGTTTCGATCAAATACAGCCCGACTTGGTTATTTATTACGGGATACAACATAAGCTTGCAAAACGGGTTTTAGATCATTGCCATGATTTTAACGTTCCCGTAATCGTTGATGAGACCGATTGGTTTACTCCGAAATTTACAGGAGATTTAGCTGCTTGGCTTGTGGAGAAATCTCGTTCTAAACGGGTGGCTGAAGTGGATAGATTGCTAGATGGAGTTATCGCAATCTCGCCCTTTTTTAAAAAACATTTCGATTCACTCTACTCCTCTCAAGGATATCCAAAGGTTTTTTATTTACCGCCCTTAAATAGGGCCGGAGACTCACTTAGTGACCCTTGCTCTCTAGAAGAATTGAAGCGGAGAACTATAACCAAGTTTGTTTATGCAGGTTCTCCCGCTGGGGGAAAAGACTCACTTACAGAGTTTATTTCGCTTATAAGTAATGACGCTATTCCTGCAATCACTCAACCAGTACTCGATGTAGTTGGAATTGATTTAAACCAGGCAGTCAGTTTAATGGGAAACATTGCCAGATCTAATAAGGTTCATTTTCACGGTCGTGTTTCTCATGACAGCGTAATCAAAATGCTGCAAGAATCTGACTTTGGAATTCTATTTAGAACTCCTGATTTATATTCTCGCGCCGGATTTTCAACAAAATTCGCTGAGTGCATGTCAAACGGTGTTCCGATGTTATGCAACGCGGTCGGAGGAGCCGATCTTATTCTCGAGAATATGATTGACGGAATTGTTATTCCAGATTTAAGCAATCAAGCTCTTCTAGACGGAATCACAAGCGCATGCAATTTGAGTGACCATGAGTTGACCAGCATGAAACGAGCTGCACTAGAAAAGACCTTAAAACTCTTTGAGTCAGATAATTACATAGATTCATTTTCATCATTTCTCAAATCAGTACTTTCAATTCGCAACTAGTTATTTCGATCGTCCAAAGGAGCGATATGTCAAATAAAGTACTCGTCACAGGAGCCGCCGGCTTCATCGGCGCGTTCCTCGTCAAGAAGCTGCTCGAGGAGACCGATGACGCGATCGTCGGCCTCGACAACCTCAACAGCTACTACGACCCCGGCATCAAGGACGCGCGCCTGCGTATGCTCACCGAGGCCGACGCCGACGGCCGCTTCACCTTCGTGCGCGGCGACCTGTGCGACGCCGCCCTCATAGAGCGCCTGTTCGCGGAGAACGGTTTCGACGTCGTGGTGAATCTCGCTGCCCAGGCGGGCGTGCGCTACTCCATCGAGAACCCGCGCGCCTACCTCGAGAGCAACCTCGTCGGCTTCTTCAACATCCTTGAGGCCTGCCGTCACCACCCGGTCAAGCACCTCGTCTACGCCAGCTCCAGCTCGGTCTACGGCGGCAACAAGAAGGTGCCGTTCTCCGAGGAGGACCGCGTGGACTCGCCGGTGTCGCTCTACGCCGCCACCAAGAAGTCAAACGAGCTCATGGCCGCAGCCTACTCCAAGCTCTACTCCATTCCGGCGACCGGCCTGCGCTTCTTCACAGTGTACGGCCCCATGGGCAGGCCCGACATGGCCTACTTTGGATTCACCGAGAAGCTGCGTCGCGGCGAGACCATCAAGATCTTCAACATGGGCGACTGCCGCCGCGACTTCACCTACGTCGACGACATCGTCGAGGGCGTCAGGCGTGTCATGGACGCCGCGCCCGAGGTGAAGACGGGCGAGGACGGGCTGCCCCTCGCCGCGCACCGCGTCTACAACATCGGCAACTCGCACCCCGAGAACCTGCTCGACTTCGTCGACACGCTGCAGCGCGTGCTGGTTGAGGAGGGCGTGCTCCCGGCCGACTACGACTTCGAGGCCCACAAGCAGCTCGTGCCGATGCAGCCCGGCGACGTGCCCGTCACCTACGCCGACACAACGGCGCTCCAGCGCGACCTGGGCTACAAGCCCGCGACTCCGCTCGAGGACGGCCTGAGGGCCTTCGCCAAGTGGTATAAGCGCTATTACAACATTTAGGAAATCATGGCCCTGTAACAGGGGCCATTTTTAATGCGAATTATTGCTCTTTGACAATTGGAGAATGACATGAAGATCGCTGTCGCCGGTACCGGTTACGTCGGCCTGTCCCTCGCCGTCCTGCTCTCGCAGCACAACGAGGTGCATGCGCTGGACATCGTGCCCGAGAAGGTCGAGAAGATCAACAACTACGTATCGCCCATCCAGGACGACGAGATTGAGCGCTTCCTGGCGGAGGCTAAAGCGGGGGAGCGTCAGCTCGACCTGCACGCCACCGTCGACGTGGCCGAGGCCTATACGGGCGCCGACTACGCCGTCATCGCCACGCCCACCAACTACGACTCGGACAGGAACTTCTTCGACACGAGCTCCGTCGAGGCCGCCATCGCCGCGGTGCGCTCGGTGAACCCTGATGCCTGGATCGTCATCAAGTCGACGATCCCGGTGGGCTACACCGCGGGCCTGCGCGAGAGGCTGGGCGACGACAAGATCTTCTTCAGCCCCGAGTTCCTGCGCGAGAGCAAGGCGCTCTACGACAACCTGCACCCCAGCCGCATCGTGGTGGGCGCTCCGAAGGACGACCCCGAGGCCGTGGCGGCCGCCGAGTGCTTCGCCGGCCTGCTCGCCCAGGGCGCCGACCCCGCCGAGCTGGAGCGCGTGAACGCCGACGGCACCAAGGGCATCCCGGAGCTCGTGCTGGGCACCACCGAGGCCGAGGCCGTGAAGCTCTTCGCCAACACCTACCTGGCGCTGCGCGTGGCGTACTTCAACGAGCTCGACACCTACTGCGAGGTCCGCGGCCTCAACACCCGGGACGTCATCGACGGCGTGTGCCTGGAGCCTCGAATCGGGTCGCACTACAACAACCCCAGCTTCGGCTACGGCGGTTACTGCCTTCCCAAGGACACCAAGCAGCTGCTGGCCAACTACAGGGACGTGCCGCAGAACCTGATCGAGGCCATCGTGGAGGCCAACCGCACCCGCAAGGACTTCGTCGCCGACGAGGTGCTGCAGATGGTGTGGGACCGCGTCTACGCCGGCAAGCCGAAGCCGGTCGTGGGCGTCTACCGCCTGACGATGAAGTCCAACTCCGACAACTTCCGCGCGAGCTCCATCCAGGGCGTCATGAAGCGCGTGAAGGCCAAGGGCGTGCCCGTGGTAGTCTACGAGCCCACGCTGGACGCGCCGGAGTTCTTCGGCTCCGAGGTGACCCACGACCTGGAGGCCTTCAAGGCGGAGTGCGACGTGATCGTGGCTAACCGCTGGAGCGACGAACTCGCGGGCGTGGCGGACAAGGTTTACACGCGCGATTTGTTTAAGAGGGACTAGGGGAGAGAAGCGGTCTGCTTTGGGCGCGTACCGCGTTCCGTTAGTTTAACTGCGTTGAGAGCAGGCTCTATCGGCTAACGCAGATAGAGCCCGCTCTTCGTTGTTCTCGCCAACTGAAATAACCGTTGCGGTATTGTGAGTTCAGGTATCGTCAGGATTCGTTCGGAAATTGATTTGCCGGCCTCGGCTCCGTCCTCTTCTGGCTCTCCTCCTTTCCCTTCAATTCGTTCATCTCCTCCAGTTTCGACATGTCCAGCCACTCCCACTTGTTCCACCCGCGCTCCACTATGTACTTCAGTCTCGTCCTCATCCTGGTCTCGCGGTTGATGCGCTCTATCCCGTTGTTCATCCTGATCCGGCGCCAGCGCTGCGGCGGGAATTCCGTGTAGACAAGCCTCTCGACAAATCCTTCGTGTACCGTACTTACGGTCATCCCGAGCCTCATCGACTCCAACTCCTCCGCTACCTCCTCGACTTTTTAGGCGCACGCCTCGATGGGCGCGAATGCCTCCTCGCTGAGGTTGGAGATGGTGTCAGAGGATGCCGGCGCTCTCCAATGGTGCTCGCTTTTGCCTGGTTTCTTGAACTGACTTTTCAAATGAGAAGATTTAGTCGGCCGGCTGTTCGCCGACGGGTCGAACCACCCTAAACAATTACTGCGAGACGGCGATCGCAACTTGCTTGTACACACTGACGCTCCGCATCGTGAAACTCCGCTCCGGCAGCTTCATCTCCGTCGACATGATGTTTACCTGCGCCGTCGCTTCTATATATAGATACCCCATTTGTTTAATGGGCAACTGAAACCAAATTAGAGAACCGACTTTATCCCTTTGTATGCACTAAAGATGTCCTTAGAGTTTATTGCCAACGAAATAATCTATAGCAAGGAGCTTTTATGGGCGGTGAAAAGGATTTCATTTAAACAATTGATTCGGAATCCAATCTATCGTAACGACTAAAGCATTAGACAGGATATAGAGACAGATGCCCTATGAACAGCAAAAATTATATTAAACAGCATCAATTAAATCAGCCAGCGGATCTTCTGCCCCTGTCGCCGCATTTCAACGAACAGGCTCACGCTAACTATGTTGTTAGGCTCTTACGTGCTGTGTATGAACAGAGAGATTGCTTTAACATTGCTCTAGCTGGGCCCTATGGTTGTGGAAAAAGCAGCATTCTGTCAGAGTTCTGTTCGATTTCAAATAAGGCCGGGCATCGGATCGTTCATGTCGGCCTCTCAACCCTCAACCCTTCTGAAATACCCCAAAAGGATGTCATCGGATTCCTTGAGCGTGAAATTCTTGGACAAATTCTCTATCAGGGTAACTTCAATAAAGCGCCTAAGTCATCTATCCAAGGGATCCACCGCGACTCACATCTTCGTTCAGTCGCTTCCGCATTTTTATTTGCTTTGTTTGCCATGCTGTTCATTGCTGTGCTTGTATTCATTTCCGATGGAAACACAGACAAGCTAGCAACATGGGTCCAATTTTGGTCATGGTCCCTAACTGGTGAACAGCTGTTGCCGACAATGTTGAAAATACTCTTCTGTACTTTAGTCTTTACAGCCTTGCTAGTTGCTTCAAGCAAGTTATTTCCTTCGCGCCTGACTATCAATTCGTTTTCAAACGGGCCTGCGTCTCTTTCTCTTGAAAAAGAACAGCCATCTTTTTTCAATAAATACCGTGACGAATTAATTTACTTTTTTGAAGTCAATCGTATCGATGCTGTGCTGTTTGAGGATCTTGATCGTTTTGAAAGACCTTTAATTTACGAGGAACTTCGTAACTTAAACACGATAATTAACTGTGCGCCTGGTATTAAAAAACCGGTTAAGTTCGTATATGCAGTCAGGGACAGCCTTTTTGATGACGAGTCCTTTACGTCGGATCAAATAGATGATGATTGCAGCTATTCAAGCAGAAATACTGTTAGGGGGTCTTCAAGAACAAAATTATTTGATTTGATCATTTCTGTCACACCGTTCATCGCTGCCTATTCTTCTTATGAATACCTACACGAGCTATTTTCTGGCTACATTACCGAGTTAAAGAAATCTAACATAATTGAAGGGACGGATTTCGAAGACCTTCTCCGCTTATCATCATCTTATTTATCAGATATGCGCCTACTGAAAAGCATTAGAAACGATTATATGATTATGAGCGAAGAGCTTGGCTTCGATAAAAGCGCCACGCATAACAATAAGCTCGGCCATCGCGAGGGAAGTCTTTTCGCGATAGTAATTTACAAAAACTTATATCCCACGGAGTTCGAGTTACTCCGTATGGGAAAAGGCAAGCTTTACGAGCTGCTATCATTCTTCGAGGTAACCGTCTCTGAGTCCATGAAGCAACTCGCTGTGCTTCGCGATGTATCTGTAAACTTTGCAAATGGCGGTATATTTGACTCGGAAGTTGCTGTCAAACTTGGTACTGAATTAGATAGTTCAATTAAATCTTACGCTAAGTCAGGTTACGCTATCTTCATAAATGAAAATAGATATGATTGCGAGCACAACTCTCGAGCTATTGAAACCGAAGAATTCTGGACAAGCTATTTCAATCTTTCTTCGAAGGATGTAATAGGTCTCGCGCCACCACGAAGCGGTAGTGCTTTTATTCGTCTAAAGAAGGGAGAATTCGCTTCTATTTTTTCTAAAGGAGTGCAGGAGACTAGTAATAGACTATCAACAGTAATTCTAAGTCAAGGACTTGATATCAACGCAATTGAACAAATGATTTCTTGGTATAGGGGGGCTGATTTCTATAGTCTTATAAAGGATCCTCAAACAAACCCTTACTGTAACGATGCATTTAACAAGCTGGCTTTGTCCTTATTTGGCGAGGAGCTTGTTTACGAAATGCTAATCCATGGCTATATTCGTAAAGACTTTTTCTTGTATATTGCAAGATATCCTGACGATGCTCACGTAGCTGCAGTTGAGTTCTTCAATACATGCTATCGTTGTAACTTTTTTTACCCATCTTTTGAATTAAGTTATGAGGACTGCGAAGAGCTTTGTGAGCTTATTCCTGCCGCTCACTTATCTGAGCCCCGTTGCTTCAACACCGATTTATTACTGTACATGCTCAACACGGTTTGGCGTCATGATGATGCCCTTAAAATAATCAAGTCTGCGTCTCAAAACGAAGATTTCAATGGAGATTACTTATTAAATAGCATTTTTAAATCATCACAAGAAAAATGGCGAAACACGCCTTTTATAAAAATGCTTGTATCATCAACTCCTAAGGCCTTTGATTATATTGTTGATAATCGTAATTCAATTGAGACGTATTTCGCTGATCAAGAGGACGGTTCGTCTGGATCAAAATCAGTTGATAATTTCAATTCAAACATGCTTACTACAATCCAAGAGGCCTTTTGCTCTATAGATGTTGATTTTGAATACAGTACAGCTAATTGTTCGGATTGGCTCAAGCAAAATGGAGAGCAAGCTCTAAGATCATTAAAGTATCCTGGAGAGGCAAAAGCAAGTGCAATTGCAGATTTGTATTTAAGTGCAGGAGTTGAGGTTGATTCGCTCGAGAAGTTAAACGCGAGCCTTTGCCATATTTTTATAAACAAAGGCGCGTATTCAATTAATCGCAACAATCTACTCAAAGTTTCAAATACAAGTTTCATACCTCCACTAAACACCTTACGGGGTGAAGCTATTCTCAATCGTGTTTTAAGGGATGTCCAATCATTTAGTGAGTATTTAAACCTACTAACCTCTGATGAGCTTTCATGCACAGAACTAAAGGGACGATTGATTCGCGATCTATTAGCCATTGCTTTAAGGAATTCACATCCTTTTTCATTTAATCTGTGTGATTTGCTTGATCGGTTTGTTCGTCATTCGAAAATTCCTCAACACAGTGTTGATATGTACGACGCCCTGAGCCGCATGCCGTCTCTCTACTCTCATAAATATGCCTTTTCATTGTTCAAATCTCTAATTGATAGAAACTTAGTTCAACCGACTCTGGCTAATTATCACTTTCTTAAAGAACTCGCAGAGCAGGAGTCAAATACCAATTATCAGAGTATATTAATTGCAATGTTTGATGAACCCGGTGCAATTGAACTCGGTGATAACTTTCTCGCTACAGACGAGGATGCACTCTCATTTTTAAACGACATTATTAAAGCGCCAGTTTTATATATAGAGTACTTTGAAGCTATCAGGCGTTTAGTACCTTCTGCATTCCCGTTAACCATCAATTCGATTAGTTTCCGTTTTCCCGATCATAACGATTTAATTGCGCAACTATATCTATCTGGATTGATAGAACCCGGAGAGACAGTTTACAAACATATTAAAGGTGAAAAGCTGAATGTTCGATTGAAAGTTTTGAAACAAATGAATGAGGATTCAAGTTCATGGGAAACTGTTCCTAATTTAAGACCCGATGATATCCATCGTATTCTTGTTCGTGCTGAATTTAAAGATGGGCACCTGTGGCGCGCGGTCAAAATTAACTGGCCATATTTATTGAAATTAAGCTGTAAGAACGCGGATCAATATAACAAATGGGAGCAAAAAATCCTTAAAGATCTTTAGCCTCTTGAGCAATAGCTTGTTCGAGCACTGCTCTGAGTATTTGCTCGCTTGAGCACTGTTGAATATCGCGAAACAGCACCGCCGAT
>ERZ1034669.445-NODE-445-length-14534-cov-7.376407_pt1 | contig 14534 bp, 18 predicted proteins | sample MGYA00520705_ERZ1034669 | MGnify/ENA primary metagenome ERZ1034669 (study PRJEB33766, sample SAMN09781766) | gut metagenome | biome: gut microbiome | host: Homo sapiens | place: Madagascar | study: EMG produced TPA metagenomics assembly of the PRJNA485056 data set... | reverse complement strand
AGCCCTGCTTGATGTAATACTGACACGCCTGATAGATACGATCATGCAGGATGGCGAGCACGCCGTCCAGCAGGGCCTTGTACTTGATGACCACCGCGATGACGGCGGTGCCCAGCAGACCGAAAGCCCACTCTGCCCAATATTGGGCAATCCATTGCCACATAGGCGTTATACCTCCCGGAGCCGGTCAAGCCCCTTTTTCGCGATGATCGCGGCATAGTCCTTATACGCATGGCTCAGGTCAACGCCCTTGCTCACGCCGGGAACTGCGCCGCCCTTGGTATACTGCCACATTCCAAAGGGCCAGCCGGGTGCGGGCTTGTCCTCCGGTTTAGTTTTGCTTTGGTCTTTGGGGTATCTCGCGAGCCAGACATCATAAGGTTTCAGCGCCGCGCCGCCCATGTAGAGGTTATTCTGCGCAAAATACAGGCCGGTGTAGAGCATGGCGTAGACGCCCCAGCTCTCCACGACGCTCAGGCAGTAGGCCACAAGGTCAGTGAGCTTGCTCTTGCCGAGGGCGGTCTGGCAAGCGTCCTCAATGTCCACGGCCACGGGGAGCTGGAACGTCCTGCCGCCCAGCGCGGAGCGGAAGAACGCCAGCTCCTTGTCGGCTTCGGCGCGGGTGACGGCCTTGAAATGGCCGTACACGCCCACCGGGAGTCCTACGCGGGCACACTCGGCGTAGTTGCGGGCAAAATAGGGGTCGAGGTACGGCTTGCTGGCCTTGCCCGCCGCGCTGTTGCCCATGGCGCGAATCATCACGCCGTCGATTTTGCCGCTGCGCTTCACCGCGTCCCAGTCGATGCGGCCCTGCCAGCGGGAGACGTCCATAATGGTCTTATCAGCCATTTTCCTGCGCCTCCTTGTCCAGCTCGGCTTGTACGCGGGCCCGCCATCGGGTCGGGACGTCCTCAATGGTAAAGGTGCCGTCAAACTGGTGGAGCTTGATTTGGGTCACGTAAAAATCGATCATCTTTTAGCCCTCCTTTGTGGCATATGCGGCCAGCAGATCGCGCATAGCGGATTCCAGCGCGGCAAGCCGGGTCTCGGTGTTCGGCAGCTTTGCTTGCTGCTCGGTTTTTTCGCGGGCAGCGGCCTGTTCGGCCAGTTCCTCCGCCGTATACAGGATGTACCGCTGGATGGGGACCTCTTCGTCATAGGCGTCCTTCGCGGCCACGCCGGGCACGTCTACCACCTTGCGGACGTCCTTGCCGCCGTTGGGGTACTCGGCAATGGTCTCGTAGTGGCTGACTTCTTCCACGCCCGCCACAGCATCGTGGTGAATGGTTTTGGTCTCGGGCTTGAGGTAGCCTTTCGTCAGGTCGGGTGTTTCGATGGGGTTACCGTTACTGTCGATGATTTTCATAAGGTGCTCCTTTCGGTTATGCCACTCTGCGCCAGATGTACACGCAGTATGCCGGGGGCTGGACGGTATCGCTACGACCATAAATGGAATTGGATCGAGAGGCGTTAAATTTCACATACGAACCGCCAGTATTGCTATCGTAGTAAGCCGGTGTCGGCCCGTTTTCACCATAAAAAGCATTATTTCCGGTAAAAATTCCGGCATTGGGGACAAAAAACGAAGCAATCGAAGTTTGTCCAGTTATATTCGGTAAACCTGCCTCTACCGTCGTACCGGCTGGGTGCGTGTCGCTTGCGCCCCAGATAGTGCAATCCTCAATGCGCTCCCACGTGCCGCCGATAAATTTTGCCGGAGACGTCGGGTCGTTGCTGGCCCAGAATTTGATTCTGGCGAGGTCTTCTTCTCGCTGGGCGGCGAGAATTTCTTTGATTTTGGCTTCCACCTCATCCTTGCTGTAAAAGATGGGTTGCGGGGGGTCCTCGGTGCGGTCGAAGATAATGTCGCCCACGGCCGCAGCATCCGCCGGTGCATTCTCAATGCTCAGGGTCTTATCGGTGCCCGCCTTGGCCCCGGCCTCGTCAGCCGCCTTTTTGGCGGCTTCCTCATGCTTGGCCGCGTTGCTCTCCGACGTCGCCGCCGCCGTTTTGGACTTCTCCGCTGCGCTGGCCGAGTTGGCTGCTGCTGTGGCACTTCCCGCCGAGGCGCTCTCGCTCCGGGCGGCTGCGGCAGCGGAACCGGCAGAGGCGGAGGCGCTACCAGCGGCGTTGCGCTCCGACGTGGCAGCGGCCTTTTTGTACGCTTCGGCGTTTGCCTCCGACTGTGCCGCTGCGGTCTTGCTGGCGTCGGCCTCTTTGGCGGCGGCGCTGGCCGTCTCTTCCAGCGCGTTGATGCGCTCCCGCGCGGACGCGATCAGCTCCTCCGTCGGGATGCCCGTCACGCCGTCCCGCATGACGCCGCAGAGGGCGGGGTCGAGCCGGGTGTCGGTGATGTTGTCCACGACGATGGTGGTGGAACCAGCGGGGCGGGTGATCTGGGCGAGGCACAGGTCGTACAGCAGCGCCGTGCGGGAGATGCCCGGCGCGGTGGGCTGAGTGTCGGGGGTGCCCTGCAATACCAGCAGGGAGGACTTGCGGGCCGCTGCGTCGTAGCGCAGCACGATGCGGTCGATGCGGGGGCGCTGACCGTCCGCAAGGGCGAGAGTCAGGGTCTCGGCCTCCCGCATGATGACGCTGTAGCCCTCAAACCGGGCGGGGTGTACCCAGCCCACGCCCGCGCTGACGGTCACGGACAAGCCGCCCGCCGCGGTGACGGCGAAATCCTCCTCGCTGCTGTACACGCCCGACGTGCGGGTGGCGGTGTACCCGGCAGCATCGCGGGCGTCGTAGTCGATGCCGTTGAGGGGGTAAGTAGTAATAGCCAAAATTATCGCCTCCTGATAACGGGAGTACCGACCGTGATTTTCCGGCTGATTGCTCCCTTTTTGCCTGTGAGCTCGATCTCGGTGATGCGGGCCTCAGACGACAGCCGCACCCCATCGACAATGCAAGTGACAATATCGCCCAGCTCTGCCCGGCCATCGTCGGCGATCTGGAAGCTCAGACTGTCGATTTTCTGCTTTTCCAGCAGTTTCTCGTATCCGCGCATGGCAAGGCGGTTGATATAGCTCTGGCTTGCGGTGGTCTCTCCGTCCTGCGGCTGGATGTCGCGGGCGTCGATCACGATCTCCTGCCGGGCGTTTCCGGTGCTGGCAATGTCGCCGACGATGCACTTTGTGCGGGTGTCACCCTCGCCGGAGCCCAGAACCAGCGCCACATTGGCATAGTCGGTATCAGAGATTTTGAGCTGGACTTGTTCGAGGTTGCCGTAGAGCTTGCGATATTTGAGGTTTTGGTTTCGCGGCGGCTGGTAGAGTCCGAACAACAGCTTTTTTTCGTCGTTGCTGCCCACCATCCGCACCCGGAACCCGATATCAAGCGCCTGACAGATGGTTTCCGCGTACTCATAGTAGCTTTTCCCGCTGAGCTGCTGCGCATATGTGACCGTCAGCCCCGCCGGGTCGTCGAGACTCAGCCGGGGCAGTGCCCGCCCACCGGAAAAGCACTCCTCAAAGAGTGCCCGCAAGGCGGGCTCTGCCGTCTGCTGACTGATAACGGTGGTGCTGACCCGTCTGCGGAGCAGATTGGTCAGTGGGTAACCGGTTGCGACCCATGTGTGCCCACCGGGCTCGTTATACCCTGCGGTCAGGACAACGGCGTTTTCGGTGCCGTGTTCGCGCAGATACCGACCGGGTGAGAGCAATTGCGCGTTTTCAGCGGTGTTGTCCACCTCGATCAAAAACTTTCCCTCGGTGTTATACCCGCGTTTCCACGTCATACTGCGCCATGTGTTGACCTGCCGGATCGTCGCAAAGGTCTCCGGGTCGATCACATCAAAAATCATCCGGGTACACCCCCATATAAGCTGCATTAAAAGAGATCGTGCACTGCAAACTTTCTTCGCCGGAGTCTGCACCGGCTCTGAGGAGATTATCCCCTGCTGCAAACTCAAAAAGGCTGCTGTCATCATCCAGCGCGGCAAACGCATCAGTTTCGGTCTGATGTTCCACCCGGACAACGGCAAGATGGTCGTTGTCGTGATAGACGCGCAGGGTCTGGCCCGCCTCCAGTGTCGTCAAAAAGCGGAGCTTTTTCAACGTTATCACATTCAGCAGCACCGGATTTTTCACATTCCCGCCGACTGCCTTAAACTCGGCCAGAAAGGTGGTGGGAAAATTGCCGTCATTCCGAACGTTCACAAATGCGCTTGCATTTTTGACGCCGAAACGGTGGGGCGTGGAATAATTGACCGGGAACCGGAACGCGGGAGAAAATCCGCCTAAAACAGCTTGCGTTGCGTCCAGCCGCTGCCAATATGGTTTCCGGCAGTAGAGCATGAGCGAAAAGGTGCGCCCGTTCCGGCTGCCCGCTGTGCGGACGACGTAGGGCGATTTTTTGACCACATACTCCGCAAAATAGAGATCGTTCAGGATCAGACGTCCTTCCGTGAGCGGCGGCAGTGCGGACAGAAGTAGCTTCGCCGCTGCGGTGCTCAGGCACTCGCCGCTGATCGTCCGCAGAACCCCGCCGACGGTCTGCGAGTCAATGCTTTCGCCCACCTGATTGACGCTCTGACTTGTGGAGATATCCACATCCACGCCGCTGATCGGGTCAAGATTTCCTTTCAGGCCGGAGCCGGGCACATTGATGAGCGCCTCGCGGCCATTGGCGGTCTGGATATCAATCTTATAAGCCAACGAGAGCACTCCTTTCCGCTTCCCAGATCGCTTCCCGCATCAAGTCCGATGCGGTGGCGTCGGTGTTGGTATAGATATACTGCACGACCGTAACGCCCGGCGTGGGCTCCTCTGTGGTGGAGCCGCTTCCAGAGCCGCCGGTGCCGGAAGAACCGCTCGAAGAGCTTCCTCCGGGGTCGAGGGGCGGCATAGACGGAGCCGGTGAACTCGGTGTAGGTGTCGGCTCGCTGGGGGTCGCGATGTTCGTGGATGCGCCTTGCTTGTCGAGGTCGGCTTTGGTTTTTGCCAGCGTGACCAACAAGGCGGCCAGACCGGCAGCCGCAACAGCCGCCAGCGCAAGGCCCACAACAGGCGTTGCGGACAGTGTTGCGATCACAGCAGACAGGACGCCGCTCAGTGCGGTGCCGATCGTGGAGACAACGCTGCCGACTGCAACAAACAGTTGCGGGAAGTATGCCGTAATTCCGCTAAAAAGCCCTTTGCCCAGCAGCTTTGCCAGCGCGGACAGCACCGGCGTCGATTGCGACACGGATTGATAGAGGCCGTTTAGCCATTTTGCCCCGGCTGTAACGATGGTGCCGGAATACTGGGAGAGTGTCGCGCTCAGCGTATTGGCAACGCTGGCACCGAGCTGGAAAACGCTCTGCCACCCGCCCGTCGAATAAGCGTCATTGAGGGCGGTCAGCCAACCGACAACGGTAGTCTCCGCCTTTTCCTTTTGGTCGGTGCTCATGCCGTTGTATACTGCTTCCGCCACAAACGAGCCGACGCTTTTCCAGTCCTGCTTTTTGACGGCAGTATACAGATTTTTGATGGAGCCGATGGGGCCGTCGGAAACCAGCTTGGAAATCTTGCTGGACAAATCCGAGAAGGGCGTCGCAATTTTTTCCGCCGCTTGCTCCGCCGCCTCGGCCACAGCGGGGGTGTTCTCGGTGATGCCGTCCGCAAACTGCTGCATCATCTCCGGCATCCACTGGTCATCTCCGGCCAGAGGGCCTTCGTCGGGAGTGGTGTGATGCAAAAATTTGGCGACCGCACCGGCTACGTCTTTGGCCGCATCGGCCACAGAGCTGATCTTATCGCGGATGCCCTTGACGATATTGGCCACAAAATCAGCGCCCCAATGGAGCGCCTTCTGGATCAGCTCAGCAATTTCTTTGCCGATTGCTTCGACGATCTGCACGCCAGCGTGAGCAATGTCGGGCAGATGTTGGATAATTCCCTTGAGGAGAGCTGTAACCAGCTTCACTCCCGCTGCCAGCAGTTTGGGGGTGTTTTCGGTGATCGCCGTCACGAGATTGAGAACCAGCTCGCCGCCGGTCGCCAAAATCTCGTCCATGTGGCTCTCAATGTAGCCGGTCAGTCCGGTTATCAACTGCGTCGCGCTGTTTGCCAGCTTTGGGATTTCCGTCACGATCCGCCCCGCAAAATCAGAGATGATCTCAACGGCGGCGTTTGCCATGCCCACGATGCCATCCTGTCGGAAGCCGTCTGTGATCGCGGTCATCGCTTCGGTGACGTATGGCAGCACCATGGAGCCAACGGAGTTTTTGAAACCGGTGCCGATGGTGGTCAAGTCTTGCAGCGCATCCTTGAACGAGGCCGACGCGGCCACGGCGTCGTCGCTCATGACGCCGCCCAGCTCGTTGACCGCCTGACGCATTTTCTCGGTATCCTCTGCGCTGGTGTTGAGCAGCGGGCCCAGTTCCTGCCCTGCCTTGCCCAGCAGAGTGGTGGCGAGCTGGGATCGCGTTGCGCCCTCCTCCATACCTTGCAGTCCTGTGATGACTGCCGAGAACACATCCTCGGTAGACATCGACTTGACTTGGTCGAGGCTCAAGCCAACGGCCTGAAAAGCGGCCACCTGATCGTCTGAGCCGTCGGCAATTGCCTTGGTCAGGGTCTTCATGCCGCCCTTCATGGAGTCGATGGAGGCACCGCAGTGCCCTAAGATCGCATCCCACTCTTGATAGGCCTTTGCGCTGAGACCGAGCTTTTGGCTCTGCTTGTCGATGTTGTCGCCCACCGAGGCCACGCTGTCTGCAAACTTAAAAACCGCCGTGCCGGCTGCCGTCATTGCGGCAGCGGCACCGGCGGCAAACTTTGCGGCACCCGCAACGGCCTTTCCCAGCGTTTCCTGCACCTTTTTCGCACCGGAATCGGTCTTGCTCAGGCTCTTATCGGCCTCCGTGCTGTCGATCAGGATGGAGCCGAACAGCCGGAAAATCTCAGTACCACTAGCCATTCTCAGTCCTCCAATCCAGATTGAGCAGTTTCAGAGAGTCCGTGACGATAGATTCGACTTTTTCCTTTGGTGCGGGCTGCGCGGGAAGGAGCGCGGCCTTGAAATCCTCAAAATGTGGATATGCCTCCTCATAGCGGAGATACCAACGCAAACGCAGTTGATCTTCCGCCGCGAATTTGAGGATTTTTGGCAGAAATGCCACCGTCTCCTCCCATGTCCACGCATCAAAAAAGCGGATGTTCCCGCCGTAACGATGTAAAACTGCATCCATTACTTCATCTGGATCAACCGCCACACCTTTCCGAAAAAACCGGCCAGATCATTCTCCTTCATCAACTCGCCGACCGCATCGGCCAGCTCGTTGATCTCCATCGCCTTTGCTGCGGCACCGTTCTTTTTCTCAAACGGCCCGGCCAGAAAGTTCCAGATAAGTTCCTCAGCTTTGGGGTCCGTTGCATTTTCCAGCAGCGTGCCCAGAAATTGCAGCCCCGCCGCGCTCTTGTCGTCGTTGGTTTTTGCCTGTTCCAACTGCTTGCCAATGGCCTTGATGGGCTCCGTCAAGTTCAGAGCACGCATCAGTCGCAGCGCAGCAAAGACATCGCCGCCATTCAGTTTCCGCATTGTTTTATCCTCCCTTATTCGGCCTTAGTGGGGTAGTAGATCACATAGGGCTGCTTATCCAGATCGTCGGGGTCATAGTTGGCGTCAAGCGTCAGGGCAATGGTCGTCTCCTTCTGATCCTGCGGATTCATCGACAGGTCGCCGGTGTTGAATGCGTTAAAAATGGTCAGCACGATGGGCAGAGAACTGCCGCTCAGCCGACCGATAAAAGACAGGCTGTCGATGTAATCCTCATCGCCCAGACTGTCTTTCGGGGTGATGATCTTGTAACCTTCCAGATCATTGGTGCCGGTGGTAATGGATGCAGCGGCCATGCCCATCTGCAAAATTTCCGGCGTGATCTCCTGCATGGTGGTCTGGAGGTTGGCCTTCCAGTAATCCAGAATCCAGTTGCCTTTCGTGTTTTCCGGGGTGCCGTCGATCTGGAGCCAGTGGCCAACCTTCGAGCCCGTGAACGTACCGCCGCCGGTCGTTGCGCCCAGCAGCTTATCGGGGTTATTCCGAAGGCTCTCGTAGGTATCGGTTTTTGGGTTAAAATCGCGGACGAAAATGCCAGCACCCAACTGCAAACGGTCTTTGGTCTGGGTCGTTTGGCCGGTCATGCGCTTATGGTTAAAAAGTGCCATAGATGGTTAACCTCCCATCGCTAAAAATTCAAACGTTAAAAGTCGGATGGTGACGCTCTTGTCACTATCCTCAACAGGGGCAGCTCTGCCGTTGTAGAGATAATAGGTCAGCTCATCGGAACAAGATGAAAAAACATCCAGCTCATCCAGCAGGGTCTGCGCGATATGATCCACCTCAGAGGGCAGACCATTGCCGGAGATGGTGCAGGACAGCGTACCGCGAAGGGTGCTGTCGCTCGTCCACACCGTCGCGGTGTAGCAGATGCGCGGAAAACCCACCTCGCGGCTCCGCTCGTAGAAAACGGTGTCCACAGTGGACACTTCGCGGAGTTTTTCGCCAATGGCAGCGGTAAACCGCTCGAAGGTGGTACTAGTCGGTGTCATTTGGCTCCATCTCCTCGTCATCGATCAAGCCGAGCGCGCGGTTTTCGTCCTCGACGGCAGACAGGTAGTGTCCCTCTATCCTGCGTATCTCGTCAATGTTTTCCTGTACGGCGGTCGTCAAGATTTTCCTCGGCGGCTGGTTTCCGTCGCCGAGTTCCTGCAAAACGCCGTACCATGTATCGTGTTTAATACCGACCTGAAGGTCGGTCTCTTTCTTTCGCACCCACCAAGAAAAAGCCCCGCTTTTGCCATAAAAGCGGGACTTGATGGTGAGTCTGCCCATGTGCTTGCGGGCACCGGATGCAGTACGGGCCTGTTTGACGACGTACTTGCCAACATCGCGGAGGGCGGCGCGGCTGAGTTCCTGAATGGTGTATTTGGTCCGGTCGATGTTGGACTGGTAGGTGACGCCATTCTTGGTGATCTTCATGCCGCTGGGCGGGTTAGCCGTCTTCATCCGCCCCTTTCCGCTGGCAGTGCAGCTCAATATAGTCGCCGGAAAGGTAGGTGCGGATGACGGTATAGGTAACATCACCCACGCGGATGCGCCGCTGCTGGGCATATTCCTGCTCGTAGATCGTGACGACGATCTCCGGGCGATAGCCGGAGTTTGCCGCTTGGTAGAACTCGGACGCCGTGACGCCGGACAGTGTGCCGATCACAGAGGTTTCCGTCTGCACCGCCACCTGTTCAGAGCGCTCGTTTCGGGTCAAATCCTCGCCAATCAGCGTCACCTCAACGTACTTTTTCATCCACCACCACCCTCTCCGCGTAACCAAAGGCCGTCATGAGCTGGGATTTCTGCTCATCATAGGACTCCTTGAGCCGGTCATAATCGTCCGACTCGCCGAAATGGGCCTTGCAGTAAGTCGTGACGGCGCGGGCGATGAGCGGCTTGTCCGGGTTGTCCCGCGCGGCCACGCCAGCGATCTCCAGATCATCCAGCGCTGCCTCGATGAGAGCAGAAAGCTCATCGTCAAACACTGCCGCCGTGATGCGCAGCGCCCGCTTGACCATTTCCAGCTGCGTCATAGGTCACACCGCCTTATCAGGTTTTAGCCGGGATTTCCAGCGCCACGAAGCCGCCCTTGACGACGACGTCAGCGCCCAGCTCCACATCGCCCAGAATGGTCTCCATCAGCTTGTTGAACGCGAAATCGGAAGAGACCGAGATTTCATAATCGCTGAACAGGTCGAGCTCCAGACAGGTCGGAATGCCGTAGAACATGGTTTTTTTGGCGTCAGAGGTATCCTCAGCAGTACCGGCGCAGGGCGTCAGGTTGTTGTTGAGGCAGTAGCGCACACTCAGGCCGCCATCCTTGATGATGCCGGTGTTGGGGTTGTCGGTGTCCGGGGTGATCTCATAGACCGGCTTCTTCTCGTTGGTGCCGCGCACGTCGCCGAATGCGATCAGGTCGGACTTGTGCAGGAACAGCACCGCGCCGCCCACAACGCTCTCATCGCCGCCATAGGCCAGCGCCAGCTTGCGCAGGGTAGTCGCATCAACAACGCCCTTGCCGCCGGTCTTGGTGGCCGCGACGGTGGTGTTGAGGGTGCTGGCCACGAGCTTCTTCGTGATGAGTGCGGCAGCGTTTTTGCGCAGACTCACGAGAGCCTGTTCGCGCACCTTGGCCTCATACAGCAGCGGGGACTGCTTCTTGACCTGCTTGCTGATATAGGAAAGCACCGCCACGGAGGTGGGGTTGATCGTCACGGTGTCGAACTGTGCCTCTTTGACAGTAGCTTCGCCGCCCTCGGTCTGGTCAGCCGCAGCGTCTGCATCCGCCTTGACATAGGCAACCACGTTGCTGCGCATCCCCTCGCAGTTGACGACCTTGACCATGTCCACAATGCTGGAGACTTTAGAGCCGATAATATCATTGATACCGGACGCACCAGCGGGCGCGGCCAGCTTGCCGCTGCTCATCAGGGTGGCACGGACTTCCTTGGTGCTGATCTTCTCGGTGCGGGTCTCGGCGAACTTCTGAGCGCGGGTTTCGGCTTCAGTGGGCTCAACGGTCGGGTTTTCCATCGGGATACCTTCATCGCCAAACTTCTTCAACAGCGCCTTGCGCCGTTCTGCGGCGTTGTATTCCGCAATGCGCTTGGACACAGCATCAGCGTCTTTTTCCAGCTCGGCCAGCGCTGCGTCGTCGAGGGCAGGGTCTGCGGACTTGGTGCGGATTTCGGCAGCATAGGCGCGCAGCTCTTCGATGGTCATCTCTTCAATTTTCTTCATTTCTGTCACACTCCCAAAAGTTTCAGGTTGATTCTGCGGATGGTTTTCGCCCTCTTGAGTCGCTCCGCTCTGATCTCTCCGATCAATCCGTCCGAGAGATTCCGGGCACTGATCGATGTCGCGTCATTGGCCGGGAGGCTCACAGCGCTGACATCGTACAGCTTTTTGAATTTGGTGATCGTCCGGGTCAGGGTCACAAACCCAGTCTCGTGATCTTCGGTCGATTCGCGTTTGTCCTCGGCGACCGAAAAACCGAAAGACATCTTGTCGGTGTACCCGTCCCTGATCTCGGCAAACAACTGCCGCCCAATTTCGGTGCCGCTGAGATCTGCCGTGATTTTCAGACCCGTCCCGTCAGGGGAACAAGTCAGGGTGTTGTTTTTGGTTCGGGCGAAGACACGCCCAGTGTGGTCGTACTGGAAAATGACATCGGACATGTCGCAGTCCTTGAACGCATTGGGGTCGATCTGTTCCATAACCTTATAGTCCCGGCCCTCGAACAGTAAATAGGGCTGGTTGAAGGTAGCCGCGTAGCCCTCCACAATCATAGAGGAATCGGAACCCTCATCGGAGCGGACGGAAAGCTGCATGGCACGGTACTCCCGCCCATCCTCCAGCTTTTTCAAAAGTTTTTCATTTTGCATCTGGTGTTTTTTCTCCCTTCTTAGGCGCTTCGCCATTGTCATTGAGCAGATAATACTCGCCGCGGATGGTATAAGCTTTTCCCTGCCCGTCCGGGAGCGGGTCGAGGTTCCAAATTTCGCGAATCTCATCCCGGTTCATGATTCCCCGGTCGGCCATTTGGGCCGAAACGTTGAGCTTTTCGGTGTTGCTCATGTATTGCAGCCGGTTGCTCGTGGCCATGATCTGCGTTCCGCGTGCACGTTCGTTGTCGCTGAACAGCATTCGGCTGACAACATCGCTGAACTGGATTGCAAACGGTTTGATGCGGCCCTCGTAAAACGCATTCCACGCATCACCATAAGCTTTGTTTTGCAAAACATCTTCATTCACGCCGAAATAATCGAACACATTAGTCCGAATCCGCTCCATTTCCTCGTTGCTGGCAACATAGGGCGTATTATTCAGTTGCTGAACGTTGGTGTAGGCATTGGGGAAAAGCAGCATTCCGCCGCCTTCGCCCTGAAGATTTTCTTTGTTGAAATTTTCCCGCGCTTCTTTCAAGTCTTTCGCCGTTGCAAAATTCTTGAGCTGGGCCATAAAACGGAAGGAAGCTGAATTTTTAACAGCTTCCTGAATGCCCTGATTCTGGATGTTGATAAGATCCATTGTCGCGCTCAAAGCTTTGTTGTCTTCCCCGAACACATCGTTTTGATACTGGAATTTTGTCAAAATCCCGCAATCACTCATCAACGTGTCGGCCTGTTTCCCGTTTCGGAACGTATATCGAAGCAGCGGGCCGTTTGGTGTAGACAAAATCGTGCACATGTTGGGCATAAGCGGATAAATACCCGTGACATGGTCAAACTCATCTCTTATCTTGACGATAAAAGCAGTATTTTGCATATCCAAAATCGTTGAAAGCCTATACAAAAACTGCCCCCACGTCTGCCACTCGTTCGGCGCGTGGCGGAGTCTGGTTTGCAACTCCGGCTGTGCACTGCCCAGCACCTTGACGCTGAGCTTACTCACATGGTTTGCACTTGCGTGGACAGCGGCACGGATGACCTCGCTCTCGTAGAGTTCGCCGCCCCAGCTGGTAAAAGTCGGAGTGTACCCGTCCAGCAACGTCCAAAATCCCTGCGACGGCTTTGCAATTTTCTGTTTGCCGAAAATTGACTCAAATAGTCCCATGATCTCACTCCTTGTTTTTCAGTTGCTGGCCGATCTCTGCGCCCCACTTCTGCCGGACGGTCATCGCGTCCAGCAGGGCGGCACCGCCGTCGATATGGTCGTTGACGCTGATCTTGACGGGGCGCATCCGCCCGCTCTCGACGTCAATCTTCATGCCCATGTTGAGGAGATGGGCCTTGAGAAGGTCGTTGTCGCCGATGTCAAAAACGCCGTCTTTCATCAAGCCCTCGGTCTCGCGGATGATCGGCGCCAGATTGTAGCCCTGAAAAACGTCATCCATCTGAAAACCGTAGTTTTCCATGTCCTGCACCAGATACTGCGCGGTATAGCGGTCATATCCGACCTTGAGCGGCAGAATCTGGTACTGCTCCACTAGCATTCGGAACCAATCGAAGCAGTCGTGATAATCCACGAAATTCTCGCCGGACAGTTTCAGCAGACCGCGCTGGACATACAGCGGATAAGGCAGACCATCGCGGGCCGTTGCCTCTTCCAGCTTTTCGCTGGGAAGGAAAAACTGTGCGAAAACTTTCAGCCGGTCGTTTTTCTCGACTACCGCGACGCAAGCGGTCAGGTCTGTGGTGCGGGACAGGTCGATTCCGCCCACGCAGTAGCTGGAGCGGAAGTTTTCGAAGTTCAAGTGCTCGCCGCTGCACTTTTCCACGGCGTCGGTCGGGAGCCATGCTTGCGAACTGTTTTGCTTGATGTTGCCATATTTTGTGACAAATTCCGCTTTTTTGGAAAGACTCCCTTCTGCCACGGCGATCTCTTCCAGTAGATAGTCCACCGAGACCGAAACGCCGAGGTTTGGGTTGGATTTGCGCAGCTCGTTGATATCGTTCCACTTGCCGATGTCTTCGATCATGTATAAAAACGGTGCAAGCCGCTTTTCGCGGGAATCGCCCAGCAAAAAGCGGGTGCTGCGCTTGATGAGTTCATCATAGATTCCCTCGTTGATATAGCCCGCCGTGGAAATGCTCAGGATCAGCGGTTGCCGCCGGGCACCGAGGGCCGATTTCATGACCTCGTATTGTTTCAGGCCCTGATCGCCGGGCCATGAGCTAATCTCATCGCAGATGGTCAGCGAGGGATTGAAACCATCGGATTTTTTTGCATTAAAAGCAATCTTTTTGATAGAGCTGTTGCTCTCGGCCACATACAAGTCAGACTTGCGCCGCGTGATGCGCCGAGCAAGCTCCGGCTCGCTGACGGTGCTCTGCCAAAACGCCTCATAGACTAAATCGGCCTGATCCAGCTTTGGCGCAACGCAAAAGGTCTTCGCACCATACTCGCCATCCAGAAAGGTGCAATAGGAAATGATTGCCGACGCAAGCAGCGTTTTGCCGTTCTTGCGAGCCATAATTAGCACAATCTCGCGAAACTGCCGGTTTCCGTTGCCGTCCAGAATGCCGAACACCACCGAAACAAAAGCCTTCTGCCACAGTTCCAGCTTGATGACGTCAGATCGTCCCTCGCTGTGGTGGCAGAATGTTTCGATGTAGCGGATCGCTTTGGAGGCGCGTTTTTGGTCAAAGAAAAAGGACTGCTCTTGCAGTCCCTTCACAATATAGCGGTAGAATCGTTTGATCCACTGGCCCACGACGATGGAGCCGTCCTCAATGGCCTGATAGTAGGCGAAGATGTAGTTATCCATCTTTCTGCATCTCCGTCAGCCGGTCTTTTGGCTCCGGGGCCTTTCCCAGCTTTTCGATGATGGTCAACATGGTCTGGAGTGTGCGGTTTGCCGCGTCGGCGTGCTTCGGCAGCTCTTTGACCAGTGGGTTCGCATAGATATTCTCACGGCCCTTGACATACTCCTTCGAGGTGACAAGGTGGCCATCCTCTTCGTCCAGCGCGTTTTTGATGTTCTGGATCACCCGCGCCTGAACGTCGTACTGCTCCACGGCTTGCAGGAAAAGGGCGTTTTTTTCCACGCCGTAATCCTT
>ERZ1034669.443-NODE-443-length-14570-cov-355.294661_pt1 | contig 14570 bp, 18 predicted proteins | sample MGYA00520705_ERZ1034669 | MGnify/ENA primary metagenome ERZ1034669 (study PRJEB33766, sample SAMN09781766) | gut metagenome | biome: gut microbiome | host: Homo sapiens | place: Madagascar | study: EMG produced TPA metagenomics assembly of the PRJNA485056 data... | reverse complement strand
ACATAGTATGCCCAGGAAAATGCCTGAGCACATTTTTGGCTACTCGTACTTGTTGAGCATGAAAATAAGAATGCAACCATCTCCGTTCATAAGCATTTGACATTTGTCATCGTCATTTATTATGTTTCCACATATTTTCTCGAAGAACGGATACGGGTCATCGACAATACTCTTGTAATACAATGCCATGTACGTACCAGGGATGAGAGGATAAGAATCCTCAGGTTCTCCGCCGAATACGTCACACGCCTGTGTATCAATCAGGACACGACGTACAGAGAAATTGCCCTCAACTTCCTCTGCATCCATTCCACGCAAGAGGTCAATGACCTCATTTTTGCTTAACTCTTTTGTTATTGTCTTGAACATAATTCTAAAATGTTTAATGGTTTGTAATTATCGTACTGCCTGGATTTCTCCAAGCAGAATTTAGCTAAATGTTTCCAAGCACAATTTTCGTACTTTCCAATCTCATCCTATATTTCCAAGCATGAAATTTTCCAAGCGGAGTGTGGATCGCCACAGCTCGCGGAAATACCACTTGCCATTTTTCGTACTGGCCCAAATATACGCAAGCAGAATTCCGTAAAGAATTCCAAGCACATTCAGGAGAATTATCGTACTTGCCAAGCAGATGAATATTGGCGATGTCTGAATAAATCCAAGCACAATTATCGTACTTAAATAAATAATCTGTCTTGCTTTCATAATTCTAATTTTATTGGTAATTGTTCCGTAGCCACACACGACAATTATCGTACTGGCTACGGATTTTTAGGCTAGAAACAGAGCTAGAGTGTTATTGCGCCACGAGATAAACTCTACACGATTGTAGATGGTCTGTCTGTCTGCAATAATTCTCTCCATCATTCTCTGTCCTCTGCAATCAAAATTCTGTATCATAATCTATATGTTTAAATGGTTTGTAATTGTAGAGCGGAGATTTCTCCCCGCCCCGTTAGCCAGGATGTGCATCTTTGCACCACGTTTTATCTTTATCGTCTTAACTACGTGGCTCACACCCTACAGATTTTATGCTTCTGCCAGCAGCTTGTTTATTTCTGAGGAGATAAATCTCGCACGGATGACAAGCAACCGCTTTCAGAAAGTGTGTTTTATATTCGCCAGCCCACACTTTTAAAACTCTGGGCGAATATGATGTGCAGGAAAATCCCTGCAACGGAAACCACTCCACGTGCCATCCAACACGCAGCCTTTCAGGATATCTCGTATCCCTTAACCCGCAGCCAACGGGATAGAATATGAATTATGATTTTTCATAGTTTCTCCCGGTACGCCTTATAATCACACTGCGCCCGTATCGCACAACTTTCGTTCTGTCTCCATCCGTACCCTTGCCGTCGGTTAGCCTTCAATCCTCGCAAGGTCGTTTAACCGCCTCGCTCCTGTGCCTGTGCTCCCTGTGTCCGCTCCGGTGATACGCTCCACAGAAATCTCAGTCTCTTATATTCTGTTTCACGTATCACGGAGAGACACCGCTCGCCGCCGGTAGTTGGTACGTCTGAGGATGACCGCCCCAGTTGTGCCGCCTAAAAAATATTTCGTATGTTTCGTTAGATTTTCCGCTTGAAAATCTAGCTTACAAGTTACGTTTCCAATTTTAGCCACAATTAAAAATTGTGTTTATCCTACATACCACGAAAAGGTATTGAAAAATAATGTAGGGAAAAATTTATATTGAAACAATTCTGAAAAATAAATCTAAAAAAAATATTCTGAAAATAAAATCTCAAAAAAAATATTCTAGAAAAATCTTTCTAGAATATAGGTACGAATAAATAAGGTAGTGGAAAAATCCCACTACCTTATTTATTGTTACTTTGTTGCTGCTTTCTTTGCTTTTTCACGGTCTGCTCTCATTTTTGCGACCATTTTTTCAAACTCGCTATCAGAAAGTACACTGGTATCAGCGTTTTCAAGTCTCGCTTTTGCTGCTGCTTTCGCTGCTTTTTTCTCGCTCACTGCTTTTCTTGCAGCATTTTTCCCGCTGATATATGCGGCATATGTATTGTTTAAGAAACTCATCAATCGAGTTTCTGTGTCTGTGCAAATATCAGAAACTAATTGGAGTTTATGATTTTTTGCGACCCATACGAGAAAATCAAAATCTCCCTTAAGCTCTGCAAACTCCTTAAATGCTCTCTGAAGGATATTTGTCTGTATATCTCCCAAATTTGTGCGTAAAAGATACTCATTTTCAGCTGATTTATAAGCCGCCGCTGCTGCTGCTTTCTTTGCTGCTGCAACTGCCAACTCACTGTCTGCAACTGCCAACTGATTGTTAACGTGTTCCTCCTTAATTGCTGAAACACCTAAAACATCATTAGCAAACTTAGAAATGATTGCACTCTCGATTTGCTCATTTGTCTTCATAATAATTTCTAGCACTTATTTAAACCCCTTGCAATCGGGCATTAATTATATGAATCGTTTCAATATGTCGTGCCGACTCGCACGGCTACATATACCCCTATATGTAGTTTTAGGCTATCTTTCAATAGCTGCTGCAAAGGTACAAACAATCTTTTAAACTCTTGTAAATAATTCCGAAAATATTTGTTAGTTTATGCTTTTTTAACTCTTTTGTAACTTACTTGTATTTAGGTAAGTTTGCGTTATATAGTCTTCTAATATGGGATATTGCTAAAATGCCCTTTATTTGCCGTTTAAGGGCTTTTATGTGGCTTTTTGATAGTTAGTAAGTAAGTTACTTTAAAACGTCTTAAAACGCAAATTTGAGCGTATATCATCAAAAACAAAAAATGTAATACGTATTACAAAATATAGTCTTCTATCTTTGCAATCTTTTCTCATATTGTGTGTGCCGTATCGGTGCACTAACCAGTTTAATATTATATAATATTGTTTTTTATCTTATCTTTGTATTTATCTTTCTTTGGATTGTTTTCTGTTTTACTATTACAGAAACGTATTACAAAAATAATATATAACAAAATATATGTTTTATAACATATCAAAATGATAAATACATACAACAAATAATATGTTATATAGCATTTATAAGGTAATAACATATAACAAAATAGGGGTAAATTCTAGAAAATACGCAAAATTACATAACTGACTGATAATTAGTAAGTTAGCTAGTGTGTATTGTACACTATAGAGATTTTATGTTAGTTTATGCTAGTAAAATAAGAATGAAATAATATACAAAGGTATGGAAATAAAATACAAGCTAAATTGCTGTGTATTAGGGGGTTACAAGAATTTTAGGATAATATAAACCAACAATTTTGAATTGTCAAAAAAAGCGATATTTTGATGTTTTATATAGTGTAAACTAACATAATTTGTCCTATCTTTTCAAAATAGACCCACCCACCCCCTAAACAGCCATAAATCAGCGCGGTAGTCACCTCTTCTAAAAATTTTTTCTTCCGATTTTTCAGCCTACTTGTAATATAAACTTATTTTTGATATCGAAAACATATTTATGCATATTCATACACTTACCTATTTTTAACATTTGGCAACATTAACTTCTATATCGGTGAGCAAAACCATAAATGTATATCTAATATTCATTCTATGTATATCCTAAATGTATATTTATACCCTTTATTTACTAGTGTTATAGCATATCTACAGGATATTTTCCGTATCTTTGTATTGTCGATATTTTATAGTCGACATGTTGTAAGGATGAGCTGACACGTGTTATCCGTCAGAAAGTCCCTGTTTATCGGGGGTAATCCTACACAATAACGGAAAATTAATATTATTATTGTACATAAATGGAAAATGGAATTGCTATAGACACATTGCACGCTCAGCTGCTTGACCTCTCGAGACATGACGAGTACGGTTTCGAAGAGCTCCGTTGTCAGGACTGGGGTAAGGCGAACTCTGAGAAGTACAACAAGCTGAAGTCTTCTTTCATCAGGTCAATGAGACGTCTGGCGAAGAAGGCTCCCGTGAAGTACTATGGTGGTTCGTACTACATGTTCAACGGCAAGATATACGAAGCAGTTCCAAAGATCGTACTGGAGCAGGCTTACCAGCTGTTGCTCCTCGACCTGGCCATGGCTCCGATGCTAGGCATAAGTACGGTGATGAACAAGTCGTTCATGGAGGTGATAGAGTGCTACAACATACTGAGACCTACCTTCGATATCGTTGCATTCGCCAACGGAGTGGTTGACTTCGGAAGCGGGCTGAAGTATCCGAACGTGATGCCGTTCTCTCCCGAGTACCATGTCACATACTACCACCCATACGACTACAATCCGAAGGCGAAGTGTGACAGGTGGATGAACTTCATCAAGGAGGTCCTTCCGGACAGGACGTCGAGGATGATCCTCCAGATGTTCCTCGGCCTCGGTCTCATACAGAGAGGTACTGCATACAATCCGTACGAGGGGAAGGAGTCATCGAAGATTGAGCTCTGTCTTCTCCTTATAGGTACGGGAGCCAACGGAAAGAGTGTCATCTTCGACGTTGCCTGCAACATATTCGGCAAGGACAGGATAAGCAAGATGGACTACTCCGATCTAACTGCCGACGGTGACGAGGGAATGAGGGGAAGGTATCCCATCCGGAACGCCATCTTTAACTGGTCTTCCGATTCCGACCCGAAGAAGTTCGGAAGGAAAAATACCGGAATGTTCAAGAGGCTCGTGAGCGGAGAGCCCGTCCCGATGAGAAAGCTCGGCAGGGATATCCTGGAGGGGAACTCAATCCCCTACCTCATCTTCAACCTCAATGAACTTCCGTTCCCAGACGATGCGTCGCTCGGATTCATCAGACGCTTGCAGTACGTGAGCTTCGACGTGACCATACCAAAGGAGAGGCAGGACCCGGAGCTGGCGAGCAAGATCATCCGTGAGGAGCTGAGCGGAGTGTTCAACTGGATATTCCGTGGCGCGATGGAGCTGAGGAGCAGGAAGTACAGGTTCCCGGCAGCTGAGGGAAGCAGGAGACAGCTGCTCATCTCTCTTCTAGGAAGCAATCCTATCTATGCCTGGATAAGGGCGTATGATATGAGATGCAGTCGGGAGGCGAGGGGCGAGATTTCGGAGTGCATGCTTGCCAAGGAGATGTACGAGAGGTTCGTCGAGTTCTGCAAGGCCAACGATGTCGAGGAGAAGGATATCCCTACGATTCAGAAGTTCGGGCGTGATATGAGCGACAAGTACGGCTTCTTCAAGAAGAGGTCACAGGGCGGAATGACGTATCAGGTGTACGGCGCGCAGATGATTGACCTGAAGCAGGAGCTTCTCATCAATGACGTGAAGAATAAATTGCGTGGTGAGGAGGACATCAAGCAGCCTGAGAGCTTCATTCAGCCTGATGATTAACGATACCGGTGGCCGCAGGGCGGTGGGACATGCCTTCGGGCATAAGTCCTGGCAGACGGGAGGTTCGAGTCCCTTCCACGGTCGGCGGCCACCATTAAAACAGATTTCTATGATAGACAAGGAATATATCAAAGAGATTATCTCCTGTATCACGAAGAAGAAGGCTGACGGGAATATTGTTCCGGCCACCGCTTCGATGAGCGAGATTATGACTGCTGTACGCGAGGATGCCCTGGAGTGCATGAGGACCATGTGCAACGAGAGGGAGATTGCGGTGAACAGGACGTTGAATAGTGTTTCATTTAAATGTTTGTAGCTTATGGGAGAAAAACTTATATTTTGTATATCCGATGCCTTTATAGATGGCGACAGAATTCGCGGATCTATTCATAATGTTGTGGACAAAGCGTTCGAGTCTGGTATCAAGATGTCGTCTTGCCGATACAAGGATCACAGCATAACGCTTGACATGAGCTTTGAGCCGGAAGGTGGTTTTGACAAGATGCTGCTAGAAATTCTCTACGGCGACAGAATCAGGAAAACCATTGAACGCCTTAATCATGAATGGCTGAAGAAGATGTGGAAGGCTTCCGATGACGATTTTCGAGTATTCTGGTTTGAACAGATACGCAAAAAGTTTGAGGAGCACGAGGATCAAAATGAATTTAGATGGCAGATATGAGAAGACATCACAATCCTAATAAAATACCTCCGTTCAAGCCGGACCCGGAGCATTGGACTAAGAAGGTTCATTCCTGGAAGGCGAAGGTTGCATACGAGACTGAGGATGATGCCTGGGAGTTTCTTAAGACGCATCCGAAGCTCATTGAGCAGGGAATGACCGTCTATAGATGCAATGTCTGCAATATGTTCCACTGCGGGCACAAGTATAACAAGAAATAGTTGAGAATATGAAGAAGAAAGGATATTACGAATACGAAAACGGAATCTACCCTTTGAAACTTTGGGTACACATCGGTAAAGACTTGAAAGAACTGATAGATTCATGTTTTGACAAGTGCAAAGCTCCCGATAGTGATTACGGCGGCGTTACGTATTCCGATGCTGTCAGGAAGAGCGACAGAAGACGCGGCGTTCTTGTTTCGTTTCAGTGTCGGAAGAGCATGTCGATGAACTACTGCTGCCATGAAGCTTCTCATGCCTGCGATGCCATCGAAGATGCTATTGGTATGGAACACGGCGGCGAGCCTTCTGCCTACTTGATGGGCTGGATTGCGTCTTGCATCAACAAGGCTCGTTTGGGTATTGGAGATTTTATTGAGATTGAGAATGATGAAACTAATTAGCAAAGAAGAAGTGAAGAAAAACCATAAGGACATTCTTGGTTTGGATTTGTTGTTTGCGGAGAATTTTCCTCCATATAGTAGATTTTTGGAAAAATGTTTAAATACTTAAAATACATCATGTACGTCGGCATCTGTGGCTACGTGCATACAAAAGGAGAATAGCTTATGATTAAGAAAGAAGATATTAAGGTTGGGCTGCAATTTTACATCACACGAAAGGATTGCTTAAAATGCAATTTTGACCCGATAGGTATTCAGGGCGGCAGCACCCCTATTCTGTTCAATGTCGAGAGAAAGGATGCTGATGTTTATATATGTACATCTGTTAGCACAGATTACAAGTATTTCGCTCGTTTTAACACGATGCGGATATTATGATGTTTGGTACAAAGTTCGATATAGTAGCACCAGTTGCCGATAATCATAAAATAGATATAAATTCCGACATTGATATGCATGGAAATATTCTCAGTAACTTGCATGATACATACATCAAGAAAAATCGTGATTATGGGAATGCTTTTTCCGAAATGTATGATGAGCTTGGTATCAACTACGGCTACGGAAAGATACGAGAGAAAGTGAATCGCATTAAGACATTGAAGGACAATGAGGCGCAAGTTGCTAATGAGCCATTGGAAGATGCTCTTCTTGACTGCGCTAACTATTGTATTTTGACATTGATGGAATATCAAAAACGTAAGGAGCATGGAACAGACTGATTACACTTGCAAGGATTGTTTCTTCTTCAAGAATGGAGTTTGTCATCACCCTACCGTGAATATGTTTACTTCGGAAGAAGATCCTTCTTGTGAGCATTTCGAGTATAAGGAAATAAAAGTTGAACTTTAAAATATTGTTATCATGGCATTACCATTTGGAAAGACTATCAAGACAAGACACTTCACCGTGCTGAAGTTCAGCAAGAGCTTGTCTAAGAAAGAAGTTGCTTCACTCAGAGAGGATATCCCTGCTGATATCAAGAAGCATTTACAGAGAGGCTCGCTGCCTTTCATCAAGATTGCGGACATTGCCGGCACATGGGGAATCGAGTACTCTATCGGTACATCAATGTACGCTGCGCTCGATGAATGTATTCCTGTTGCTGTAGGAGACCATTATGAGTTCTCCAAGGATGATGGAAACATCATCGAGGCATTTGCCCAGCTTATGTATGCGGATACATCGTTGCCTGGCGATGCAGAATACACGGCAGGTAAGTTGAAACTCCGTGACGAATACATTGCTCGTGAGGCTGAAAGAAGAAACGCTGCTGCCGATGAGGGTAAGACAGAAGAGCAGCTTCGCAAGGAGAGCGATGAGGCCGTACAGGAAGTCATCGACCGCGATAAGCACGCCGAGACTCTTCTTGAGATGGCAGAACAGATTAAAAAGGAAGGAGGCAAGGATGAGCGATAAATTGCTTGAGGTCGTTCAAGACCACACTTCCTTAGTACAGGCGCTCCAGTTCATTTTGGAGGCCGCAGAGACGAAGAAACTGCCATCATACGGAGTTCTTCCTACGTTTAATGACGATATGCTTGAAGATCAGGTGCGAATTGCGCTTGAACTCATCACCGGAGAGAAGTATCCCTGATTGAGTTTATATTTTTCTTCTACTTCATTATATATAAAAAAGTAAGGGCGGCATCTGTGAAGACACCGCCCTTTGTTAACCAATTTTAGAATTATGCTCAGCAGAAAGAACCTGTGAACATTAATCTGCTGCAAAGATACTTGGTTTTGCTGAAATTCTAGTAAAACAAAGTTACTTTAACACGAATTTAACTATTTTCCACCCTTACAGAGTCCATTTTTGAATAACAAGCAGTCATTCTTGCCGGTTGGATAATTTATTGGGAGGTAAAAATGGCAAGTCGTATCTTCCGTCTGAAGCTCATCCTGCTTAATTTTGGCAAAGTCTCCAATCATCTTTGTGTAGTCAGCCCATTCTTTGGAAGATGTATTCTTAATTTTTGAGCGGGCGATAACGAGGTCTTTGAGAATCTGTTCCTTTGATGTAGCCTTTGCGAGCTGTTCCGGGGTTAAATCTTCGCTATGCTCGTTTTCAATCTTCTTGCCATGTACCTCTGCGATTCTCTTCTGGACTGACTCTTGGGCTTCGAGCAAGTTCATCTCGTTTTCGAGGAAGGATTTCTCCCAGTTGAGTCCTTCTCCCTGAAAGGCGATTGCCCAACAATCCCTCATTGGCATACCTGAGCCACGGAGGCTTGCATAGATGTAATAGCGAGGGTCTTTCATCTTAAGAGCCTTCGCCTTCTTGTACGTATCGACGGATAACGTGTATCCTTTTGTTTCTTCAATCATAGTCTTATTTCTTTTTATTATCCTTGAACGCAAATAAAGTGTAACAACAACACGAAACGTGGAATGGAGGATATGGATCTTTGAAAGAATGGATACCAGCATCGGCTTCATTTTGGCAGATTTCACACGGATAACTACTTCCTCTCTTGACGTAGAACCCGATAGCCTTGTTCTCCTGCCCATACTCCTGCTCTGCCTGTCCCCACGCCAAAGCAATCACTTGAGAAGCATTTCTTACGATATTCTGATAGGCGTTCTTGTAGTAACCCTTTCCGTAAGAAGGAACATCGATGTTAATGTCCTTTCTCTTCGCCTTGGTAATGACTGATGTGTGATATGGGTCCTTGTAGCCTGTTCGGATGGAAGATAGTAGCTGCTGGTCTGAATATCCCATCAGAGTTCCTGCCTTGATCATCCTCACGATGTCTTCAGCAAAGTTTCCGAGATAGACAGCGTTTCTTTCGGATGTCGTCTTTCCGTAGATGTCGCTGACGAGAAATGATTCTATGTTCTCGCTGTCAATCCCGAGAATCTTGCATGAAGCCTTGGAGTAAGCAGAGATGTAACTGTTGATGCTCTCCTCTGCCTCAGCAGTAACATTCTTGGCATAAGAGAGCAGGGCTGACTCGTTTGTGAGCCTGCCCGCACCTCTGTATCGCTTACTTGCGGCAATTATTTTCTGTGTCGATTTCCAGAGGATATCAGCAACATGGTCCTCGCAGTTTCGGATTGCCTGCAAGCGCTTTCTGCTGTAATCGACAGAACGTTTTAACTCATCCATAGGCTATTAATGGGTTTTATTAAACTTTTTCCAATTATTCTCGTTTGGCTGATTGCCCCATTTATCGGTATTCTTGCCCTCACTAGGTCTTCCTGCCTTTCTGCCATTACCTGTACGAACGTTACCGCCACCTCCGTTAATCTGAGCTGTAGCTTTCTCCTGCTCAATGGCGTTCTCTGTTTCGTTATCGGCACGTTGCATATCCATAAGGAGGTCCTGCTGGTCTTCCTCCTTCTTCTCACGCATGATACGCTCATACTCAGCTGTCTTAGGGAAGTCAGGACAGCGTTCAGAAGCCGTCTGCTTAGAAAGGAATCCATTCTGAACCGCAGTGGCAATATTTGTAATTTGTTCTGTTTTGTTACTATGAACATACGGACTTATCCACGCGTTGATTGGAAGCCCAGACATTGTAGCGACGCAGTTTTCATCAGTACCGATGCCGAACTGACAGATGCGGAGAATCTTATCCAGGAATGGCTGTAACTCCTGTGCATCGTTCATTGCAACCTCCAGTGCAGGAGAATAGAGAAGCTTGATGGCTACACCTGGGAGGTCACCGGACTTCAACTCAGGCGGCTTTACTGTGAATGACAGTTCGTAGATGAGGTCATACGACTTGTTGAGCTGTGTAGCGAAGGCATCAGAGGCATCCGTGCCATTCAAGAACTCAGCCTTGCCATTTGTGTCGGTAATCATGATGGTCTTCGCAGAGCCGGTCATATCGTCTCCAGTTATAGAAATATCCTCGCCATCACCTGTGAGTGTAAGAATAGGGAAAGCGTATGCCTTGTTGTTCTCGCAGAGATATGAGAATGCCTCCTCGTAGTCCTCGATGTTCTTCTGAACCATAAACCAGCAAGGTCCGTTGTCGTTACGTGCATAGGCTACCGGTACGAATTGGAAGCCGTGGTCCTTCTCTTCTATGAGGGTGTAGTCGTCAATTCCGAAAATCCTTGCAATCTTCGTCATTACCTCTTTCACCTTTCCTGACTTGACAGCCTTCTTGAAGCGGTAGAACTTGCGGTTATCCCAAGCCTCGACATATTCGGTCTTCTCGTTGCCCTCATCGTCGAAGTCGTAGTACTTCCTGGCAAAGCACAGGAGATCTCCAGTGAGTGAATCGACGTGAGGGTATAGGATATCTCCACGATCATAAGAGAGTGTTCGTGTGCAGAATTTCTTCTTTTCATCGAAGAAACCGACGATTGCACATTCTGCAACCTTCAGATACGCACTTACAGCTTCAAAGAAGCGAATCTCCATATCGTGCATAAGCCAGCCCTTCTTGAATACATCGAGGGTCTTCTGATTCTCCTCTACCTTCTTCTCGTTCTCGTAGTCATCACCATCAGCAAGCTCGAACTGAACATCGTTGCCAGTCAAGTGCAGCAGATGCTTCGTGTGGATGAGCTGCTGGAATGCAAAGGCTGTGCGCTGAATCTTCTGGCAGTACCACCTGTTATTCTCAGGGTTCAACTTCCAGATGTCCGGGTATTCCTTCTCATCCATAATCCTATGGGCAGATGGGTAATACTCACGCAGGAAGTCTGCCTGCGTCTTGATGCGGCGATACATGGTGTCGTCTGGCATCGTTCCGTCGTAATAGTCAGGAACAACGTCGCTTACAGCCGAGTGCTTCATGTACCCCGCAGGAGTAAGCTCGTAGAATGGCTTCCTTACGAGCAGCTCCCTTACATTATTTACCTTGATAGCATCCATAATCCTTTTACCTTTTTATTTTTCTTTTTTGTTAAACTGAATATCATTACGTAGAACCAAGATTCAAAGAAGTCAGGCGAGTGCCCGACATATTTCTTGGCAATCTTCTTAGGTAATAGCTTGAATCCCCTATCATCGCTATTCTCGTCACGTCTGAGCATCTTACGCTCTTTCTGAAGAATCTGTCTGAGAGGAACCTTGTCAAATCCGTTTCCTGAATACTTTCTTTCAAGCAGGGCTGAGTCGATGGAAATCTGCTTCTCCTTTATCATCTTATAGAATAACCACGCACACTGAGACTTCAAATCCTTATAGAGGTATTTGATTCCTTCTTCTTCCTGATGATTCCTAGCGATAGGTGCTGCCTGGTTGTTGAATGGGACGGCATCCTTGAAGAATCCCTTGAAGTACTGACCTATGCCCTGCATATCGTAAGTGAAGTTGCATTCCTCAACGCCCCACTCTCTCAGCTTAGCCTCAACTACCGAAACAAGTGTCTTAGGGTCCAGCCTCAGCACAACCAAGTCTTTACAATGCCATCCTTCCCATAGCCACATCACGAAGTTGTCGCCGCCGGTGAAAGCAATATCGGCAGAAGCTCTGCGTTTTCCATCTCCTATCTGTTCTGCATTGTCGTAGATTTCATCAAGGTCTTCCATCTTGATCATGTCATCTCCGGCAGCTTTCCAGTTCCAGTTAGCTTCCAGATCTCGCATACGCTGCTCTTCGTCCTGTTGGGCAAGGTTGGCGAGATATGAGGCATCGGTAGAGATAAGCTTAATGTTCTCTGATACGTCTGCGCGAACAAATGTTGCCGACTTGATGAACATTTCGAGCTTTGTATAACCAAGTTCCTCATAGCTATCCTTCCAAAGGCTATCGATAATGCCCTTGCACTGCTCGTACACCTCTTCTCTCGTGTTGCCCCAGTAGATTGAGTCAGGCGTATCGCCATCCATGAAACAGTATCGTATAACTCCGTCCCGTTCCGGTATGATGTAGCCGTTCTCGTCAACCCACCAATCAATGAACTTTCTCACCCAAGATTCCGGGTCCGGGTTACAGGTAATCCAAAAGCGGTTTCGGATATGCGCTGCATTTCGGTTGTTGGTCAAGAGGTACTTGAACTTCTTGTATGGACACTGAGTACCCTCATCGATGCAGACATAGGCATACTGGCGACCCTGGAATCGTGTCTTGAAGTCCTGGTAGGCTCCAGCATAGTACGAAAATTTGAGCCATCCTCCGTTATCGAAGTTCCAGGTCATATCATTTTGTGACTTATTGTAAGTTCCAAATTGGGAGAACAATTTATAAGAGTCTGTCACTAAGGACTGTAAGTCGTCTTTTTCGTTACGAAGAATTGTTGCATGAAAATCTGGATTTTTAATATCCTTCAGAACTTCCATTAGGGAAGAGAACGATTTTGAGTTGTGAGTGACTATAAAGTCCTCGACCATAAACAGAGAGTTTGTATTGTTCACAGCAATACAACAGCACTCCTTTTCTCCTACGTACTCGAAATCGACAATTCTTCTTCCAAGTTCGCTTACACCACCATTATACTCGGTGCAAAGTTCCTTCTTCCGTGGAAGGCGAAACAATCGTTCAGACTGATTTATCCTAATATAAACAGAATAATAATCGCTGGCATCTATACGCTCTCCATTCTTGGTATAGTGGTTCTCGTACTTATTTATAGTGGCAAGACCTCCAAGGCTGTTTACTAAAAACTTAACGTCTTTAGCAAGCTGCTCACTGACTGTCGCAAACGTACAATGCCCACGCTTATCCACAGTACCATCAGTATCCATAAGTCCTTGAAGGATAGCCCACCTTGTTTCTATAGAGCCAAACTTATAGAAATCGGGAACAGACTTATTGAAAGCGTCGCAGCCGTAGAGCTTTAAACCCTCAAGATCATTACGTAATCTCTCATCCTTGATTCTGTAATCACAAGCTATACTGCCTTGTTTTTGTGCATAGTTAGTCATATCGATGCCAGCACTCTCAAACTCTCTCACGATATCTTCGTCTGCGCTACAGAGCATGGCATCATAACTTCCATTCTTTATATTTGCGGTTATACATCCATCTCCAAGTATGGCGCCCATAACATAAGGTGAGCTCGTTGGCTTGTAATGACGATTTCCCCAAGAGCGAGTAAACTTTACAGGCTCACACAAAGGTATGAGTAACTTGCTATTTTTAATCTCGCCAGTCTTCTGCTTTGCGAGGTGGTCAACAACCATCTGGGTGGTCCATACCCTATAATCATCATTGATAGATAACCCGTTAATGATTCTCTTCTTACTTCTATAGCAAGTCTTACGTACATTCCATAGGTGGTCGTATGATGCAATAACTTCAGACCCATCGACAAACTTTAGCTTGTAAGCAGAAAGTTTGCCGTGGTCTTTGCGATATACGACACGCTGCATTCCACCATCAGTTCCACTGATGATGTCACCTGCCTTTAAATCCCCGATACGCCTATAGCCAAATGGGGTAACAACCTTGGTATCGACAAGAAGTGGTCCACCTCGCGAGCCGCCAACTATCTTAATATCAGCGTCTATAGACAGCATGCGTTCCTGACCGCCACGCTGAGCTATAATCTTCAGCTTGTCGGGATGCTTCTTGTCGGCGTCTCTTAATGATTGGATGTACTCTTGAGTGTAAATAGGCTCTCCGTTATCCAATTTTAATCCTGAAAATACATCTTTCTGCATAAATATACATTTAATACTGCAAAAATATACAATTTTTCTTTGATAATTGCATACTTATTCATATATTTGCAAAATAAAAGGTATATTTATACGTTTTCGAGGTGGAGGGACCACTTTCGGGATAACTTTTTTAATCAAAAAACAACATGACAAGAGAGGAACTCTTAGCATTAGTGAACAAGGAGGTTGATACCACCAAGTTCAAAGAACTTAGCCAAAAGACCATCGATGAGGAACTTGATGATGTTTTGGAAGATATCGGTGATGACGAGGAAGCAAATTCCAAGTTGGTTACCAAGTTAGCAAACCGTCTGAAGCGTATCAACGGCAACTTGCACAAGAATATCTCTGACGAGGT
>ERZ1034669.441-NODE-441-length-14600-cov-9.232520_pt1 | contig 14600 bp, 15 predicted proteins | sample MGYA00520705_ERZ1034669 | MGnify/ENA primary metagenome ERZ1034669 (study PRJEB33766, sample SAMN09781766) | gut metagenome | biome: gut microbiome | host: Homo sapiens | place: Madagascar | study: EMG produced TPA metagenomics assembly of the PRJNA485056 data set... | reverse complement strand
GATATGAGATTCTGACAGATGCCATGAAAGCACTTCTGAACCAGTATCCGGGACTGTATGAAAACGAAACAATCAAATTTGAAGAACTCGGAAAAGAATCCGGAATTGCATTCTCAGCAGACAATGGAGCGTTGGTCTATACAGAAAAAGAAGATGTCTGTGGAACGATGCATCAGGTGTGCCAGTATCCATTCTATGTAGTGTACCGCACAGCGTCTGACAAGGAACGACAGAAGTTATCTGTTCAGAAATTCCTTGACAATCTCGGCAAATGGATATGTCGAGAACCAGTTATCATAAATGGCTCTGAGACACGCTTAAATGCGTTTCCTGAGCTTTCGCAGGGGCGAGTAATAAAACGTATCACCCGTGATAACTCCTATGGTTTAGAGCCACAGGAGAGTGGCGTACAGGACTGGTTATTGCCATTATCGGTACGCTACGAAAACACTTATGAAGTGATATAAATATCGTCGGAGGTGGTAGATTTCGTTGCAACCACGCACCCTATGGGTTAAAAGAGATGCAGGAGCCGCAACGCCTGCCCGACGATTAGATAGTAACAACCGGCTATCAATCAGAGATAGTCGCTAACCTACACAGCCTTTTAAAAGTTATAGGCAGAAAGGACATTTCTATGGCAGTTACAGGCAAGATTGACCGTAAATATATGGCTCATTACATCGACGCAGGTTCCCTCTGTGGGGGACTGACGCCGAAATATGAGCGTCTTGGTAAGGATCTGGAAGAGTACAACGTTGAACTCAATCCAGATACTGAAACATCTAAAAACATTCTTGGAGAATCTACATTCAAACACAACGGCTACGAAGTTTCTTCTGACGCTGATCCATTCTATGCGGACACAGAATCTACATTATTCGAAAAGCTTCAGCAAATTGTTGATGAACGTCTCAAAGACGACAATCTAAAAACAAAAGCTGTTGAGGTCCATCTCTGGAAAGAAGCCACATCCGGCAAGTACGAAGCATATCAGCAGGAATGCTACATTGTTCCGACAAGCTACGGTGGTGATACATCCGGCTATCAAATTCCTTTTAGTGTAAACTACGTTGGCAATCGCGTAAAAGGTAAATTTGACATTAGTTCCGGTACATTTACAGCTGACAGCGAATAATCTCAGGGAGGACATGCTAAATGGCAAAAACGATTAATACCAAAATTGATGATGGAATTTTCATCTTTACATTTACCAACAACGATGATGAAGTTTTTTCTTCTTTCAAGCTGAACCCGACCGATATCAATGTAGCAGCACGTGCAGAAGAAGTGGCAGAATATTTCGAACACCTTAAAGATTCTATCCAGAAAGTTACTTCCGGCAAGGAAATGGCAGAACTGAACAATCAGATTGAGGATAAAATCAACTATCTGCTTGGTTACGAAGCATCGAAGGACCTGTTCAAAGAACCAATCACTGCAACTACTGTGTTCGGAAATGGTCAGGTGTTTGCATACATCGTTCTGGACAAGATCAGCGAAGCAATCGCACCAGAAATTGAAAAAAGAAAAAAGAAAATGCAGGCGGCAGTTAATAAGCACACGGAGAAGTATACAAAATGACCGCCTATGAGTTACCCACCTCACTGAACATAAGTGGGGTGGATTTTTCTATCAGAACAGATTTTCGTGTGATTATTGATATTCTAATCGCTATGAATGACCCGGAACTGGACGAACAGGCGAAAGCAGTTGTTATGTTGCAGATTCTATTCGAAAACTGGCAGAACATACCACCAGAACATCTTACAGAAGCCTGTCAGAAAGCTTGCGAGTTTATTGACTGTGGACAAACTGATGATAGCCCGAATAAACCAAAACCGCGTTTGATGGACTGGGAACAAGATGGAGATATGATTGTGCCGGCGGTGAATAAGGTTGCCGGTAAAGAAATCAGGGCAATGCCATATATGCACTGGTGGACGTTCTTCGGATATTTTATGGAGTCCGGTGAATGCCTGTTCAATACCGTTGTCGGAATCCGGTCGAAAAAAGCAAAGGGCGAAAAGCTCGATAAATGGGAAAAGAAATTCTATCAGGAAAACAAGAACATTATTGATATAAAAACACGTCTCAGCGACGAGGAACAAGCTTATAAAGATAAGCTGAATGAGATGTTGAACCTCAAATAGTTAGGAGGTGGACGCATGGCTGCTGATGGCTCAGTCATTATTGATACCAGGATGGACACAAAGGGTGTCCAAAACGGTGTATCTGCAATTAAACAGTCATTTAACGGCCTTGGAAGTGCTGTAAAGAAAATCGGTCTGCTAATTGGTGGAGCGTTCGTCGTTGGTAAATTAGTACAATTCGGCAAAGAATGTGTAGAACTTGGCTCCAATCTGGCAGAAGTGCAGAACGTGGTTGATGTAACGTTTACAACCATGTCTGACAAGGTTAATGAGTTTGCGAAGAATGCCATGACCTCTGCCGGATTATCTGAAACCATGGCAAAACAGTATGTCGGAACATTCGGAGCGATGTCTAAAAGTTTCGGATTCTCAGAACAGCAGGCCTATGATATGTCAACGGCTCTGACACAGCTTACTGGTGATGTAGCATCATTCTATAACATCAGTCAGGACTTGGCTTATATCAAGCTAAAATCCGTATTTACCGGCGAGACGGAGACATTGAAAGATTTGGGCGTCGTCATAACCCAAACAGCACTTGACCAGTACGCACTTGCGAACGGCTACGGAAAAACCACATCTGCGATGACCGAACAGGAGAAAGTTGCTCTCCGCTTGGCTTTTGTGCAAGACCAGTTGTCAGCTGCATCTGGTGATTTTGTTCGTACTTCTGATTCCTGGGCGAACCAGGTGCGAGTTATGCAGTTACAGCTGCAATCGCTCAAGGCAACAGTCGGACAAGGATTGATTAATATTTTTACACCTGTTCTGAAAGTTATTAATATCTTACTAGGCAAACTGGCAACTCTGGCAAATGCATTCAAGTCATTCACGGAGCTTATTACTGGCAAGAAATCATCTGGTCAAACAAGTGGAAGCGGTGCAGGACTTGCCGGAACAGACGTGATCGCAGATACAGCAGATCAGTATGGACAGGCTGCGGATAATGCAGAGAAACTTGCAGATGCAACGAACGATAACGCTAAGGCTACAAAAAAAGCAAACAAGGAAACGAAGAACTATCTTTCATCTTTGGACGAAGTGCATAAAGCCACATCTACTGGAAGTGATTCATCTTCAACACCATCTTCATCTGGCGGAAATGGCGGCGCAGGAAGCAGCCTTCCGAGTGCAGTCGGAAATGTGGACTATGGCAGTCTGGCAGAGGGAGAAACCGCACTTGACAAGATTAGCGATTCTGCAAAGAAACTTGCTGACCTGCTCAAGAAACTCTGGAAGCCGTTCCAAGACGCATGGGAGAAAGAGGGTAAGAATACTATTGACGCCGCTAATATTGCCCTGTCAGGAATCGCAAAACTCGCTAAGAGTGTAGGCAAAAGCATCGTTGAAGTCTGGACAAATGGTACTGGCACACAGATGCTTACGACTATGCTTCGGATTGCGCAGAATGTCCTGAAAACCATAGGAAACATTGCAAAAGGGTTTGCAGATGCTTGGAATCAGAACAATGTCGGAACTCAGATTATTCAGAATATTGTGAACGCTCTTCTGACAGTTATGCAGTTTGTCGAAAAGATCGCAACGGATACAGCAACATGGGCCTCGAACCTTAATTTTTATCCGTTGTTGGAATCCATCAGTAATTTGACAAGTACATTTGCACTGATTTTGGAAGCTATTGGAAACGTTCTTGAGGGAATTTACAACAATATCATTCTTCCGATGCTCAAATGGGTGATTGAGACAGGACTTCCAACAGTTATCAACTTGGTATCTGGCTTACTTGACTTTTTCGCTCAACATCAGTCCATTGTTGAGGCATTCGGTGCAGCTCTAATCGGAGCTTTTGCAGCAAAAAAAATTGTAACATTAGTAACAAGCATTGGTGGAAGCATCAGTACGATTATTCTACATGGAAAGGGCCTTATAGCTTTAATTACCGGATCAGGTGGTATCATTGGTGGTGTTAAGGCTATTGCGACAGCAATTGGTACTGGCGGAATACTTGCTATTGCAATTGGCGCAGCTATCGCGGTTGGGGTTCTTTTGTACAAAAACTGGGGTACTATTTGCAGGTGGGCAAAAAAGGTCAAAGAGATTGCTATTAATAGCTTTTCTGCTCTGTCAAATTGGCTAGAGACAGTATTTAGTACTGATTGGACTAAACAGTTTGGGGTTTTTGGAAACATTCTAAATGCCTTTTTTAAAGACGTAGAAAATGTGGTAAAAAGCGTAAAAAAGATATTTTCTGGACTTATTAAAACTGTAACTGGAGTCTTCACGGGAGACTGGAAAAAAGCATGGGAAGGAGTCAAAGAAATCTTCTCTGGAATATGGGATGGATTATCTACAATCGTAAAAAATCCCCTTAACATTATAATCGCCGGATTTAATACAATATTAGGAATTATAAACGGTCTGATTAGTCAAATTAACGGTATTAAATTCAGAGTAACCATCCCACCATGGTTTCCGGTAGTTGGAGGCAGAAGCTGGGGGTTTGATGGTTTCGGAATCCCTAATATTGGAACAATTCCATATCTGGCAAAAGGCGCAGTCATTCCGCCAAGAAGTGAGTTTCTTGCGGTTCTGGGCGATCAGAAGCAGGGTAACAACATCGAAACACCAGAAGCATTGCTTAGAAAAATTGTACGTGAAGAATCCGGCAATCAGCAGGGTAGTAGCGAGATACGCGTTATTGCTCAGATTAATCGTCGAGTGCTTTTTGATGAATTTATCAAGGAAGCAAAAGCAAGACAGGAATACAGCGGTAAAAACCCGCTTGAATTGGCTTAGGAGGTGGCAGTGTTGGCAAAAGAAATGATAAAAATGAACGGCATTGCCATCTGGCAGCCTGAAAAAGATTTGGCATATTCATTTGCAACTACATATTCAGAAGGAAGCAACCGAACACAATACGGTGATGGGCGGTTTACACCGCTTTTTACAGTAGAACAATATGGATATACTGGAAAAAATATTCCGGTAAGTAAAGCAACTGAGCTTTTACAAATTGTTTCAAAAGGCAAAACATTTACGTTGCATCACTTTTCACTGTACCACGGGGAATGGCGTGACGATCCATTTTACGTCGGTAAATCCGGCAACATAACTATTGGAGAACTGTCTGAAGACAGAAAAACAGTATCTGAATTATCATTTAATATGACGGGGGTGAACCATCTTGATTAATGTAAGTGAATCTTTTAGAAAAAAAATATCGGAAGGAGATCCCGTCATTGAAGAGGTAGACATTACATTTTCTGATGGAACTGTAAAAACAGTCAACAAAGAGATATTAAATTCAGGAAATGACATTGTAGACGGCGTAGACGGGTCTTCTTTCCCTGTTGGACAAACTGTGTGTAAATCCTGCCAGTTAGCTCTTGATAATTCACAGGATCAATGGAAGAATTACTATTTTTATGGGGCAAAGCTCCGAGTAAAACTTAAAATGGAGTTAGATAACGGAACTGTTGAGACTATCGACAGAGGAACATTTACCGTCACTACACCAGAGGAATACGGTGAAGACGTTGAGTTGACTGCATTAGATGACATGTATAAGGCAAACAAAACATACACAACCAGTCTTGCTTTTCCTCAGGACGCTTATGTAGTGCTAGAGGATGCATGCGAATCTTGCGGAATATCCTTAGGTGTCAGCTCTGGGTCTATGGAATACAGCAGTTTTCAGATTCAGTCTATACCAGACAGCGTAACATTTAGAGATGTTATCGGATACATTGCTATGCTCGAATCCGCTAATGCAAGAATCGACAACAATGATTGTTTGCAATTCACAAAATGGGATTTCTCAAATAATGACAATAATTTGTATAAACTGAAAGATTATGTATCATCTCCTACACTCTCCGCTGATGATATTGTTATTACAGGAGTTCAAGCAAAAAATGGAAACGATTCTGCCTTGTATGGAAAAGCTGGTTATGTTCTTGAGTTTGAAAACGACCTTTTACAGCCGGAACAGCTCAAAACTGTTTCTGAAATGATTGGCTCTAATCTTGTCGGAACCAGTTTCCGTAGCATGGAAGGTGAAACACTGTACAATCCACTGCTTGAATTTAGTGACGTAACAAAAACTTATGATCGAAACGGAAACGTATATGTGACTCCTCTAACTTATGTTGCAAGTGCCCTTAATGGAAAAACAACAGTAAAAACGCAGGCAGATAGTCCTATACGCGGCAGTAGTAATTATAGCTCTGATTCTTCGAAAACATTAATACAGGCAAAAAGACTTGTTAATGAAGAACGCAGTGCCAGGGAAGAAGCTATTAAAAAGCTTCAAGAATCTGCTACGGATTCTTCTGGACTGTATGAAACACCTGTTTTGCAGGAAGATGGAAGTACTATAACGTATCTTCACGACAAACCGACATTAGCTGAATCAAAAATTGTAATTAAAATTACATCAGAAGCTATTGCTGTATCAAACGACGGCGGCAAAACATATCCATACGGATTCATCTTAACCGGTGAAATGATAACAGACAAATTGTATGCTGCTGGAATTAATGCAGACTATATAAACGCCGGAAAACTCTTAGGAAAATTCCTTGACGCAAAAAATCTCAGGGTATCAACAAAAGACGGTCAGGTAACGTTATACATAAATGAGAATGGTCAGGTATTTATTAATCCAAGCACATTCTTTTTGTCAGATGACAAAACAATTGATACGGCTATAGCCGAAAAAGCTTCTGAAGAAGTGAAAAAAATGACTTCTTTGAATGTTGTGTTGTCGAATGAATATCAGGGTATTCCGACGGATGCAGATGGCAACTATACAACATTTCCGGCTTGTAGCACGACTCTTCAAATACTATTTGGAACCGAAGATGTAACAGCAGATGCTGAGTATGCAGTAACTGAACAGGATATTACAGGAACATGGGATGCAGAAAAACACACCTATACCGCAACTGGGATATCTGCGGACGTGGGTTATGTGGAGTTTACAGTAACCTACAAAGATTTTTCTATAAAAAAGCAATTTACTATTGCAAAACAAAAACAAGGAACGTCCGGCGCTGATGCAGTTACATATTACATCGACTCAGATGCAACTGTGGTCGTAAGAAGTGCTGATGGAACTTATACTCCAAAAACGATACTGTTTAAAAACTATGAAAAAACAGGTAAAAATGCAAAACTATATAATTCACACATTTTAATTCAAACAACTACGGATGGAACCACGTTTACAACATATGCATCAACAATGTTAACAAGCGGACAATATACACTGCTTTTGTCTAATATTAGTTCAGATGTGACAGCTATACGCTATACATTCAAAGACAATTCACTGCCGCCCAAAACACTTGCTATACTGACCATTCCAATCATCAACGATACGGAGTTAACGGAACAGCAGATATTTAATCTTTTGACTGATAATGGAGCACGCGACATTCTCACATATGTTGACGGCAAATTATTCTTGAATGGTACGTACATCAAAGGAAAAACGGTAGCTGCGGATAAATTGAATGTAACGGATTTGGTTAGCTTGGGTGCGAAAATTGGTGGATGGACTATTAATAATGCAAATCTTCAGTCAGTAGGGAGCAAAGTGAAATTAATTGCTTCGGGGAAAATCCAAATCGGAAATGTGATACTCGCATCTGATGGTGATGCGTGCACAGTTAAATATGGGTTACATATATATGCAGGAACAGACACCATTTCTGATGGAACAGACAAATTTAAAGTGTTCAATTTAAATCATGTTACCAGTGGTGGACATTTGGTGTTTGCGTCTGACGGCGCAACTGTAAGCTATCTTTCGAGTTCTTCGAAACGATACAAAAATCATGTTGCTAATATGACCACTGATGAAGCAAAAAAAGTCCTTGAAATTCCAATTGTCTGGTTTAAATATAAAGATGGATATTTAGACCCTTCTGATTGGCTGAACGGCAAAGAGATACCTGGATTCTATGCAGAAGATGCATATAAAGCATTTCCAGAAGCGGCACAGCTTAATGAAAACGGGCAGCCGGAGGACTGGAATTATAGAACGATAATACCTGCCATGCTCAAGGTAATGCAGGATCAGCAAGAGACTATCGATAATCTTGTTAAGAGAGTAGAAAAGTTAGAAAAGGAGATATAATGGAAATCAAAGGAATTGATGTTTCTGCCTGGCAGGGGAAGATTGACTGGAAAACAGTTGCTAATTACGGCATGGGTTTTGCAATACTCCGAATCACGGAAGCAGGAAACATAACAGATAAATATTTCGAAAGAAACTATACGAAATGTCAGAAATACAATATCCCGGTCGGGGTATATAAATACAGTTATGCAATGACTATCGCAGAGATTCAAAACGAAGCCAGAAAAGTAGTTTCTGTTCTGAATGGAAGAAAATTGCAGTATCCAGTATGGTTAGATTTGGAGTGGAACAACCAGAGAAGCCTTGGAACAGAGAGTATTAACAAACTGACAGAAGCATTCGAGAAGATTATCACGGCAGCTGGATATCAATTTGGAATCTATTGTAATGTGGACTGGTACCTGAACGTGATCTGTAGTCATCTCAAAAAATATGACTTCTGGATCGCACGTTATCCAGCGTCAGATAATGGTACCTTACAGGAACGACTCCGACCAGGTTTCGGCGTAGGGTGGCAGTATTCCAGCAAAGCGAAGATACCGGGAATTAGTGGGACAGTAGACAGAAATGTCTTTTATAAAGACTACACCGCAACAAAAAATGAAGACAAGGAGGAAACGACAATGAAAAAGACAAAAGCACAAATCATCCAAATGGTAAAAGATGATGCAGTGGATTTTGCAGTAAAGATTGCAAACGATAATGACCACGGTTACAGTCAGGCCGGAAGAAGTCTTTACAATATTACTAATCCTAAGTCATTCGACTGCTCTTCTCTTGTTTGCACTGCTTATTATTATGCATTCACAAAGAATGGATTAACAGAACAGGCAAACTATCTTAAAGCTCATTGCTCCTACACTGGAAATATGCTGAATATGACTAATTGCGGCTTTGAAATTGTGGCTAGAAATCAGACTGCACATGCTTCTATGGTGAAAGGTGATATCGAACTTAACACTACACATCATACTGCAATGGCAATTGACAAAAATAATATCGTACATGCTCGTTCATCTGAAGGAACCACCGACACGAAGGATAACTCCGGTAATGAAATCAGAACTCAGCCATGGTATTTATACAGTCATGGATGGACACACCGTTTAAGATTTACAGGAAAAGGAATTGATTTCACTGGATTAACTACTGATACAAATACATCATCTAATATAACACAGGCAGGAGGAAAATATATGTTTGAACCGAAAACAGTAAAAGCAGGTGATAAGAATAGTTCTGTACTTCTGTTACAAGAGATTCTAAAATCACGAGGATTTAAAGGAAAAAATAAAAAGGAACTTGATCTTGATTGGGAAGCTGGGGACAATACTATTTACGCCTTAAAAGCTTATCAAGCATCCAGAAAAGGCGTTCTTGTTGCAGATGGAATCTGCGGACCTGCCACATGGAAAGACTTAATTGCTATCTGATTCGGCAAAAATATCCCGGGGTTAAATTCCCCGGGAATCTTATTTATAAACATATTTAGTACCATTTCGGAAAAAATAATTTGATGTCGTTAGACACACGTTAGTCACAAATGAAAATATCGTTTCCTAATATAATAGCCTTTAAAACACTGTATTTATAGGCATTTTCGCAAATTCTCAAGTTCTATTTGTTATTCACAAACAATAAAATAAGAATAATGAAAATGAAACGTGGGAAATCCTTACAAAATCGCTAGAAACGTTGATTTTAATAGGGTTTCCGGCATTTCAATAGTGATATTTCGGTTGTTTTAGAAAGTCTAAAAACGGTTCCGTTAGTCACAGTTAGTCACAAATGGAACTTTTATCTTTTCAATTTCTGCTCTAAGTTCTTCCAGTGTTCTGTGTCCGTATACGGCGTTTGTAACGTCTCCACCAAAGGAATGGCCAAGCATTCGTTTTCGGTCGTTCTCCCGGACATTATATTTCTCACACAGCGCAGAAAAAGTGTGTCGGCAGTCGTGTGGTGTGTGCTTTGGATCGCCAACTATTCCTAATCGTTCGAGTGTAGGATAGAACAATGCTTTTCTGTGATGCTGTTGAGTATATACACATAGTTTTCCGTCTTGTGTCAACACTTTCTGCTCAGCAAAACGGTATATAGCGGAATGTATCGGGACGATTCTGTTTTTGCCTGCTTTTGTTTTGATACCACCTTGAAAGTATTTCTCTTCCAAGTTGGTTGTGAGTTTTAATACTTCGCCAATTCGCCAGCCAGAGTAGCACATGATAAGAATGAGCTGCACTTCTGGATCATCTGCATTGTTCCACAGTACCTGCATCTCCTGATCGGAAAACGGTGTTCCATGTTCGGTATCATTATCAGCATTGACGTGGACATATAATGCCTTATTTTCTGTTACGATTTCTGAATATACTGCATATTTGTACATCTGTTTAAATAGAGTCAGGATAGCCATCTGGCTTTGTTTTTTCAATGTACAATCATCAATAACCTTTTGCATATCAGGAGCCTTTAAATCCTCAAATATGCGATTATACAGAATAGTACAGTTTGAATAAGCTGTCCGGTATGCTTCCTTTGAACTGTATGACAGTTTTGTCCCTTCTGGAAATTTCCACACGTAAAACTGTTCGTATACGTCTGAGAATGTCAATTTCTTTATTTCAGGGTGCTTTTCCTTGACTCCCTTAATTGTATTGTAGTCGGCAATTAAACGGCTTATAAGGGCATCTATGTCGGTTGTAGGGGATACCTCAAGAGTCCGTTCCATGCCAGGCTGATACGTTCCTGCTTTGTATGCTGTCAGGACTGTGAAACCCTTTATCCAGTCGTCTACATAGCAGATCGCCGGCGGACGTTTTAGTTTGCCGGTATCGTCTTGTGTAGCTGGTGGATGTACCGCAAAACAGTTTCTCCGATTCTTGCCAAGATACCGAATGGAACCGAAGTTGTTCGGCAATTTTGGATATTTTTTTCTTTTCTTCGCCATTTTTATTTCTCTTTTCTTTATGTAGCTGTTTTTAGGTATAAAAATAACAGTCGAACAAATTTTCTGTCTTGTCCGACTGCTCCGAAGATGATACAATATGTTTTGCCAGAATATAACATCCCTTCGGAGATGTATAAACGCCGTCTCGGTACGCCAATGCCGGGGCGGTTTTTATTTTATTCTATTTCTTCAATGTCAACCGAATATCCGAAAACTTCTCCGACATCTGTACATTTTCCTTTTAATGTAACGGTATCACCTTTGGTAAGAGATAACACTTTAGCTTTCTGATCATCGTTTTTAATGTAACACTGTACACCGATAATTTCAAAATCGCCGTCCGCCATAAGATTTATGTATTCACCAGAAGCATCAATGTTAGTAAGCTTTCCAGTTATTTCAAGATGCTGACCTTTGTATTTGTCAGATGCGCCCATGGCGTTATTATCAAGATCAGACATCATATCATTGACGGAAACGGCAGTGTACTCGATCGGCGCAGCTTCTTCTTTTTGCTTAGTAGTAGTTTCTTTCTTTTCTGAAGAAGTAGTGGCCGCTGCGCTTTTATCTGATTCTGAATCACTTTCACCAGCTAAAGCTCCGATAATAGCTCCGACAAGGATTATTAACACAACCCATTTTAGCTTTCCGCCTTTTAATTTCTTCCGGCACTGTGGGCAGACTTTAGCATCTGCCGGAATCTCTGTTTTACAAAACTTGCATTTCTTTGTTTTCTCTGTACTCATACTACAATTCCTCCTAATAGCTTTATTCGCCACGCTTCGCACTTATCCTGCGGATTGTTCCTTTTAACCCGTCAATTTTGCAATATTATGTAAAGTACGGTTCTACGTGGTATATTAATTTTATCATTTTAAGAGCATATTGTAAAGATTTAGAACGAAATAGAGTGATTTAGATGAAAAAGAATTGTTTTAAATATTTTATATACTTCTTGATAATCTATAAGATATTTTGTCTTGTACATATTCCGCTAAAGATAGTACCGAACAACCAGAAAGATGCTCAGGTAGTCCAGTCGTATACAGTGCACCAGGACCACTCTGTCCAGAAGCATCCGCATGTAGACGATGATAGAGGAAAAGTCTGCAATATCACATTTTTCTTCTGCGAAAGCATATTTATATTTGCGATTGCGAAGTTTATATTTGAAGTTACAAAAGTTCATGTATACCATTGGCAGTTGCCAAGGGTGGGGATTAGTGATATAATACATAAAACGAACAAACGTTCGTATAATTCCCACTAAGCTGCTACATATCCGTTTCTGATCGGAGGTATTATTTATGGATTATAAGAAAGAAATAATTAAGTTATTGGACAGATTAGATGAAAGAAAACTTATACTTGTATTTTGGCATATAAAAGGGCTTCTTGGAATCAAATAAAAAAAGGGATAGGATTTTCTCCTGTCCCTCTTTCTTTTTATTCATCATTCATTCCAACAAGTTCCCTTGCTTTTTGTTCGAGCAATTCCCACTCATCTGCGGTGAGATTAGCCAGAACAGAGATTAATCTTTTCTTAAAATTATCAGATTCGCCACTCAAGGCTTCGCCCACAAATTTCTCGATTTGAATATCTCTTGCAACAGGTTCTTTCATTGGCTCTTTTCCAGTGAGAAGCCATTCTCTTCTTATTCCATATTTTGTGCAAATCAGGCTTATTACTGCATCTGATGGAGTTCTTCTTCCAGATTCATAACTAGATATATTGGAAAGAGGAAGCTTTAACTCATCTGCAAATTCTTGCTGATTCTTTATATGGAACTCTTTTCGTATCCGTTTCAAACGGTCTTTCATTATATTCACCTCCTTATTAAGTATTGTACATCATAACAAACAATAAATCAACAATAAAAATTGTACAAAGTACAAAATTCATGCTTGACATATATTGCACATAGTGTTATATTGAGAATGTACAAAGTACAAGAAACAAAAACAAGCCACAAGGAGGTGAATACTAATTTGAGCAGATACAAAAACAAAATCGAAGAATCCTTTGGAGAACTTTGGAAATTTGCTTTGGATTTGCAATATGAGACAGACCAGATAAAAAAAGCTGTTCTGACAGGAGAAAAAGGCAACTTGAAGATGCCGGAAGAAATTCCAAGTGAGCAGACAGATAATGAATATCTGAAAGAGCGGTTCGGAATATATTCACGCTATGTGAAATCATTATCCACCTGCACGCATGTTTTAGCAATTATTTCGCTAGTTGCCTTAATAATTGCAATAGTGGCTCTGATTGTATAGAGATTGAGAAAAGTCCAGTAATCAGTGCAATGATGGACAGAACAGTGGTTATCCAGAAGCGAGAAATATCTTGGAAATACACTTTTATAACAACTTCTCCTTCTTGGGTGATTTCATATTCGTATTTACGTTCTCTGGAACGAGTTAAACATCTTTTTCCAAACAGATATTTACAAGCATCTATTTGTCGCTGATTTTTTGGAGTATATCCACAATCTTGTAAAGCCTTTTTCAATATTTTGTATTGAAATTTGGTAATCACATTTTCGCCTCCCTCTATTGGGAGTATACCACAAGAAAGGAGTGAACTGAATGTCAGAGAAAGAAAAAAAGATTCTCAAATCAATCGCCAAGGCAGTTCCTAATATGTCAGAGTTTGACAAAGGCTATTTTCTTGGTGTTGGTGAGACAATCGCCAAATATAAGAATCCTGATAAGACAGATGATTCTGATAAAAAAGAAAGTTCTTAACCAGAAAGGAGCACCACATGGCAGTAAAACCAATTATCACATTAGAAAACAATGGAAGAACCACAAGAGTAAAAATTCTTGGCATCGACATCAGTAACGCATTAACCAACGTTTCCTATTCTACATTAGGAAAAGACGGAAGCGACACAATGTCACTTGAAATTAGCATAAGCGGTCTGTTAGGAGTTATGTCAGATATTACAGTTGAAGACATAAAGAATGCAAAAGGAATTCTTGCGCCGTACAAAGAATCTCGTGAACATCTGAAAGGACTTTTTCCGGTAACACCTATGGAAAAACCAGCAGAATAATTAACATATACAAGGAGGAAAAACAATCAATGAAAAAATTCGAACTGACAGCAGAATCAAAAATTAACATTTTCGGAAAGAAGCTTTTCCGTATCAAGGCACTTATCTCATTCGGAGATGTAGAAGAGGGAGAAACTGGTGGATGGATTGAGAAAGAGGAGAACCTTGAACAGTCCTACGGCGATGCATGGGTCTCCGGCGATGCAATGGTCTACGGCAATGCAATGGTCTACGGCAATGCAAGGGTCTCCGGCGATGCAAGGGTCTCCGGCGATGCAAGGGTCTACGGCAATGCAATGGTCTACGGCAATGCAAGGGTCTCCGGCGATGCAAGG
>ERZ1034669.431-NODE-431-length-14749-cov-21.018103_pt1 | contig 14749 bp, 6 predicted proteins | sample MGYA00520705_ERZ1034669 | MGnify/ENA primary metagenome ERZ1034669 (study PRJEB33766, sample SAMN09781766) | gut metagenome | biome: gut microbiome | host: Homo sapiens | place: Madagascar | study: EMG produced TPA metagenomics assembly of the PRJNA485056 data set... | reverse complement strand
AACCCCGGAGGGGTTCCAAATAAACCCCCATTTGAAATGGGGGTTGCTAACTTAATAGCATTACCCCAATGGGGAAGGCTGCGAAACGAGAATGCCGCTATCCCATGCTGTGATCCCTAATCCCTAATCCCTAGCTACCAGTCCCCAATCCCTAGTCATCAGTCATTAAAATGACCACTTTTGCAGAATTTCGACCACTTTTGCAGCGAAAGGCACCGTAGGAGACAGATTTCCTGTAATGTAAAGACACAGAAAACTCCGAGATTCGGCTACGGAGGTCATGTTCATTGTTTTCGCAAAGGGGGAAATCATCATGAACAACATTTACAAAGTCATCTGGTCCAAGGCAAAGAATTGCTATGTGGTAGCGTCTGAAATCGCTCGCTCTCACACGAAGTCGGCTACAGGCTCGGAAAAAATTGGGGGGGTGACTAGACGTTCCCTTCTAGCTTCTCTCATGGCGCTTTCTCTCCTCTGCGGGGGATTGGGCGTAGCGAGTGCGTCTCTTGAGGTCCTCGACCAAAGCGGTACGGCTGGTACTGTGACCATCTATACGAAGGATGAAGTAGACAATGCGCTTACTGCGAAAGGGACAGCCGCTGATGTTGCATCCAATAAAGAGGCTATTACCAATTTGAAGAATGCGGTAGGTGATGCAGGAAGCGGTCTTACTAAAGAGGTGGTAGATCAGAAGGCAGCGATTGCTGCGAATACAGCAAGCATCACTACGAATAAAGATAACATCACCCAGCTGGATACAAAGAAACTGGATAAAGACCTTGCTAATTCCACATTCGCTACAAAAGACGCGCTGAATGGTCTTGCAGCTACTGTGAATAACAAGGTGGATGAATCTGTAGTCGAAACAGCGCTTGACGGCAAGGCAGACAAAGCGGACACGCTTGCTGGATATGGCATTAAAGATGCCTACACCAAGGGAGACGTAGACAACAAGCTCAATGAAAAAGCCGATGCAGCGAATGTGAACACTGCATTAGCCGGAAAAGCCAATGTAGGAGATTCTTATACAAAAGCTGAAGCGGATGGAAAATTTGCAACTTCGGAGGCATTGAATACGGCGAAGACAGATCTTGAGGGAAAGATTACTTCAGCAAAGAATGAACTGGATGGTAAGATCACAGCTAATACACAAAAAATTGGTGCCAATGAAACGGCTATTACGGATCTGAAAGATGCAGATGTTCGTTTAGAAGGTAAAATTAACCAGAATACCAATGATATTACTGGACTGAAAGACAAAGATGTGGAATTATCTGGCAAGATTGATAACAATAAAAATCTTATTGACCAAAACGCAGCCAATATTACACAGAATAAAAATGATATTGCTGCTATTGGCGGAAGACTGACTACTGCGGAAGGAAACATTCAGACCAATGCCGATGCAATCAATGCATTGGATACGAAGGTAGGAACCATCAATAATGGTAACTATTTAGATGGTACAAAATCTGTAGGCGAAAATTTGAATGCTCTGGATGCACAGACAAAGACGAATACCGATGAAATTGCGCGTGTCAATCAGGAACTTGTGAATACCAATAATCATTTTAATACAGAACTTGGTAAGACCAATACGGCATTGAATAAAGAAGTACAGGAAAGAGTTGATGCCGATACGAAATTGACTGGTCGCATCGATGCTACCGACAAGCGGACAGCTGGTATTAAACGGACAGATACAGGTGTAGAGGAAGACAATCAGACGGTGATTGAAGGGAAGGTACATTTCGACCAGAATGGCAATGTATCTGATGTGAAGGATCTGTCGGCTGAAACGATCACGACCACAGGGGATGCTGCCATCGGCGGCGCACTCGGTGTCACCGGCGCGACTACACTGGATGGCGCACTGATGGCGAATGGCGAGGCGACATTTAAAGATAAAGTCTCCGTAGAGAAAGACCTGACGGTCAATGGCAAGCTCAATGTAGGCGAGATCTACTTGAAAAATGATAAGCTGGAATCAACTGGTAAAAAGCATGATAGTGCTACCTCCATCACGGCAGATGGGATTTCAAATCTGGCTAAAGTGACAGAGCACGGCAATACCACAGAAAGCCAGTTCACCCACAATGAAAAAGGGACGTTCAATCATGCTAAAGACTCCAAGGGCAATAACAATACCTTCACCCAGACTTCTACGGATACGAAGAATATCTTGACAGACAAAGACGGAAATACTTCTACCACTCGCCAGGATGGAAAAGGCATTTATGGCTATGCGAAGGACAAAGACGGTAACAAGAGCTATACCAAGCAGGAAGGGAATCGTATCGCAGAATCTGTGATTGGCAAAGATGGTACAGAAACAAAGTCTGAAATGACTTCTACCGATATCACCAATACGGCAAAGGATGGTACCATCACCAATGATGCGAAAGATATTGTCAATAATGCTACTGGCGACATGACCAATACCGTAGGTGGCAATCTGACTACCACGGTAGGCGGCAATGAAATCCATGATGTCAAGGGAACCAAGGCGGAAACCGTAGAAGGAAAAGTGACTGAAAACTTCAAGGGTGGCCAGGAAACCAATGTGACTGGTGATCAGACTACCAATGTGAGCGGTACCCAGACCACCAATGCCACCGATATCAATCGCAATGCGTCTAGCGGTATGATTGACAAAGTGGATAATGCTTATGGTACTAATACGGAAACCAAGGTAGCAGGAAAGACCACTACCGAAGTCAGCATCAAAGGGACTGGAGAGACAGCTGGATATATTCGCGGGGCTACAGAATCTAGAGATTACCTCATCAAAGGTACTTTGAAGAATTCGGAAAGCAAGACTGCGGAAACGACCTCCACGGAAATCACGGATGGCAATGGAAAAATATCGTCTACCATTCAGGATGTGACCCAGATTTCCGGATCTGTCACGGATGGGACAAATACATCGGTATCCAATGTGAAAGCGGACTCCATTGATTCTTCGGTAACTGGTGGAACCAGCATTTCTACCATCAATCAGAGGAAGGATAGCATCACTTCACAGGTCACTGATGGTACTACTATTACGAAAACCGAGCAGACCGCAAAAGATATCACCAATACGGCGAAAGACGGCACCATCACAAACGATGCAAAGGACATCGTGAACAAGGCAAGCGGCGATATGACGAATACCGTAGGCGGCAAGCTGACTACCACAGTAACTGGAGCAACGGAAGAAAACTACAATGGTGGACTGACGACCAAAGTGACTGGCGAAGAAAAACATACCGTTACTGGAAAACAGACCAATACCGTGGAAGGCGGTCAGGAAAATATCATTTCCGGTGGTCAGATTAACAAGATCACTGGCGATCAGACCACTACTATTACAGGTAACAAGAAAGAAACGGTAACGGAAAATGTGACCGAAGACTACAAGAAGGATCTCACTACCGCGGTAGGTGGCAATGAAATCCATGATGTCAAGGGAACCAAGGCGGAAACCGTAGAAGGAAAAGTGACTGAAAACTTCAAGGGTGGCCAGGAAACCAATGTGACTGGTGATCAGACTACCAATGTGAGCGGTACCCAGACCACCAATGCCACCGATATCAATCGCAATGCGTCTAGCGGTATGATTGACAAAGTGGATAATGCTTATGGTACTAATACGGAAACCAAGGTAGCAGGAAAGACCACTACCGAAGTCAGCATCAAAGGGACTGGAGAGACAGCTGGATATATTCGCGGGGCTACAGAATCTAGAGATTACCTCATCAAAGGTACTTTGAAGAATTCGGAAAGCAAGACTGCGGAAACGACCTCCACGGAAATCACGGATGGCAATGGAAAAATATCGTCTACCATTCAGGATGTGACCCAGATTTCCGGATCTGTCACGGATGGGACAAATACATCGGTATCCAATGTGAAAGCGGACTCCATTGATTCTTCGGTAACTGGTGGAACCAGCATTTCTACCATCAATCAGAGGAAGGATAGCATCACTTCACAGGTCACTGATGGTACTACTATTACGAAAACCGAGCAGACCGCAAAAGATATCACCAATACGGCGAAAGACGGCACCATCACAAACGATGCAAAGGACATCGTGAACAAGGCAAGCGGCGATATGACGAATACCGTAGGCGGCAAGCTGACTACCACAGTAACTGGAGCAACGGAAGAAAACTACAATGGTGGACTGACGACCAAAGTGACTGGCGAAGAAAAACATACCGTTACTGGAAAACAGACCAATACCGTGGAAGGCGGTCAGGAAAATATCATTTCCGGTGGTCAGATTAACAAGATCACTGGCGATCAGACCACTACTATTACAGGTAACAAGAAAGAAACGGTAACGGAAAATGTGACCGAAGACTACAAGAAGGATCTCACTACCGCGGTAGGTGGCAATGAAATCCATGATGTGAAGGGCACTAAGACGGAAACCGTAGAAGGAAAAGTGACCGAAAACTTCAAAGGTGGGCAGGAAACCAATGTGACAGGGAATCAGGATATCCACGTCACTGGCAAGCAGACCAACAAGATCGATGGAGATCAGGAAAATACCATCGGCGGAAACCAGACCACGACCGTGACTGGCGATATTTCGAACAAAGCAAAGAACATCACCAACGAAGCGTCGAACTCCATCACCGACAAGGTGGGCGATCATACTCGCGTACTGGACAGCGACGGTATCACTGACACGGTAGGCGGCTCCACCTTCAAACAGCGTATTGACAAGATCATGATGGAATCGAAGAATGTCTCGATCAAGGCAGAAGAAACACTGACCAATGAGGCGAAGGTGATCACGAATAAGGCTTCGGAAGTCATCAACAATGAAGCTGTCAACATCAACAACACGGCAACGGGCATCATCACCTCCAAGGCATCTGAGATCAAGAACCAGGCAGACAAGCTGATTTCCAACAAAGTCGGCGAGAACACCTGGGAGAACATGGAAGACGGGAAGATCGTCACATCCATCAAGGACGGGGCAAAGCAGAATCTGACCCAGTCGGATGCGGCGGGCACCACGCAGTCTACGGTCGATGGTAAGAAATCGAGCGTAACGAACCAGACCGCATCTCAGATCACATCGGCTGTAGCTGATGGAGCAGGCAATGTAAATGCTTCTGTTGCAAATGCTACCACCTCGGCGAATACCATCACGAACGGAACCAAAGCAAATACCGTGATTTCTACAGCAGACGGCACCAGCTTCAGCAATAGCGAGGCGGCGGCGCCAGTCACCGGCGTAAGCGGCGCTGGCACGGCGGAGAAGACCACCATCAAAGGCAATACGATCACCACAGGCAAAGTCACCATGGACTATGCGGAAGTGATGAAGGACCTGGGTGTTCGTGGCAATGCCAATATCGCAGGCAAGACTACCACTGGCGAGCTGGAAGTCACTGGGAAATCGACGCTCAAAGGCGATGTGACTATGGAAAGCAATGCGACTGTGAAGAAGGACCTCACCGTCGAAGGCACCACCACCACCAAGACCCTGCATGTGACAGAAAATGCGACAGTGGGCGGAACGCTCGATGTCGCAAAGAAAGCAACCTTCGGTGACTCTGTCAGCATCGCGAAAGACCTCTCCGTCGGTGGCAATGCGACCATCACAGGTGATGTGACTGCGAAATCCTACAAAGTGGGAGACAAGACCTACATCAGTGCGGACGGCATCAATGCGAATGACCAGAAGATCACGAATGTGGCTGACGGCAGCATTTCTGAAGGCAGCAAGGATGCCGTGAATGGCGGACAGCTCTATGGCATGAAGAGAGATCTGGAGCACCAGGTCGATAAGGTCGGTGCGAATGCAGCCGCTATGGCGAACCTGCATCCGATGGAATTCGACCCGGACTCCAAGTGGAACATCGCGGCTGCAATGGGTAACTATGGCAGTGAGACCGCGGCAGCACTCGGCGCCTTCTACCGCCCGAATGATGATGTGATGGTGAACCTCTCCACCGCATTCGGCACCGGTGAGAACATGGTGGGCGGCGGCGTATCCGTTCGCCTCGGCAAGGGCGGCAATAAGCTCTCCCGTGAGGAAAGCAATGCGCTAAAAGCGCAGGTGGCAGACCTCACCGCCCGCATGGATGCTCTCCTCTCCGTCCTGAATCCGAACATGTCGAAGGATTTCCCGGATGTACCGGAAAACCACTGGGCGTATGAAGCCGTTTCCCGTCTCGCGGGCAATGACATCATCCAGGGCTACCCGGACGGCGAATTCCACGGCGATCGCACCATGACCCGCTATGAAATGGCAGAGATCATCTACAACGCACTCTCTCGCGGGGCAGAGGCTGAAAAAGAACTGGTAGAGGAATTCAAGCCAGAGCTGCAGGCGATGGCTGCTTCGGAAAAAGCTACCGCAGAAAAAGCGGAAGGCTAAGATAAGCGGAGAAGCAGATACGGAAGGTCCCGTGAGATCATGGACTCCATCCGATGCGACTGCAGCCGGGCGGAGCCCCCTCTAACTACGAGCTTTCCGTAGAAGAGGGAAGCCCTCACCCGATATCGGTATCAGCAGGGGCCCCTTTACTTCCAGCCGAATCTCTTGGAATTTCCCCTGTTGAAATATATAAGCCGCCCTGCGGCGCTATGCAAGTAGCGCCGCAGGGCGGCTTTATTGTGCGTATGGGGATGCTATTCCGATAGGGGAATGTTGCGATATGAGGATGGCGCTATCCCCGCATCGTTAAAGCGAATACAGGATATGTGGGGAAAACAATACCGATGGACAAAGCCTTCCCCGCGTGGGGAAGGGGGCGATACGAGGATGGCTCTATCCCCGACATAAAGCCTTCTTTTTGGGATGTTAGTATCCTTTTTTCTTGTCGACTTCGTTCATGAGTTTATCTCCGTGGGCGAAGGCGACAAAGTTCATCTGGAGGAGGCTGGTGAGCTTGTCCCAGAAGTCGGGAACCATGGAGGCGATGTGCGGGGTCATGATGACATTGTCCATCTGCCAGAAGGGGTGATCGCCGGGGAGGGGCTCTTTCGAGAAGACGTCCATGCAGGCACCGGCGATCTCTTTTTGCGAGAGGGCGTCAATGAGGGCGGCTTCATCGACGACGGAGGCACGGGCGATATTGATGAAGAGGGCGGATCTCTTCATGAGGGCGAATTCCTTCTCTCCGAAGAAGTGATCTGTCTCGGGCGTCGCAGGGAGGGCGGCGATGACGATGTCGGCCTCCGGGAGGACTTCGGCGAGCTGGTCTTCGAGGTAGACATGGTCAGCGAACATTTCTGTAGAGAGGTGTTTCTTTACGGCGAGGATGCGGGTCTCGAAGACTTTCGCTCGCTGGGCGATGGCGCGGCCGATGCTGCCGAAGCCTACGATGAGGATGGTCTTGCCGAAGAGGGTGTCGCCGCGGGGGCGTATCCATTCATGGGCGCTCTGGTGGCGGACGGCGTCTGGGATGCGGCGCATCCATGCGAGGAGCAGGGCGAGGGTGTGCTCGGAGACGGCGCGGTCGTGGACGCCGTGGGAATTCGTGAGGGGGATGGGGCGTGAGAGCATGGAGGGGGAAAGGAGGCGCTCGACGCCGTCAGAGAGGGAGTGTACCCAGCGGATGTTTGGCCCAGCGGCGAGGATAGGCTCTGCGTCCTGGAAGCCCCACATGGCGATGGCGTCGGCGTCTGCGACATGGGGAATGGCTTCTTTCGGCGATTTGTAGGATTCGACGATAGCACCGGGGACGGCTTTTTTCAGGGATTTGATTTTGTCTTCGGAGAGGGTATTGATGATGACAAGTTTCATGATGGGGCTCCTTTCATTTTCAAAACTTTTCCTTATTATAGCATGGTTTAGGGCGCAGGGTTTGGGGTTCAACCTATAGCGTGAGCCAACCTCCGCCCCGAAGGGGCGGATAAGGATAAAACGTTCTGCCGTTCTCTGTAAAAGTATTTACGAATCCAGTATAATAAAACAAATGATATGGACGGGCTGGGGGCTTGTAACGTCTTCGGGTGTCACTCCCCTTCAGAACCGTTAGAACCGGCTGCATCTATATTCTTTTTTTCAAGGAGGCACTATGTTATCTGACTGGCTTCGTTTGAAGCGCATGAAATATATTTCCTTCGCTGTCCTGCTTTTTCTCTTGATGGGGGGCATTTATGTCTATACCCATCGCGGGGGGCAGGGGGTGAAGAAGGCCGAGGTGCGTCCGACGGTGAAGGTCGTGACGCTTGTACGGCAGGATATGATGAAGCGGATCGTGCTCTCGGGGGAGACGGTGCCGAAGGCTTCGGTGGATATTTCTCCGAAGTATGCTGGTCGTATCGCAGAGGTGGCGGTGGACCTGGGGGATGCGGTGTCTCTTGGGGATGTGCTCCTTCGTCAGGATACGAAGGATGTCTCGATCTCTATCGGAGAGAACCGCGCAGGCAGCGCGCAGGCAGCGGCTGAGGCGGTGACGAGCCGTGCAGAGTATGACGCGGGGACGATGAAGGCGCAAAGTGACTATGAGAATGCGCTGACGACGTATGAACGTTATCAGCAGCTTTTCGATGAGGGGGCGGTGTCCCGTCAGGATCGCGATGACAGGTATCGCGCGATGATGGAGGCGAAGGCGGCGCTCGAAGGTCTGACAAGCCAGTCTGTCGGCGGCCGTCCGGCGGTGATCGCCGGTAAGGAGGCGGCTGCGGAGAAGGCGCGTTATGCGGTGGAGGCGCTCACGAATCAGCAGGCGGACATGACGCTTCTTTCTCCTCTTTCCGGTATCGTAAGCTATCGGAGGGCAGAAGCGGGCGAGTGGGCCACGGCAGGAGAGAAGCTGCTCACGGTCGTCGATACGAGTGAGCTGTATCTGGACTGTCAGGTCGCGGAGCAGGATGTCGGGATCCTGCAGGAGGGGATGAGTTTGGATGTGTTGATCGATTCGCTCGGGGAGTCGGTGAAGGGGACGATCCGCTATATCAGTCCGGCGATGGATGCGGATACGCATGCGTACAAGGTGCGTCTTGTACTTACAGATCCCGCAGCGCAGATCCGCGGCGGGATGTTTGGCCGGACGGAGGTGACGGCGATGCAGAAGAAGGATGTGCTCCTCCTTCCGAAGACGGCTGTCATCGATCACAATGGGAAGAAACTGGTCTATGTGGTGGATGACGATGGCCGCGCAGAAGAGGTGCCTGTCACGCTCGGCGTTTCCAATGATGAGATGGTGGAGATCCGGAGCGGTCTGGCAGCTGGCGAGAGGGCGGCTGTGACGAATCTGTCTAAGCTTAAAAATGGAATGGTCGTAGAGGTGAAGGAGTAGGGGTTAGTGACTAGTGACTAGTGACTGGTGACTAGGGGTTAGCCCATAGGCGGGGCGCTCATGGATTGTTTGCGAAAGAGGTTCAACAGGTTCTATAGGTTCAGCGGGGGTGGTGCGGCGCATAAAAATATAGAAGCGCCGCGGAGTATACATAATGGCGATGCCCGAAGGCTGGCATTCCAGTCACTAGCCTCTCATTCCTGCTTTCAAACTTTTTGAGGATACCCTTTTCCGTATCGTCATCCCGAGCGCAGCCCTCGATCTTTCTTGCACTCAGGTCAGGATCACATAAGCACTGTACGGAAACGACGCCTTGGTGCTATGTATTTCTCCTTTTACACATCCTTCGTTTATCGGTCTGCAAGGAAGATTTCTCGCTTCGCTCGAAATGACGATACGGGAATCTGATGTCTAGTCCTTGGTGACCAATCCCTAGCCCCTAATCCCCCGCTACCAGTCACTAGCCACTCATCCCTGCTTTCAAACTTTTTGAGGATACCCTTTTCCGTATCGTCATCCCGAGCGCAGCCCTCGATCTTTCTTGCACTCAGGTCAGGATCACATAAGCACTGTACGGAAACGACGCCTTGGTGCTATGTATTTCTCCTTTTACACATCCTTCGTTTATCGGTCTGCAAGGAAGATTTCTCGCTTCGCTCGAAATGACGATACGGGAATCTGATGTCTAGTCCTTGGTGACCAATCCCTAATCCTTAGCCCCTAATCCCTGGCTACTAGTCACTTAGTTCCCGTTTCTATCGTTATTTCCGGAGGCATGCATGAAGTCATTCAATCTGACCCGGTATTCCGTGACGCACCCGATCGGCATTTTTATGATCGTGCTGTTTTTCGTGGTGCTTGGGCTGTACAGCTATTGGCGCATCGGTGTGGAGCTGTATCCGAATATCAATGTGCCCTATGTCATCGTGTCGGTGCGCTATGATGGCGCGGATGCGGAGTCGGTCGAGCAGCAGATCACGAAGCCTTTGGAGGATGCGCTGTCTTCGGTGTCGAATGTGAAGCACATCACGTCGAAGTCGCGCACGGGGCGTTCGGATGTGACGCTGGAGCTGAATTTCGATGCGGATGCGGATGCGGCGGCGATCGATGCTTCGGAGAAGGTGAACCGTATCCGCAGAAAGCTGCCGGATGATGCGGATGATCCTATCGTAGAGAAGCGCGATATGGATGCGGCGCCGATCATCGATCTGGCGGTACTGTCGAGCCATCCGCTGGATGAGATGTATTCCATGGCGGATAATACCTTCACGAATGATTTCACGAAGGCAGACGGTGTATCGGATGTAGAGCTGCACGGGGGGCGAAGCAAGGAGATCGCGGTGAAGGTGGACCGTGACAAGCTCGCCTACTACGGCATCACGATGAATGATATCATTTCCACTTTGAAGAAGGAGAATAAGCTGGCTCCGGCGGGCTCGTCCTACACGGATACGCGCCAGACGCAGATCCGTCTCTCGGCGCAGTATGATACGGTGGAGGATATCCGCAAGATCCATCTCACCTGCGGAAATGGCGCGGTGATTCCGATCTCCGCAGTGGGTGAGGTCGTGCGTCAGGACCAGAGGGTGTCGCGCTTTGCACGCATCAATGGACAGGATGCCATCGGGATCTCTATCTATAAGAACAGCAATGCCAATCTCGTCTCGACGGCAGATGGTGTGATGAAGGTCTTGGAGAATATGCGGGCGGAGTATCCGGACTATCAGTTCGTCGTAGTGAATGATTCGGCGGACTACGTGCGCACGGCGCTCCATAATACGCTTTCGACGCTCATCGAAGGGCTTATCACGACGGGACTCGTGCTCTTCTTCTTCCTGCGTGGCTGGCGCTCGACGGCGTCTGTCATCATTGCGATCCCGACGTCGCTCATTTCCACGTTCTTCGTCATGTACATGGCAGGCTTTTCCTTCAATATGATGTCGCTCATGGGGATGACGCTCTGTGTAGGGATCCTTGTCGATGACTCGATCGTTGTTTTGGAGAATATCCACCGCCATCTGGCCAAGGGGGAGGACGCAAAGGAGGCGGCGGTAACAGGGCGTATGGAGATCGGCATGGCCGCCATTGCGATCACGCTCTGCGATGTGGTGGTTTTCCTCCCGATCGCTTTCATGTCGAGCATGACGGGGCAGTTTTTCAAGCAGTTCGGACTCACGATCGTTTTTGCTTCTCTCTTTTCCCTGTTCATCTCCTTCACGCTGACACCGATGCTGGCATCGAAATTTTTCAAGAACGGCGTACATGTCCCGGATACGAAGCTCTGGCGCACGGTAGAGAAGATCGAGCAGAGGATGGAGGATGTATACGGAGAGGCCATCGCCTGGAGCTTTGGGCATAAGAAGAAGCTCTTCGGCGGTGTCGCCATCGCCTTCTTCCTTTTCATGGCGATGGTGCCGCTCGGCTGGATCGGGATGGAGTACATGCCGCGCACGGATGAGAGCGGCTTCAATGTGAAGATCCAGCTCCCGACGGATGCGTCTGTCGAGCGCACGGATGCTGTCACGACGAAGCTCGAGAGCTACCTTGCCGAGGTGCCTGAGGTGAAGTCCTACATGGCGATGGTTGGTGGGGGCAGCGGGGTGAATTCCGGCCGTATCCGCGTCTCTCTTGTCGATCGGCAGGATCGCAGCCGTGATATCTGGTCTATCACAAACGAGATGCGCACATGGATCGATGACAATATCACAGACGGCGATGTCCGCATCAAGGAGGATCAGGCGTCTGTCTCCGGTACTGCCGGCGGCGGTCTGGGAAATGGCGGGGGCGCCTTCCGCCTGGAGCTGCGCGGCAATGACATGGCTGATCTCATCCGTGCCTCCGAGATGGCGCAGCAGATGCTGAAGAGCGGCGCCTACGGCGTGACGGATGTCAGCTGTACATATCAGGAGGGGCTGCCGGAGATCTCCCTCATCCCTGACCGTGAGAAATTGAAGCACTACGGTGTCACGGTCGGCTCTCTCTATGACACGCTGTCGTCCGCGATCAGCGGCGCAGGCGCAGGCGTCCTGTCGAATGATCCGCAAAATAATGGCAATGACACGGATATCAACGTTTATTTCAAGGGCGGGGAGTCGTACAGGATAAGTGACCTGGCGGCGATCCCGATCAAAGGGCAGACGGGCATTGTCCGCATGTCTGATGTGGCGGAGCTCAAAGATGAAACGGGGCCGATCACCATCCTGCGCACGGACAAGCAGCGCGCTATCATCATCGGCGCGAATCCCGGCGAGCAGGATCTGAACGGGCTCATCCAGCGTTTCACGAAGGATCTCAATCAGACGGGGCTTCCGAAATCGGTGAATTTCCGCTTCTCCGGACAGGCTGACAGTATGCGTGAAAGCTTCATAGAGCTTTTGTCGGCGCTTCTCATGGGGATGCTCCTCGTGTACATGATCCTCTCCGTCCTCTATGAATCGGTGAAGACCTCTTTCATCCGCATGTTCTCGCTGCCTTTCGGTCTGATCGGTTCGCTCCTCTTCCTCTTCCTTATGAATGATACCATCAATATTTATTCCATGATCGGGATCATCGTCATGGACGGCGTGGTAGCGAAGAATGGCACGCTGCTCCTTGACTATACGCTGACGCTCATGCATCAGCACGGCATGGCGGCGAAAGAGGCTGTCATAGCGGCCGGCCGCGCGCGTCTGCGCCCGATCTTCATGACGACCTTCACCATGATCGTCGGCATGCTCCCGACAGCCCTCGCACTGACGGCCGGCTCGGAGACACGAAGCTCTATGGCTTGGGTCATCATCGGCGGCCTCATCACCTCGACCCTTTTCACGCTCCTCGTCATCCCGATGATCTTCCTTTTCTTCCAGAGGGAGAAGTGACTGGTGACTAGTGACTAGGGACTAGGAATTAGTAGCTAGGGATGAGTGGCTAGGGATTAGGTTTGCGATACGAGAAAACCGCTAGTTTCAAATCTCCGCGGCGCTTCTATATTTTTATGCGCCGCACCACCATTTCTCATTTCTAATTTCTAATTTCTCATTCAAGTGAGGCTTTCATCCCCAATCAAGGGGCGACCCGCCCCTTGGGCTACCCCTGAACCCGCCCCCCTTTTTGTGGTACAATATGACCAGAAGAATGACACGATCATGATGAGGAGGTGTTTCTATGAGATCATGGAAGAAACGCAGTATCTCTGCGGCTCTGGCGCTCACTTGTGTGGCGGCGCCCATGGCGCAGCCGATGACAGCGTATGCGGCGTCAACGGCGGAGAAGATCCTGTATGGCGCGGCGGCGATGCTTTTCATTTCCAGCTACTACTCCAAAATGGACGATCAAAACCAGCTGCAGCTTCTGGATCAGTGCCAGCAGGAGACGGGCGTCTATGACTCGGCGGAAGCGGATAACCGTGTGCAGACCGTGTACCAGAATCTGAAGGATACGGGGCATGTGCTGCGTGATTACAAGGTCTACGTGTCGCCGAGCGAGGATATCAATGCGTTTGCCAGCTTGGGCGGTGTGCTCTGCGTGAATAAGGGGACGCTCGATCAGATGGATGATGATGAGCTGGCCTACGTCATGGCGCATGAGATCGCTCACGGCGAGAAGCGACACAGCGTGAGCGGCCTCAAAAAGCGCGTGGGGCTGGTGACGGCGCTGAATATTTATCTCGGAGATGCCTCGTATGGCGAGTACCTTCTGGGAAATATCGCGGCGAACTATGTGTCGAATGCGGTCTTCACCAAGGATCAGGAAAAGCAGGCGGATGACTGGGGCTTCCAGTACCTTGTCGAGGCGGGCTATAACCCGGGAGGCGGTGCGGCGTCCATGGAAGTGCTGCGCGCGAAATACGGCGAGAGCTCGCCGTCAGGCATCAAGGCGGTCCTTGCCCCGGGCAATCACCCCAAGACCAGTGACCGCATCCATAAGAATCTCAAATGGATGCATGCGTACTCCGGCAAGCATGTCGAGGTCAAGGATGACTGGATCGTGGTGAATGGGGAGAAAGCCTTCTCACCCGCCCAGGACAATGCGTACAGCCAGAAGGAGCGTCTCTATCTCACCGCGGGCAAGCTCGTGAAGCTCTATCACGCAGGGCATGTCCCCGATGCCGTTCTCGAGGGAGATCGGATCTGCTGCGGAAATACGGTCATTTACGAGCTGTCCTCCGAAGAGGATGGCAGAGCCTATACCGAGGCGCTGAATCAGGGGATTCGGAAGGATCGCGGTGAACGTGTCGTCAGTGATTTTGATATCGATCAAAGAGTAAAGAAGGACGCCGGGAACTAGTGGCTAGTGGCTAGTGGCTAGTGACTAGTGGCTAGTGGCTAGTGACTAGTGACTAGGGATTAGTAGCTAGGGATGAGTGGCTAGGGATTAGGGACTAAGGATTAGGGATTGGTCACCAGGGACTAGACATCAGATTCCCGTATCGTCATTTCGAGCGAAGCGAGAAATCTTTCTTGCAGACCGATAAACGAAGGATGTGTAAAAGGAGAAATACATAGCACCAAGGC
>ERZ1034669.428-NODE-428-length-14770-cov-8.896160_pt1 | contig 14770 bp, 10 predicted proteins | sample MGYA00520705_ERZ1034669 | MGnify/ENA primary metagenome ERZ1034669 (study PRJEB33766, sample SAMN09781766) | gut metagenome | biome: gut microbiome | host: Homo sapiens | place: Madagascar | study: EMG produced TPA metagenomics assembly of the PRJNA485056 data set... | reverse complement strand
GCTGCGGAAACGCGGGGTCCGTTCAGGCTGTTGCGTTGAGATTGAAAATCAACCCATTCCTTATGTGATAAAACAAGCTCATGTATTTGCTCGTATTGCCCTTTGAATTAACTTTCACAAACGCCATACGCTGATCATCAACATTTTCGTAAAAAAGCTCATCCAAGTTTAGCTTTTTGCAGGTGGCCTCTAATTCTTTCTTGCTTCTTACCGCAAGCATCACATCGACATCCCTGCGACTAAATATAGCTTGATTTAGAGAAGTCTTTAAGCTTCGAATCCCTACCCAAGGGGCGGGCGCCCATTTATCAATCTCATTATTTTTACGATTACTCTGACCAGGGCAGGGAGACTCAATCAGGAAAAAATGAACTATACGCATCCAACCAGAGTCTTCCAGAACCTGTTGCGGCAGGGGCTCGGTTAGCCATAAAGTTCGAAGTAATACCGTGTCTACCTCCAGCTACAGCTTTGCAATCAACATCACAATGTATTTCTCGACATTAGCAAAACCCCCGTACGAGAGTCTTCTTAAGAGTCTCAAGAATTTCAATCTGTCGTTTCATGTCAAATCGCATCTTTATATTCCTATCGTAAGTTATATCGAGATTTATCGGTTTATATAAAATTGTATAAGCTTATCGCGAAATATCGTTTGTTTCGACCCGCTAAATCCAACATATCGAGACAGGCAATTACCGCAGGATAGAAAGTTGTTACACCTGAAAAAGCCATCGTTTCGTTCTAACAGACATGTTGATTGACCCGTTACCCACTGCTTGAGTGAAATCGACCCCAACATGGTAAAGTAGTCGCAACAGGCAACCATGGAGGAACAATGCTCAGCATTCACTACGGCGACAGAGACGATGTGATTTATGACACGTCGACATTCTTTGATTACAGCTATTCTCCCTCTTGGCTGCAAGATCCCCTGTCACAGCGCATTATCAAATCTATTGATAATGGCACTGTTCTTGGCGCAAACGCAATTGACACCAAGGTGCTTGGCGTTATTCCGCCAGAGAAACTATCAACTGGCACCAAAACACTTCTGCTGATGCTCTTTATGCCTGAAAACCTCTACAACGCCTCAACCTGCGGAGATAATTGCGCCTATTGGATCTTGCGCATCGCCTCCAAACATGACATCACCATCAACCTCTACCATATGATGGATTTTGGCAAAGCGCGTTTTACAGCCCGTGTCATCAATTCTGGACAGATTGTTCATACCATGGATGAGCTTGTCCTTATCTCGGCAAAATGTCTGAGGGAGGCTCGAGCATGAGAGGGGAATACCAGCTGACCGTAAGGACCAATAAAGTTCAAGTCAAACTCACCATTCGTCGAAACCTGACCATCATCCAAGGCAAAAGCGCAACAGGCAAAACCACCCTGTTGGACAGCCTCCGTGCATACGAAAACCTAGGAGCCCAAAGCGGGATAATCGTTAATTGCGCAGCCCCCTGCCGCGTCATCGGCGGCAAAGATTGGGAAGCGCAACTCGGCCGCATCGATAACAGCATCGTGTTTGTGGACGATACGCAAAAATTCGTAAGGAGCCATGCATTCCAGCATGCAGCTCGACACAGTTCCAACTACTACGTCATCGTTGCGAGGGATGAATTGCCCCAGCTCCCCTATAGCGTGGATGAGATCTATGGCCTCAAAAACACCAACAGGGCCACAACAAAATATCCTGTCTACACGCGCACGTACACTTCTGCCTACCGCATTTACGGAGACGAGCTCTACGATGGAGATCGGCCAGAAGAAGTCATCGTCGAAGACAGCAATGCCGGCTATGAGTTCTTTAAAGTCCTGTGCGCCAAAAGTAAAATTCGCTGCGTAAGTGCCGGTGGCAAATCAAACATATACGAAACTGCTCTGAGCTCCCCAGCCCAAAATTTGCTCGTAATTGCAGATGGGGCCGCTTTTGGGCCCGAGATGCCCTATGTCTATTCGCTCAGGAGATTTAAGAGGATCGAGCTCTTTTTGCCGGAATCGTTTGAATGGCTTGTGCTGAGATCGGGACTCTTCAACGATGTCGAAACGCAAGACATGCTCCTTCATCCTGCCGATTTCATCGACTGCGAGAAGTTCTTCAGTTGGGAACAGTTCTTTACTAAGCAGCTTAGGGAGCTGACCAGAGACAGCTACCTAGCCTATAAAAAAGAAGCTCTCAATCCCGCCTACCTACAGCAACATGAGCTCAACACGATTGCCGAATCGCTACCCAAACTCGGAATCACTTCGAACTAGAGCGAGAAATACTCGCTCTCAGCGGAAAGGTTTGGTCCGAGCCATGGGTCGCCGTCGAGAAAGAACTCCGGCCAGCGCTGCATGAACAGCGCTTGCTCGCGCTTCCAGCGGCGCAGCTTTTCCTCGTTGGCCTCTTCCCTGCCGCGCGAGGTGAACTCGTAGTGGTACAGCTCGGCATAGGGCGTAAAGATGGTGCGGTAGCCCGCCTCCCACACGCGCAGACAAAAATCCGCGTCGTTAAAGCCGACAGCGAATTCCTCGTTGTAGCCTCCGACCTGCTCAAATACATCACGCCTGACCATCTGACAGGCGCCCGTCACGGCGCTACAGTTGCCCGGGCGCACGGCACGGGCGAGGTAGCCCTCGCGCTTGGCCGAGAAGTCCTGGTTGGCATGGGCAAGAGCGCTGCGCACGCCGACCACAATGCCGGCGTGTTGCACCAGATGATCGGCAAAGTAGAGCTTGGCTCCCACCACGCCCGCATCGGGACGTTGTAGGTAGCCCATCATCTCTTCGATAAAATCTGGGCTTATAACCTCGGTATCGTTGTTCAACAGCAGCAGATAGTCGCCCTTGGCATGTTTAACGCCAAAGTTGATGATCTGGGAGTAATTGAACTCGCCCGGCCAGTACGCAACGCGCGCGGTGCCCTTGCCTTCGGATGCCGCGGTCACGCGCTCCGGCAGGGTTTCGTAATACGCAAACGTCGCCCGGTCTTCGCTGTTGTTCTCCACCAGGACGATCTCGTAGTTGGCATACGTGGCCTTCTGGGCGATCGACATCACGCAGGCGTCGAGCGTCTCGACGTGGTCCTTGGTGGGAATTACAATGCTCACCAGCGAAGCAGGCTCCGGCAGCGCATAGCGCATACGGTAGACAAACGGCGTCTCGGACTCCTCGACCGTGCCGCGAACGCCCAGCGAGTCAAAGTGGCGCTGCAGCGCCAGGCGTCCGGCCTCGATGGCATACGGCTTGCTATCGGCAGAACCGTCGGCGGTAGAGCCGGGGTGCACGCGCCAGTGATACAGCACGTGCGCAACATGTTCAAACCGCGCGCCCGCCGCAAGGCAACGGAGCGTCAGGTCGTAATCCTGGGCGCCCGCAACGTCTTCCGGCGACATGCCAATGGAGTCGATCAGAGCCTTCTCAACCATCAGAAAATGCGTCACGCAGTTATGGCTATAGAGCAGGTCGACGTTGAGCCTGGTCTTAAAGACCGGCTGGCCCCACTCCCCCGTTTTCTGGAACATGTCCTCGTCGCAGAACAGAACCTGGGGACGCTCGTCCTTAGCAGCCTTGTTTAGAGCGGCAACATAGTGGAGCAGCGCATCCGGTTCCAGGATGTCGTCGTGGTCCAAGAACGCAATGTATTCGCCCGTCGCTTGCTGAATACCGGCGTTGGTGTTGACCACGATGCCGCCGTTACCGGGCAGCTCGATGCGACGCACGCGCTCGTCGTGAGCGGCTGCCGCAAGAGTAGCCACCGCATCCCATTCGGGCGAGGCGTCCATGAGCAGCAATTCCCAGTTGTCATAACTCTGGGCAAGCACCGAATCCAGCAACTCGCGCAGGTAAACCCGATCGGTCTTATAGCACGGCACCACAATGCTCACGAGCGGCCTGTAGGCAAATGCCGCCGAAGCGATACGCTGGCACGCCAGGTCGCCCGGCTTTGCGCGATGCTGCTCAAACCAACGGCGATAGGCAGCATCATCCGCGCGCGCATCCTTCATACGATTCCAGCTGTCGTCGACCATACCGTTGTACAGACGGCCGTCCATGGCGCAAAAACCGCTCTGGATCTGGCCCGCGGGATCAGTTGCAATCGCGACAAAATCTCGAATGTCCTCGGGCATCTCCACGCTCAAATACGTTTTATTGACGCGGCATCCATTCTGTTGCGACACGTCGACCTGCGACTCAAACACATGCACCGTGGCATCGATGGCATTCATGTGCGTATCGAGCATCTGAAGCTGGGGCGTGCACTGGGGGTCTCCCGCCCAGGTAACCTCATAGCGCCACACAGCGCCCGAATCGGCCGGAAGATATCGGACGGCATCGATTTCGTAGCAGCCGCAGCGCTCACCGCGCTGCGCATCACGGATAAGCGCACACAACGCAGGCTTTGCCTTGTAGTTGATCTTGGATTCCAGCTTAGCTTTACGGCTATCGAGGCGAATGGATCCAAGCTTATGACCACCGGATGCAAACTCGACGTCGATCGCAGAGCCATCCAAAAACGGCAGCACCAAGACGGCGAGCTCGCGCTCGTAATCGGCAACGGAAGGGCAAAGCGCCAGCACGCGTCCATGATCGACCGGCAGCGCCAGCGCCGGCACGCTAGCACCATTGGTCGTCACGTGGGCAAAAGCCTGGGAACCCTCGCACTCAATAATCTCCGCGACATCCTTGCCGGCAAAGCGAAGCAGGACGAACAGACGACCCTGGCTGCGGCAAAGCGCCAAACGCTTGATACTCATCTACACTTCTCGCTTTCCCAGGGCATTAGCGGCCATGCGCTTGCACGCACCTAGGCGTCCAAACCTCAGCGCATCGTAATCGAACATGAGCTTCTTGCACGTGCGGGAGCTCGGGGCTCCGCCGGCAAGCGCTGCGCGTACCATAGCAGCAACCGAGGGTGAGCATTGTGCGAGCGCGGAATCGCTGCCCACGGGAGAGCTGGCAAGCGCCGCAGCAACAGCAGCAAACACCTTGCCACAGTCCGAACCCAGCAACCTGAGCGCGTCGTACAGCACCAGATCGCACAGGAAGTACGCCAGGTCATCGGCATGCTGTGCATCGAGACCGTCGCGCTGCCAGTCAGTCAGCACCGCGGAGTAAATCTTCACGTGCTCCAGCAGACGCGTCTCGTCGTCGTAGCGCATAGTGTCCATGAGTGAGCCCTTGCGCGCCACGCGATAGTCGTACAGCTTGTTCGAGATAAGCGCGGTCTTGTGCGAACGACCGTATACGCCAAAATCGAAGACCTGGTCCTCGCCATACTTGACGGTTTCATCGAACACAATCCCGTTGCCCAGCAAAAACTCACGCTTGCAGGCGGTACGCCACGCAAAGGGACGAGACGCTTCCTTAAACAGCAGCTCGGAGCTATAGCCCTCAAACGAAACATCGCGTGGGCTCAGCACATAGTTAAGCCACGGATACCCCGCCTCCAGCGGATACGGGTTCGCACCAAAGGTCAAAACGTCGCAGCCCTCACGCTCAAAGGCATCGACGATCATGCGGCACGCGTCGGGCGTAAAGCGGTCGTCGGAATCCAAGAACGCAACGATAGGCGCCGTGGACGCGGCGATACCCGCATTACGCGCGCTCGACAGACCGCCGTTCTCCTTATCGACCAACGTAAAGCGCGCATCCTTTTCGCAGAAGGCAGCCGCGATGTCGCGAGAACCATCCGGCGAGCCATCGTTGACCAGCACGCCCTCCCAATCGGGCATGTCCTGCGCAAGCAGGGAGTCCAGGCACCATGCCAGGCACTCCTCCACCTTATAGATGGGAACGACAACGGAAATCTTAGGGGTAGCCATAGTCAAACACTCCTACTGTGCCGCCGGCACGTCGTCGGGATGCGGGTTATCGCCGTAGGTGCGCTGATACGTCAGCACGCGCCAGACCAGCGGCAGGCCGCCGATCTTAAAGTAGTGCTTAAACGTATTGACCTTGCCCGGTTTCTTAAAGTCAAAACGCGAATCGATGTAGGCACGGGGCGACTTGACCATCAGGCGCAGATCAGTCTCGCCGCGCGGGTCGAACAGTGACAGGTCAAAGCGGCCGGCGTCCCAATCGGCCTTGAGCTCGGGCGAGGCCTTCTCCCAAAACTGCTCGCGCAGCTCATCGATCAGGCGCTCGTCATTCCAACGATAGGTATCGACCTTCATGCGCATTAAAATGCCCTGGAGCTGAGCCTTAAGCTCGGGGCGCTCGTCCAAAAAGAGCTGCATCTCGGCATATTCGTCGCACACGCAAAACACCTTATTGGGCGAATTAACGGAGCTCTTCTCGTTATCCTGGCGATAGCACAAAATGGGGTCCGCAATAAACGCGGCACGCTCAGCGCATGCCCAGACCTTAAAGTTAAAGCCGGCATCCTGATACGATGCTCCCGGCGTGGGAAGAAAGCGAATCTGATTAGCGTTGAGGAACTCGCGGCGATAGATGGCCGACCAAATGGAAGGCTTGCGGTAGAAGATACCTGGACGATCGACGGGACGATACGCCGCACCCGTCATATGCTCGTCGATAATCCCAAACAACTCGCGGCGCTCGCTGGGCGTGGACCAATACAGGTAGAAATCGCCTTTAACCACATCGGCATGCTCGGCGTCTGCCTTGGCGACCAGCTTTTGGAGCGAGTCCTCGAACATAAAGTCATCGGACTCCAAGATGCCCACGTACTCGCCGCGGGCCATTTCCAGGCCTCGGTTCATCGAGTCGCCGTAGCCGCTGTTGGCCTTGTCGATCATCTTGACGCGCGCATCGCGCTCCATGTATTCGCGAATGATATCCGGCGAACTATCGGTGGAGCCGTCGTTGATGCAGATGATCTCGATGTCCTCGAGCGCCTGCGTCACGGCGGAATCGAGGCACTCGCGCAGATAGCGCTCAACATTGCAGATGGGGACAAGCAGCGAAACTTTAGGGGTATCAGAGTTCTGCAAGAGAACCTCCTGTTGAATAGCGTGTAACAGGGTTATTTTAGCAGCCGAGTTGCGGCGGGCTGCAGCGCTTGGAATTAGAGAAAGCGCTCCAGACAGGCTTTGAGACCGCGAGTCGAAAGATAGAACAGCGTGGCGTCTGCCATCGAAACGCTCGAGGCCGCCGCAACGAGCTTGAAGGCAACACGGCGAACGGCGCCCTTAGCAGGCATATCCGCCCACTCCGTTCCCAAAAACGTCGTGAGGTCCAAGTTGACGCGAGCCGCCACGCGATGGAAGTCATCGGCATCCAAGCGCGCCAGGTCGAACACAATGAGGTCCAAAAACCAAGTTATCAGCTCACCGGGACACAGGTCCAAAAGACCGTAGGCCGCCCAGTCCTCCAAGACCTCCTCGAGCATCCTCATGTGGGCGTTAAGCTTTTTGGCGCGAGCCCCGGCACTGTTGAACTCGTGCGTCGCCGATTCGCTCTCCATCACGTAGTGGTAGAACTTGTCCGGCATGACGACGGTCTTGCGGGCAAGTGCATAAGCCGCAAATTGGAAGACGACGTCCTCGCCCAAAGCCAAACCGGGGGCGAAGCGAATGCCTTCGTGATTGAGCAGCTCGCGCGAAAAAGCCGCACGGCAGGCATAGGGCTGCGCATTTGAATGGAACAGCAGTTGGGGATCACGGGCGCCGAAGGTACCGGCTTTGGGGCTCATGAGTTGCTGGACGCGTTTAGGGGCAGCATCGGCTGGCTCACAGACGCCGCCAAAAACGGCGGCCTCGGCATCTGCAGACTCCATGGCATGCAGCACGCGCTCGACCGTCTGCGCATCGATGTAATCGTCGGCGTCCACAAAAAAGACGGTCTCGCCCTCGGCGGCATCGATACCGGCATTTCGAGCACACGAGACGCCCGCGTTTTCCTGGTCAATCACCAGCACGCGATCGTCGGCCTGCGCGATCTGGCGTAACACGTTCAACGAATCATCAGTCGAACCGTCGTTGACGCAGACAACCTGAATCGAGCGCTCGGACTGGGCCAGCAGCGAATCGAGGCATCGCTGAATGGAGCGCGCAGAGTTGTAAACGGGGACGACAATGGTAGCTTTAGAACACGAGGCCTCTCCCATGCCGACCTACCCCCTCAGCGATTCGATAAGGAAGGCAGCGACCACGCCTGGGCCTCCAACCGAGGCGTAATACTTAGCACGCCCCAAGGCACCATCCGTCGCAAAACTCGGATGCTCGTCAACCCAGCCCTCAGGATCTTTGAGGATGGCAGCGAGATTCGCGCGCTTCCACGGCTTGAGGTCGTCAAGCGAAAACTCCCCCGCGTCCAAGGCCGCCTGAAATTCCTTAGCCATCTGAACCAGGAACTCCTTATAGAACTTAGGCGCCAGGCGCACGTAGTTCCACATATACGAATCGTACTTAATGAGTTGATTGAACTTGAGCATGCGCGCGACGTCATCACTTGCGTGGTCGCGGGCATAATCCTCTCGAATCCAACGCTCAATCTCGGCATACTCGGTATTGACGCAAAAGACCTTAGCCGAAGAATTGACCGAGGAATTCTCGTTGTCCTGGCGGTACGACAACACGGCATCATGCAGGTAAACAGCCTTATCGGCGCACGCGATCACCTTAAAGGCAAATGACGTGTCCTGAAAGGATGCCCCCGGAGTCGGAAGGAACGTAATGCCGTTGCGCTCAAGAAAATCGCGACGGTACACAGCCGACCAAATCGATGGCTTTTGCTTAAAGAACTGCGTCGTATCGCTCGGGTGCACCGGTTTGCCGCAATCCTGAGGTCTAAACATCTCGTGCAGCGAACGGCGCTCCTCGGGCTTAGACCAGTAGAAATCAAAGTTCGCTTTCGCAAAGTCGGCATTATTGGTATCGGCGGCCGAGACAAGCTTTTGGAGTGCGTCGGGCGCCATAAAGTCATCGGACTCCAAGATGCCAACGTACTTGCCACGCGCCATCTCCAGACCGCGGTTCATCGAGTCGCCGTAGCCGCTGTTGGCCTTGTCGATCATCTTGACGCGCCCATCACGCTCCATATACTCGCGGATAATCGCCGGCGAGTTGTCGGTCGACCCGTCGTTAATGCAGATGATCTCAATATCCTTGAGCGTCTGCGCCAGGGCGGAATCGAGACACTCGCGCAGGTAGCGCTGAACATTGTAAATGGGGATAAGCAGCGACAGAACAGGGCTGCCAGAGGCGTTAGTAGACAAATGTGCTCCTTAGGAAATACCTGTCGTTTCATGGTATCAAAGGGTCAGCGCGCCAGCGGGCGTTTATATAATCTATGGAGCCCGCAGAGGCAAACCGGTACGAAAGGACGTCATGCAGCCCAAAGCCGCACGCAATATATCCATCGAAGCGCTGCGCTTGATCGCGGTCGCCGGCATCGCGGTATTCCACACGTTTCAGTGGACTTTCCAAGCGACCTGCGTCGGCGTCGTAGAATATGTGCCGCTTGCGATGTTCCCCCATTCCGGCGTGCTCGGTTTTATTAACCTGCTGGGCTGCTGGGCCAACGAGGTCTTCTTTATGATCTCGGGCTATTTTCTCATCGCCTCAGCCGCGCGTGCTTGGGACGGTGGGACAACGTGGAAGTCGCAAATGCAACGGACGGCGCAGCGCCTAGGCAAGGTTGTTATGCCCGCTGCGTTTTATTGTGTCGTGGCGCTCTCGTGGTCCACGGCCGTCTCTCCCATTCCCGATGTTACCCTCAGCACGCACCACTGGTACACGCTAGGCCTTGAGTTTATCTGGGTCTATGCCGCCACGGTCTTCATGGCGCCATGGTTTGGACTGGCTAAGAGTCGACTCTCCCAGAAGAGCTACACGACGACGGTCATCGCCGTTGGCATCCTCGCATTTGTTGTTAACGGGTATATAGCCGCCATGAGTACGACAAGCGCCGGCGAGTTTTCTTGGCTCCAGAAGCTCATGAGCGCTGCCACGTACGTAGTCGCATTTTTGATCGGCGGGCTGCTCCGCGACGTTACCGACGCCATGAATTCGGACAGGGCGGGCGCCTTGGGCATGCGGTCGCTCGCAGCGGTTTTGGTGCTCGCCACCATCCTGGAAGGAGCACTCTCCTTCACCGGCAACCTGACGGCGATGGCAGTCCTCTCCTACAAATCAACCTCGTTGATCTCGTTTGTCCTCGCTGCCGCCTCCCTGCTCTTTGCGGCAACCCGACGCAGTGCCTCAGGCAATCCGCGGACTGCAGGTGTCATCGTCACCTTATCGACCGCCACGCTCGGTTTCTATGTGATGCAGTCGCTCACCAGTAGCCTGTGGCGTCCCGTCTTCAATACGTTGCTCGCAAACATACTGGTCAGCCAAAACAGCCCGGCAGCTATATGTATCATCACGGGTACCGTCATTAGCATCGTCTTTGCTCTGTCGCTCCTCATCATCGATGCAGCTAGAAGCCTTATCGCTCGCAAGCTCAAGCGGCAATAGACACGCTGCCGTCAGACGCCAAAGCCGCTGCAGCCGTGGCAGGTTCCTGCGTTTTATTCAAAGCTTGCCGTCAAGGTGCGCCGAGCCTTTACAATAGGACAGTCTCAAGGACGTATTCGATAGCTTCCGCGCAGCACTCGCCCGCCGCGCGTGAAAGGATATATTGCCTCATGCCTTCAACCCCTCCCGCTCCCATCGATAAGCTCGCCATTGTCATCGTTACGTACAAGCGCCAGGAACTCCTGGCCAACTTGTTCGACTCTATGACCGAGCTCACGGCAACGCCCTGGCGCATCGTGATTGTCGATAACGAGAATTCGCGCGAGACCGAGGCCATGTGCACCGCATTCAACGAGCGCCTGGCCAACCTGTGGGGCATCGACACCGAGCAGCCCGACGCGCAGGGCGGCACCGACCGTGTCATCTACGCCCCGCAGCTCGAAAACGGCGGCGGTGCGGGCGGCTTCTCCGCCGGCACTAAATGCGCCTACTACCTAGGCGCCCAGTGGTTCTGGGTCATGGACGACGACGTGCTCGTCATCCCCGAAGGCATCGAGCGCTTGGCCAAGTGGACCGACCGCTACGATGTTATCCAGGGTTCGCGCCTGGACTTTGACGGCGGCGCCTTCTTTTGGCAGTACCAGCTCATCCTTTCGCTCGGCATCCCTAACCCCATCGCCAAGTGGGATCTGGGTCCCGAGGGCTACCGCACCATGAACCAACTGTGCTTTGAGGGCGGCATGTTCTCGCGCCGCGTGGTCGACAAGATTGGCCTGCCCGACGCGCGCTTCTTTATCTACGGCGACGATGCCTGCTACGGCTACGTGGCCAGCCAACACTTCCCCGCCGCCGTGGTTGCCGACGTGGTGCTCAAGCGCGCCCGCGCCGTCTCTAACTGGGATATCGCCGGCAAGCGCCAGCTCAACTCCACGAGCGACACCAACCGTTACTACATCATGCGCAACCGCGGCTTTTTGGCCCGTTACATGCAAATCTACGGCGACTATCATCCCGTGCTGTTCCGCCTGGGCAATGCCGCGACCTTCTGCAAGGAATTCATTCGCCTGGCTGCCGTCGACAAATGTTTTAAGACCGGTATACCGGCGCTGCGCCGAGGCATGAAGGACGCCCGCAAGATCGTTAAGGATCCCAACTGGAAGCCCATGCCGCCCATGAAGGACGCAGGGCAGTAAAGGGCTTTCGCCCGCCGCTACAGTCGTTGACACACCGCGGACACACGCTGACCGTCAAAACCAAAGCCCCAACGCATGCGCCCGACGGCGGGGCGCGGCACGCGGATATCATCGATGCCGTCGCGCTCTATGTCGAGCAGCGCCTGAACCGCCAACAGTTCCAGGCCCAGGGCATCGACGCCAGGGTCGTACAACATGTTGACCGTAATGAGCGGTCGCTCATCGAGCATGCCGAGCGTGTCGGCCACGTCAAACACCCGACCGGTGGGAATCACCTGGATATCCCAGCGATCCGAGACGCCACTTCGCTTGGAGCTGGGATTGCAATAGCCGGGCAGTCCAAAGCAGAGCCCCTGAAGCGCCAGATGATAGGCTGTCGGCACATCTGATTGGCCCACATCGATGCCCAGATCGCCGATAGCACAGCTCAAAGCTTGCTTTACAGTGTCCTCGTCTCCTCGGCACAGCCCGTCATGGAACGAGTCGATAACTCCAACGTCCTCAACGGCGCACTCAAACCATTCCAGAATTACAAGACGGAGCGCCTGACGCACTTCGTTATTAGGCAGACGCAGGGAACGAAGGCACGCGCCGTCCTCCGAATGCCCCGTCATATCCGTCGTAAGGAATCCAGACAGATACAGCGCGGTCCAGATATCTTCGGGCTTGGCGGCATCGACCTCCTCGGCATGCATATGCACTGGCGCCTCAATAAACCCATGCGGCTCAACCAAATCGAACAATGTGGACAGGCGAATGAGATTCCAGTCGCCGACGCATGCGCCCAGACGGTCGGCGTAACAATACAGATCCGCCCGAACGGGCGCGACGCAACCGCGATGTGCGTAGTCCACCACGCGCTCCGGGCTCGAGCAATAAAAACCACCAAACAGATAGCCCTCGAGCCACTCACGCGCGTCATCCAGACAGCCGTTGCGACCGATGCAATCCAACAGCACTTGGACTTCGTCGTCCGAAAAACCGAACCATCGATCACACCAACTCGACAACGCTGTCGCCGACCGATAGGAAACCCCACGTTGGGACAACGCAAACTCGGCATGACCGGGGCGTTCGCACATCAGACACGTCAATCGCAACGAGTCGCCGGCGTCGGCAATGGTGTCGAACAACATCCGGCTGAGCGACTCTAGGAAATCCACGTTACCGTCGTCCTTAGCGTCCAAACACTTTGGACATACCGCGTCGTAGTCGTCTATCAGAAGAACAACCTGCTCATCGAAAGCCGTCTGGAGCAGTTTAATAAGCATGCCAGTCGCCGCATCGATCTCCTTATCGCTGGCCACCCCACGCGCCGCCCTCTCGATAAGACGAACCTCACGTCTTGACAGATCAGGCGCGGCAAGCAGCGGCAGCAATCGGGCGCACTCGTGTGCAACAGCGCTGCGAATAGCCGCCGCAGCATCAGCGTCACACCTCACAGCGGCAGTTGAAAAGTCAAGCGTGATGACCGGATAACACGCGTGCTCATCACGATAGCGACCGCCGCCCGCCTGCCAGATCTGGGTGCCGACGAACGGACTTCGATCCGGCCGCCGGCAATCAGGTCGTTCCAAATAGCATTTGAGCATCGATAGGTTCATGCTCTTGCCAAAACCCTTGGGCCGACAACAAAGCGCAACAGGCGCTTCGCTGTCCAATATATCGGCAATAAACATAGTCTTATCGACGAGTAAACACCGATTGATTGCATCCGAAAAGTCGTGTACATCAACCGGCAGAGCTGCGTTATCCGCATAACTGAGCAACCGTGCGCCAAACGCATGAGCAACACCATAATTCGCCTGTTCAGACACCGTAAACTCTCCTTCTAACGCAGCACGATGCCCATTGTAGCGAGCGGGTAGAGCGCAACAATATCGACATGCAAACGTTTCGGGCAACGGTAGCAACAGACCCCCGAGGGGGCATAACAAATCGTTGCACAACAAAAACGGGGTCCGATGCCGCCGCACCAGACCCCGTCCCAAACTCTTATAGAAAACGATCTGGAAGATTACTTCTCCGAGCCGTCCTCCCCTGAAGCCTTGTTCTGCTGATCGAGTTTATGCTTGCCACTTACGATAGACGTGGCGCCCAGCGTGGCCAAGCTTGCACTGGCAAGGCTCGCCATCACAATCAGATCGCCCATCTTGGGCATATTGCCGCCAGATGACTTGGTAGTTGTAGTCGTCGTGGTTGTAGTGGTCACCGTTTTGGAATCATTCTGCTCCTGGGCCTGGTTGTCGGCACCGCTCTTGTCGTCGTCTTCGGACTGCTTCTTTTCGCCCCCGGCCTTGCTCTTGTCCTTCTCCTCAGATTCAGACTTCTTATCCTCGCCCTTCTTCTGTTCTGACTTGTCGCTCTTCTCCTCAGAGCTAGAACCCTTATCGGATTCGGTCTTCTCGGAAGCCTCGTCCTTGGAGTCGCCCTTTGCGGCTTCGGTCTTTTCCGCGGAAACCTGATCAGAGTTGTCCTTGTTCTGGGTCGAGCCGTTATTGACGCCAGCCATCAGCGAAGAGCCCAGCGTAGAACCAAGTTGCACGGAGAAAGAAGGCTTCTTGTCCGGCGAAGCAACGGGAGCGTCCGGCGCCTTATTCGAGTCGTCCTTGGAAGCATCAGAATCAGGGGTTGCGTCAGAGCCGGAGCCGTTGTTAGAGCCAGTGCCAACGGACGAATCGCTCGAGCCAGTGGAAGAGTCAGAGGAACCAGCGTCGGTCGAACCAGAGGCGGCGCTGTCCGTATTGCCGGCAGAGCTTGAAGACGAATCGCCCGCAGCAGAGCCGTTTGAATCGGAGCCGTTCGAGGTAGAGCCGTTGTTGGTAGTGCCACCAGCAGAGCCATCACCGCCAGCATCGGTCGAGGGCGCATCCATCCTGTCATCATTGACATCGTCACTCGAGTCGTCATTCGAATCAGGTGTCGGCGAGGGCGCCGGCGTGGGCTCGGGCTGCACGGGCGTCGCAGCGGCAGCGGCCTCGTCCTCGGCGATATAAACCAAGCAGTCCTTCAGCTCGTTGCGGTAGCGGTTCTTCCATCCCTCATGATACTGGGGCTGGCTCGAATACTTGGTCGCCACGTTATTGACCACACTGTTGGAAAGCGCCGTCACAAACTCGCGGTCGGACATATCGTTGGAGAGATTCGCCCAACGGAAGAAGT
>ERZ1034669.423-NODE-423-length-14906-cov-5.750589_pt1 | contig 14906 bp, 39 predicted proteins | sample MGYA00520705_ERZ1034669 | MGnify/ENA primary metagenome ERZ1034669 (study PRJEB33766, sample SAMN09781766) | gut metagenome | biome: gut microbiome | host: Homo sapiens | place: Madagascar | study: EMG produced TPA metagenomics assembly of the PRJNA485056 data set... | reverse complement strand
GGAGAATAATCTACTAGCTGCCTATTTTATTATAAGAAAGAAAGGAAACGAATTATGGAAATCGTAATCAGAAACATTACAAAAGATACAACGGTTGACTTTAATAATGACCATGTAATCACATTACCAATGGATGAAGAGAAGTTACGGAATATGTTAGGCAATGACGAATGGATTATTATTGATGCACCTGTCGGAGATGAATTTACGAATATTGAAAAGTTAAATGCATTATTAAATGAAACTGATGAAGATAATGTGCGAATTTTAACAAAGGCTTTTTTACTCAATGAAATAATGGAAAGTGGATTTGATAATTTCTCGATCGTTGATTTTAATGCAGAAACTTTACAGTATAACGGAGGCAATGGAGTTATAGCTGATGAAGAATGGTATGGAAGAGTGCTTCATGATTTGGGATATATAAATTTCCCATTCGCATATACAGAAGATATGGAAGACTACGTAAAATGGGAACAACTTTGGTATACAGCGAATAGTGATGGTTGGTGCAATGTTAGATACAACGGAAATACATATCTTGTAAAAAGGTGGTGTTCATAATGTTAAATATCAAATGGGATAACGGAGTTACAGGATATTTAAGCAAAAGCGAAAAAGAACTGTGTGAAAAGATTGATAGAGAAATCAGTGCTATCAATGCAGTAAGCAAAACGGAAATATCTGTAGTAATCAGTATTGAAGGTGGCAATCAATTCCACATAAAGAAAGATACTGGTTCACTGATTGGATATATGAACGCAGAACAATGTTGGTATGCATTGAAGGGAATTATGACAAGTTTGTTATACATGGAAAGGCAGGTTGATTAGTATGAAGTATACAATAGATACATTAAGAGAGATTAACGCAAGATTTTGTGATTCGCATATACTTATGAATTACGATGTAGATAAGGCAAATATGTATGTTGAACTTATAGAAAATACACGATCTGAAAAGACTCCAAGTATAGGTGATTGCGTTAGATATACAAATGAATATGGAGATTACTATGGAGCAGCTCATATTGAAAAAGCAGATGCGAATGAAATTTATATCTGTGAACGACCATATACACCTTTTATCCATGAATACGAAGGCAGAATTAGTTGTAATACAAGTGGTGGAGCATGGATATATTTACCAACAAGAGAACTGAAATATATAGGTAAAATTGAAAAGAGATTTTGTGATTGGGGTAATTGTGGAGGCTGTGCAGATGGTGCTATTGATTTTATAGCAGAAGTAAGTTTATGGGAATATGTAGATAGTAAAAATCCTTTTGTAAGTGAAAATGGATATAAGTTCACAACAAAGGATTTTGATAAACAGTATATATCATTCAATCCTAAAGATTCACCTTGTGTATATTTTGGAGAAGGTTGTGCATGGAAAAGTAAAACAGATTTATATGCTTATCTGAGAACATATAGAGCAGAAATTTTTAAAGGACATTGGCAGAATCAGTTCATTGTTTGGACTTGGAAAGAGAAACAGCATCATGTATCACCAACGGAATTTGATAGTCTTAAATTAGAAGAAGATACATTCCTGATGAATGGTGACATCATGAGATGTAAAAGAAAATATGATGAAATTACTCATACTGTACACACATATTATGTTTGGTATTGGGACGATCCAACTAAAGACTTCTTTGAGGCAAGCGCAGAACAGAATAAAATAAGAGAAAAATATTATACACTTGATAGAAAAACTCCAACATATATTGTTGCGAGAAAAGAAATAAAGTCTGGAATTGAAATCCCAAAACATGGGGAGGTTTTGATTGATTATGCAGAATAATTTATATACAGCAGAATTAGCTGGGCAGTCTTGGGATAAAGATAAAGGATATGAGATGGTAATTATCACAAAATGGAAAGACAGAACAGATAAATCATCAGAAGTGGGGCATAAAGCATATTATTTTAATCCTGATTTTAACTTACTTGTAAAACAAATTAAGGATGAAAATTGGTGCAAAGAGATTTATGAAAATTATCCAGAGTATACAAGATTTAAAATTAAAAGCGAGGTGAAGTGTTATGCAGAAAACATTAATGGAAATGTTAATTGAAGCAGGCTATCCAAAAGAAGAAATGGATCACCATGAATCAGATTTATATGTATATGTAACACCACTTACAACAAAGGTAATTGAAGAATGGTGTAAAGCAAATGGATATAGGAAAGAGTGGCATTGTCCTACATTTAAAGACCAGATAACAGGCAAAATGATGTATGATTGTGCATTTCAGTGGTATGAAAATTAGCAGATAGGAGCGTGATTATATGGCAAAACAAATATATTACCTGCATAGTTGCAATGAATGGAAAGAGTATTCCAGTATGAGACTTTTATTTATTGGCACATCTCAACAGAAATTAAAAATGAAAATCTCAAAGGAAATTGAAGAAGGTAACATGGAATATTATGATGGCGACTTATCTCAAAAAGAGCAAGCTAAAAAGTTCCGCAAAGACTGGAAAACTGAAACAAGAGCTACAATTAATTCAAGATTAACATATGGAGATTATGCTTATACATATAATAATGAAGAAATGTAGCCAAAGGAAATTGTAATTTACAGCGAAATTTAAGAAAGGTAAAAGGTGATTTATATGAAAAAATATGTAGTAATTTGTTATGCGGTTCACAAAAAGGAAATTGCAAGCCATGATACATTCGATAATGAGGATGATGCTTATGCGTTTCTCGAAAAGGATGCACAGAATACTTATGAAGAAGAAATGAATAATGCAAATGAAGAAGATAAGGACTCGATTGATTTTACAATCAGTGATGATGGTTCAGCATATCTTTCATCTTACGATGGAGAATATGAATGGACTTGGGAAGTAATTGAGGTTTAATACAGAGAATAATAAGGCAGACGCAAATAAATGTGTCTGTCTTATTTATTGGAAGGAGAATAGAATGGGACTTTTATATTTAAAGAATGAAGAGAAACAGTTATACAGTGCATACGGATTAACTGTATATGGCAGACAGGATAGATATGAATGGACTATCTACAACAATAAACCAGATGAAAATGTATATACATCATTACGGATTGAGCGAAACGGAGAGGAAATTTATAACAGAAATCTTGGTAACAGATGTATCTTTGAAGAGAATTTCAACAGGACGATTGATAATTTCTTATGGTGGATTGATAAAGATAATCCTGATGCATATGACATTGACAATGCAGTTATTAAGGATCTGTGTGAAACAAACTCATTATTTAATCATCTGATTGGAAATTGTAAGCGAAAAGAACAAGCAGAAGCCAATGAAAAAGCAAGGGTTGAAGCAATCAGAGAAGAGGAACAGAGACAGATTGATTTGATTAAGCAGTATTGTGAAAAGAAAAATCTGTTATTCAAACAGTATTATGAAAAGGCTTATCTGATTAAGCTACATAATAAAGATGTAAGGCAGATGATTGAGAATGCAGACAACAAGCAGTTTGAAGGATTGAGAGATTTTATGAATGAACATCCTGATAATAAAGATGCAGTAATTGTAATGAATGGAAACATTGAAGACATAGCAAGACAGATAGCATAGAACGGAGGTTGATTGATATGACAGATAAAGAATATAGATACTACAAAGAGAATGGAAAACTTATGAGATTACACATTGAGCAGGATGATGAACCACTTGATCCACGGTATGATTGGGATGGTCAGATAGGCAAAATGATGTGTTGGCATAGAGAGTATAGGCTTGGAGATTATAATGATAATGACTACAACGACAATGAAGATTTCTTGAATAATCTTGTAAGAGAAAATGTAGAGGATAAATCAATTATTAATTATATCAAGGCAAAGAAAACATCAAATGGACTTGAATTAAGATATAACCGACATGAAAAAATGTGGCAGTTATGGGGAACATATTATTGGTTTCCACTTGGTACAAGTAAGGAAGCAAAATTTGGTGTCATTGAAGAATATGAGTCGCTTGATTGGTTGATTGATGACATGATTGAAGCTTTGCCACAGAAAGATAAATGGTATTTGTTAGAGAAACACGCAAACATTGTATATCTTCCGCTTTATCTGTATGACCATAGCGGAATTACAATGAGCACTGGAAGTTTCGTTGACAGATGGGATTCTGGACAGGTTGGATATATCTATACAGATAAGAAAACTGTATTAAAGACTTGTGGTAATGCAAATAAAAGAAATTGGAAGAAGATTGCATATGCAGATATGCAAGGTGAAGTTGATGTATATGATCAGTATTTAACTGGTGAAGTATATGGAGTTATCACGGAAGAATACAATGCAGAAGATGATGACTGGGAAGAGAAAGACAGTTGTTGGGGATTCTTCAATGACAAATGGGGTGACGAGCTTATTAAAGAAGTCGCACTTGATTTTGGTGTAAGCGAAACGCTATATGAGAAGATGGATGAAGTAGCATAAAACCAAATGAAAGAACTGTTTCTTAAAGAGAAAGTGAGGGAGTGAATATGGAAAAAGATTTTGAGATTGAATATAGAGATGAACAGATAAAAGAATTGAAAGAAGCATTAGCAGGAATTAAAAGAGAGATAGGTTATTTTAATCCATTAAAAGGTAAATGGAAAATAAATTATTCCTCGATTCTAACAAAGTTAATTCAGGAAGCTGGTCGTTGGTGTGAATATTATGCAAGTGATTTGTTTGTTACATGGCATAACATTGATAAAAATTTGGATGATGGAACTATGGATACAGAGCAATTTGTATTCGGTTTCAGAAATGATGGTGTAGATCACAAAGAATGGTATGAATTGCATAAGAACGATGTTGGTAGATATAGAGCGGTGTGGTTCTTAGATGTAATAGTTAATGATGAAAAAATGGAAATGGTGTTACACAAATAAGGGAGAGTGATTAGTATGTATCAGTATATAGAATTTATTGATGGTAGTAATCCTTATATCAGCAAAACGGAAAAGGAGTTCAAATGGATGTGTGAACATTATGTTCTCATTCCGATTGCAGAAAATTTCTGGAAGGCAACTGACAGAATTTATTATAAGGTGGTTGGCTTTGTAGATAAAGACAAAAGAGCTACTTTTAACAGAAATTACAAATCAAAAGCAGGTGCAATGAGGGTAATTCGGAAAGCAATTAAAGAGAATAAATTTGAGTGTATTGTACTTAGAAAAGAGGTTGAAGATTTACGGAATGATGAACACTTTGATATTTCAGTAAGTACACCTATTAAAACATGGAATTTGGTATAGATTGGAGTGATGGAAATGAAAATTACGCAGACAAGAGTAAAGCAGTATAACAGTACATACAAAACAGTTATTTCAGTTGATGGGATTCCTGTATGTATTACACGAAGCAACAAGAGAGCAAGCGACATTGTTTCTTATTTGTCAGGATATGATGTTGAGATTAATGATGGGAAATTAAAGAAGCAGTTGGATAAGATTAGAGAGAAGGAGTGATGATAATGACAAAGTTAGAATATACGAAATGTGAAAAACTTATGAACGAAGCGATTAGAAATGCAGAAAATGCTAACGAATCATGGAAGAAATATGAAAGATATAAAAATGAAAATAATATAGTTGAAGCGGAAATTGGTATGAGAGAATTTGATTATCACATAGGTTATGCGGAAGGCATTAATCAGGCACTTGCGATTATTGGGTTTAAACATGAACGGATGGCAGAACTATGTAAGCTGATAAATTAAAGATTGGAGTAATAAGAATGAGAAGAACAACTAAAAAAGAACGAAAAGAAAATGCAAATAAATTTTATAATATGTTTATGAATAGTAATTGCAATCAGGTAGCAATTGTAGTTGAAAGAACAGAAAGTAGTAACTCGAATATCAATAGGTGTAGATTCATAGCAGTTACATCAACACTTGCATTTATGGAAAATCCAATAGTAATTGCAGAGTCTGTATCTGGAATTTCAGGTTGTTTTATGGAATTATTAGATGATATTAAGCCAAGAAGAGGAACAGAAAAAACATATTTTGATGATGGTTTTAACGATTGGCTTGAAAAAACGTATAAGTTCAGAATTACATATCACGATGGACTTGTATTTATGTTGGAAAAGAATATTGAAGAAACACAGTAAATAGCAATTTCAAATTAAGATTGGAGAGTGATTTTATGGATAAGAAAAGCGAAGAATATTTAAGTCGGTACATAAAACTTACTGATAAAATCAGGCAGAAAATAGAATCTCATGCAAATAGATACAATATAAAAGCAGAAATATGTGCATGGTATTTAGATTGGGAAGATTTTTGTTCTGATTGGTGTGATGGATGTGGATATAGTAGAACAGAAGCGAGAAAGCTATATCATGGTGGAATTGGTGAGTTCATGAATTTACCGAATGGAAATGGAATTGTAAGATTTGTGATTTAGAAAGAACGGTTGATGATTATGTTAAAAGCAATAAATATTAAATGGGATACAGACGGAGACGAGGAAGTATTACAGAATTTACCAACGGAAATGATTGTTCCTGATGAATTGGCAGAATATTATAGTGCAGACAGAGAGTATGCAACGGAAGAGATTTCTGATTGGTTGTCTGAAGAAACCGGATTCTGTCATGATGGATTTGAGATTGTAAAAGAAGTTACAAAAGAATCCGTTGAGGAAGAGTTATTTAATTTCTTGATGAGTAAAATGGAAACGGGTGATGCTTCTGATATTGAAAGAGTCAGAGTATTCAAAGACAATTTAGTAACAGCAGACAACGGAATCATCATTGATTGCGTTGGTGGAAAACAAGTTAGATTAATTATTCAAGTAGATTAAGGAGTGATTCAAATGCTGAAATTAACAGACGATGGTTACACATTCATCAGTAAGAACGGAATCGAATATGACATTCTCGAAGGTGTTACAATTGGTGTTTCTCCACAAAAGACAAGCGATATGATATTCATAGTATTAAATAATGCTGATTATAATGTGGAAGATCACATAGTCGGTCATTTATTTGGAGCATGTTTTGTTGCAAAAAGAGAAACTGAATATGATGAAGCTATTACGGAACTGGTATATAAGTATGAGAAAGAAAATGGATTGGAGTGATTAATATGGATATTAAAAGGTTATATGGGTATTCAGTTCAAGATTGGGCAACAGGAATTGTTTTGGCAGATAGTGTGGAAGAAGCAAGAGAAAAGGTAAAAGCTGCATACAAGACACATGTTACTGAATTTAATCCTGAGACTGAATGGATTGAAATATGGAAATTGGATGAAAATTCATGGTTTGAGGATCATCCAGATGTATTAGAAGTTATGGATCATTAGAATATCTTTAATGTCCAAATGGAGAATAAATAATTGGAAAATTATTTATTCAAAAGGAGGGCATTTTTAATGGCTAAAAATAGATTAGGTGAAGTAAGAAAAAACAATAAAGGTACTGAAATGAAAATCATTACCTATAGAAAGGCAGATGATATAGACGTTCAATTCTTAGATGAGTATGGGTATATAAAAGAGCACACGATGTATCAGCTTTTTAAACTAGGTCAAATTAAAAATCCATATGATAAGACAATTTATAATATTGGCTGCATTGGAGTTGGAAATCACAAAATATGGGATAATGATATAAAGAGAAATTCTCCTGTATATGATATTTGGTCAGCAATGATTGAAAGATGTTATATAAATAAAAAGAAATATCCAGCTTATTATGGAATTGTGACTATATGCGATGAATGGTTAGTGTTTCAAAATTTTGCAAAATGGTATGACGAAAATAAGTATGAATGTGAAGGTAGATTACATGTAGACAAGGATATTTTACATCCAGGCAATAAAGTGTATAGTCCAGAAAATTGTATTCTACTTCCACAAAGAATCAATGAGTTGTTTTTTGTAAATAGTAGAGGAACATCAAATTTGCCACAAGGCATAAGAGAAGCGGTAACAGGATATTCAGCAAGTTTTCAAGGTAAACATCTTGGTACATATAAAACTTTAAAGGAAGCTTGCGAAGCATATATAAATAGAAAGGAAAAAATTATAAGAGATGTCGCAAACGAATATAAAAACATTATTCCAGAAATTGCGTACAATGCTCTTATAAATTACAAAATGGATGTAGATCGTTTCATGGAAAAAAGTTATTAAAGCTAAATGAAATGAGGATTTACTAGAAAGATTGGAGGTAGTAAGAATGTCGGATATTACAGAAATTATTAATATTATAGAAAAATCATGGGGAGTGAATTCTATTGGTTGCCCTTTTGGTTCATGTACAGAGGAATTTGCGAATAAAAAGATGCTAGAAATTGCCAATAAAAATAATTTTCCCGATGATGTACTTGAATTGATAAAAGCTAATCCGATTAAGTTTCATAAATATCAGAAATTTGACAATGGGCGTGGTATAGGTAGATACTATGCAAATTTGATAAGACAAATGAAACGATAATTTACAATACTTAGGATTTGTTATAAGGAGAGATGTATTATGGTAAGAATTAGAGATGGAAATTATATAGCAATATTCTACGATAGAATGATTGAAGTAAAAGCAGATTCAAAAATAGATGTTTATAATAAAGCAAAAAGATATTTTGAATCAAGAGAACATAGAGAATTATTTGATGGTGAGCTAAAAGTGTGTCAGATACCATCTATGATAGATGTTCTTGATGAATAAATGAAACGATGATTTACTAAGAAGATTGGAGGAAATCGAATGGAAGAAAGAATAGAATCTATTAAGAATAGAATAGATGATTATTTGCAGAATGCAAATAATCAGTCAGATTGTTGTAAAAAGGAAGGATGGATTGATTTGGCAGCGAGATGGGAACAATATTTAAAAGAAATATCAGGTATTGAATATAGGAAAGAAGAGTGTGGTTTATCTAGTATTTAAATGAATAGGAGTGATAAAATGGAATGTCCGATATGTAAAAACAAACTAGGCTTTAATTGTGGAACATGTATTGAGTGTGGATACAATTATCTGAATGGAAAGTTTGAACATATAAGAGTTTATGTTGATGATTTAAAAAATATTGTTCCGTTGGATATTTTAGAAGAATTGATAGAAGAACATAAAAAATTTAAGAAAAGATGAAACGGAAATTTCTTGAGGAGATTAGAGAAAGTCGAAAAGGAAAATATTCCTTTAGTAGGGCGAAGCCAAATGTCAGCTAGGACTTTTTATGTAACCGGAGATCAAAGAGAATCAAATAGAAAAATTGATGTACGACAAGTGAAATATATCTTAAACACAGCTTTTAAAAAACTTGGTTGTATGTTATAATAATTAATATTATAAGTTAATTGATTGGAGGAATGAACATGGATGATTTTACAGGAATTGTTATATTAATAATTGTATTTGCTATAGGGAAAATAATATCAAAATGTAAAGTTGATAATTATGATATTAATAAATTGTCAACTGGAAAAATGGCTATGGATGCAGGTAAAAGTCCGTCATATATACGGCAAAAAATGATATCAGGTGGTTACGATAAGGATAGTCATTGGAAAAGATAAAGACATCAAGAAGTAGTGAAAGGGGAAAATAGTATGAAGATTAAAGGTTTAAAGCAGGCTGTTGGTGATTATAAGAGAGCAAATGGAGAAGGAGCTAATAGTCCTAGATATGGATATTTAATGTTTGACAAAGAAGATGGAGAAATCTAGACAGATGAGTTTTACTCTCTTGGACAAAATGAGTGGAAGGAGTATCATTCCGATACGATAGTAAATCTTGGCAGCATGATGGCTGAACAAGGCATAGAAATTAACATGAAAAATGTTAAAGAATTTATTCAGAACAATTTTGAAGAATTTGCCAATAATTAAAACGAGACAGGAGGTTGGTTAGTATGAAAAACACAATACTTCTTATGAGAGGATTTGCGGAACTAACAGTAAACGAATATAAGAAATTTAAGAAATACGATACGCTTATGGGTAATGATAGTGATCCTGAAGAGTTAAAAAGATGGAAACTTACTCCAGATGGAGAAGCTGAAGCGAAAAAAGAATTATCCAAGTATCATTGCAAGTATAAGAGAATTAATCAGATAATTTACATAGAAGAATATGCTCTTGAATATTGTAATTGTGATGAGGACGGAGAGTTTATTGAAGGCAGCGATTATGACTTTGCTGAAACTATTGATGATGTTGTTGAGTAAAATGTGTGGCTACGGAATTTGGATTTTCGTAGTCATTTTAATTATAGGAGGAAATAAATATGGTAGAATTTATTAGTGATATAATAGCATTAATTATTGTTTTTGGAATTCCTTATTTAATTAGTAAGAAGAATGAATCTTATAATAGAACAAATATGTATAACAACTTAAATAAGAAGTCAGTTGATGAAATGGAAAAATGGAGAAGATAATATAAGAAAGGTGGTTGATGTATATGCTCGGTGGACTATTAGCGTTTTTAGGAATTTATGCAGGAAGTGCTGCAAGGGCAGCTAAAGATAATTATGATATGAAGAAAATTACTCGTACAGTTGATGAAAAAGGAAATATTCATTATGCAGACAGATTATGCAATGAATACATCAACGGTGAACGAGTAAAGAGAGTGGAGTCAACAGACAGGAACGGAGTTAAGTTGTATTCAACTGTTGGTGTAAACAGTAGTAAAGTGTATGATACTTCTTATGGAAGAGGTACACAGCAGTTATTCGAAATGAGTGAACGTGACAAACAAGATGCAATTGAACGTGGCAAATTAGCTTATGTGCAGTACAATCCTTATTTTGGAAAATCGGTTACAACGGAGATTGCTACTGGTAGAACAATTACTTGTCTTTTTGAAGGTAAAGATCCAGAAACAAAAGAGCCATTTTATAAAAAATGGTATTTTCGCCCTGAGTGCCAGGATAAATATGATTGGAGAAATACTGTTAAGGGAGATTATGGGATTGATATTACCAAGGAAGAGTATTACAAACTTAAAACTGTGCCAAGTAGTTATACTGAAATACCTAGCGATCAAAAAGTGGCGTGGAAATTGATGAATATTAATTAAATAAATGGTTGGAGTGATGATTGATGAATGACACAAGACGAAAAATGATAAGTGAGCTTAAAATGCAAATTGATTTTGCAAACAATTACTTGAAAGAAGCAAGCAAGAAATTATCTTCTATATTAAGTGAAGAACATGATGCATTTGATAATATGCCAGAAGGATTACAGAGTAGTTATAGAGGAATGTGTTCTGAAGATGCAATTGATAGTATGGAAGAAGCGAGTGAAAAACTTGATGAAGCGATTGAGTTGTTGAATGATATTGTGTAGAATGGAACAAGCAAATAATAGTTTCTTTTGGAAGATTGGAGGCAAAAATATATGAAATATGGAGACATTGTTGTATATAAAAATCAGATTGGAACAGTAGTAAAAAGCGAAAATGATTTTAAGTTCCATCCATGTAATTATGGAAGTTGTTCATTTAGTTTACTGGATACAATTACTGATAGTGATGTAAGAGAAACAACACACGATGAAAAGTTGGAACTGATAGAAAAAGAATTTACATGGGCAAAGTGATTGATATACATTGTATTGGAGAATATCAGATTATAGAATACGAAAGCAAAACTGCACCTAAACATTTATGGCATACATATATTAATTATGCTGATACAAATAGTTCTTATATGTCTTTAGACTCGGCATTAATTGGTTGCATTGGACGTAAATACGAAGGCGCAAATGGAAAGGCTGCAATGTATTTTGAGAAGATGATTGGATTAGAATAGATCCATTAGAAGATTGGAGGTGGTTACTCAATGATTATTAAAGAGATAAAAGAAAAATACAAAGACTACAAACGAAAAGCAAATGAGAAAAATATGTTTACTACATATGATTACAATGATGGGAATGGGAAAGTAGTTATTATAGTGAATGATTGTAAAGGTTTTGGTAAAACAGTTACGCAGGTTGTCAGAGTGTCAGATGGTAAAGAATTACTTACAGAAGGATCTTGTAGACCTTGTGATAATCTTGATGATGCAATTGATGTTGCTGGTGAAATGGAATGGATTGGAGAATGAAATGAATGGAATAGATAAAGAAACATACATAGGTATTGTAAAATTTACATTAGAATCAATGGTTGATCTTGCAAAGTCTGATAAGAATTATAATCTTACGGCAGATACAATTCATTATTATGAGACAACTATTAAACCAGAAATGCAAATTAGCCAGGATGAGTTTTTAGAATTATGTAAGGAAACTGGAATTAAATAAAGGAGAGGATATAGATATGCAGATTAATTTATCATCGGAAAGCGTAGAAGTTATTATGAATTCATTAAGGGATTCAAAAAGAAACTTAAATCAGCAGATTGATAAATGGGATAAAATTAATGAGTCAAGTAAGGCAGAAATATGTAGATCACAATTAAAAGAAGTAAGCGATGTATTATCAATTTTTGAAGAAGAATTGTATGCAAGATAACTGATGAAACCAAGTTTTCATGTGGAATGGAAAGGAGAATTATAATGTGTAAATATATCATAAAAAAAGAAAATGATATTAAATACTACAATAATGGTGCATGGGTATCAAAAGACAATGCGGAAGAATTTGATTGGTATAATGCAGAGAATACAGTAAGAGAATTGAAGCTTGACGGAATCAATGTAATTATCGAAAGCAAGTAACTTAAAATTTAAGTTTACTTGTGAATTGAAAGGAGAAATATAATTATGAGTAACGAATTTAAATCATTTGATGGTGGAAAGCCATTTTTACAACCTGAAAAGCCCTTTATGTTAGTGTATGAAAGTGAAAAAGATGGATTGTCTATTGCATGGTTGGAAACAGAAGAAGATATGATGGAAACTATTAAAGAAGTAAAATCTTATGGTAGTACAATTGTTGATGCAATAGAAATTGGAAGCTACAGAGAATTTAATGACTAAGAAATCTAAGTTTACTTACGGAATGGAAAGGAGAATATTATTATGAATGGAATTTATGATTTGAGGATTGATTTAGACAGACTAAAGCATTTTGAAGAAAACAGGATGATTACAATGTAAATAAATATAAGGATCTAATTGTTAAGCATACAAGTGAATTAGTATATGATCAAGATCTGTATTCAAAAGAATTGCAAGTAAAAGAAATTTTAACAAAAGAAATATTTGATAAGATGCAAGATTAAGGAGCTGCACAGGTTCTAAGAAGCATTTTACTTTCAGATACAAATAACGTAATTGATTGGGCAAAAGCATTTTATTTTATACAGAAATACATGCCAGAACTGAAAATGTTCGATTAAAAATGCCAAGTAAATTTAACTTTCTTAGGACTGTGAAAGGAGACTCGTTATGAAAATATATTGTATTGAAGTAATGACTTTAGGTGGCTTATATCCTACTACTAAAATTAGTCAAGAGGCATACAATTCATATGATAAAGCCGTTAAATTTTGTGAAGGAAGAGCAGATAATCCAATAAAAATTGATGACTATACATGGAAATCAGAACAATATAAATACACTATTATTGATTTAGATGTTTTATAAAATGAACTGTAATACTAGGAAAGAATGATTTGCTTAGAAGATTGGAAGAGGCGATATAAATGGAAAATAAAAAAAACATTAAAATTTTTAAATGATATGAAGAATAATAAAATGCCTCCGTTTGGTAATCAATATGAATTCTTTTTTGCAACATTGGAAGATTATTATATTGCAAAAATGGATGGTAAAGAACGAATAAAGACAGAACTTTCTAAATGGGACTCTGAAGCACAAAAAGAAATTGTTAATATATTGGCTGATATTATAGAATCCGATGGATTAATTGGTTTCGATAGAAATGATATTTTATCATTGGTTGACTAAATGGAAGGTTTACAGAGCATAGTAACCGACACATTAGCAAGTATATGTGCTATGGCAGATAAAAAATACAAAAGATGGAACGCAAAGAATCACTAAAATAGAAGATTATAGAAGTGGTAAAATTTCACTGTAAATAATGGAGAATACAAATGGAATCAACTATAAATGAATTGGCAAAAAAAGATAATTTTACAAATGACAAGCAGTATAATTCAGGTTTAAGGCTAATAAAAGAAATGGGTTATCGCTATGTCAGTGGAGATCCTGATGTTAAGTATTATTGTATGTGTAATGGGTACTAAGAATTTGTTAGATGAAATGAGGTGAAATAAATGGTATTGGACTATAGATTTGATATTAAATTAGCAGTAGAAAACGCATTATACGAGCATACCACAGATAACATGACATTAAAAGAAATAGAAGAAATAAGACAAATAATTAATGATACAATTGATGATTTTGTTAAAGAAAACAATATTAAATAATGACGATTTCTTTGCAAATAGAATGGAGATGATTGAATGAAGAAAATAACAAAATTTGCAGATATACCATCTTTTACACGAGATGGTTCTTGGCAATGTGATTTTGATTTTGCATATTTATTACAATTTATAGACGAACATATAAAAAGTTATGACTTGCAGCTTAACCCTGATTTCCAACGGGGACATGTGTGGACGGAAGAACAACAAATAGCATGGATTGAGTTTTTCTTGAGAGGAGGAAAAACGGGTCGTATTCTATATTTTAATTGTCCTAGTTGGCAAGGTTCTGTAAAAGATGGAGATTATAATGATTTTGTATGCGTTGATGGTTTACAGAGAATTACAGCAATTCGTAAATTTATGAATGGAGAAATACCCGCATTTGGTTCGTATATTAGCGAATATGAAGATGAAATGTCTTTAATGAGAAATTCGATTAAAGTAAATATCAATAATCTAAAAACAAAAAAAGAAGTTCTTCAGTGGTATGTAGATATGAATGCAGGTGGTACACCACATACA
>ERZ1034669.422-NODE-422-length-15007-cov-4.014914_pt1 | contig 15007 bp, 11 predicted proteins | sample MGYA00520705_ERZ1034669 | MGnify/ENA primary metagenome ERZ1034669 (study PRJEB33766, sample SAMN09781766) | gut metagenome | biome: gut microbiome | host: Homo sapiens | place: Madagascar | study: EMG produced TPA metagenomics assembly of the PRJNA485056 data set... | reverse complement strand
CTTTTACCGTGCCCGCAGCGTGGAAATGCAGGTGCTGGACAACCGCCCCATCATTGCCACAATTGATGGCGAGTGTGCCCCGGTGATGGAGCTGAAAGCGGAAGTTCTGCCATCCGCGCTGAACGTACTGCTGCCGCGGCCTGCCTGCGGCAGTGCGGTCATCCGTGGGCTGCATGAATGCCCGATGCAGGCAAAAGCAAAATAAAACCATGGCAAACGCGCCAGAACAAAGCGCTGATTGCCGTACTTGAAATAAAATCCGCGGCCAGCCGGCCCGGGGAGGGAAAGATATGTCAGAAGCAAAAGTAAGGGTTCGTGTGGCCCATAACGCCATGCACCTGCCGGTGGTTGCACTGCGCGGGCTGGTGGTGTTCCCCAATAATGTGGTCCACTTTGAGGTGGGCCGCCAGAAGTCCATTGCCGCCATCGAGGCTGCCATGCACGCCAACAGCAATATTTTTCTGATTGCACAAAAGGATATGGAGACCGAGGAGCCCACTGCCCAGGATCTGTATGCCTATGGCGTCATTTCGGAAATTAAGCAGGTGCTGCGTGTATCCGAAGATCTGGTCAAGGTTCTGGTGGAGGGCAAGTCCCGCGCCAAGCTGCTGGAGCTGGATGCCAGCGGCAAATACCTGCAGGCCGATGTCCGCCTTGCCCCCGTGCGCGGCGTGGCACCGGATAAGCGCACCCAGACCGAGGCGTTGGTTCGCAGCCTGAAAGAGTGCTTTGAGGAGTATCTCTCCTACAGCCCGCAGATCTCCAAGGATGTGGTGTATAACATCGTCTCCTCGGATAATCCGCTTTACCTGAGCGAATACATGCCGGCCAACCTGCTGCTGAAATATGAGGACAAGCAGACCATCCTGAATGAGTCCTCGCTGCTGAGCCGCTTGGAAAAACTGCTGATGCTGCTGCGTCAGGAGTGCCAGGTGTTGGAAATCGAGCGCGACCTTGATGATAAGGTCAACGCCTCTTTGGACAAAGGCCAGCGGGAATACTACCTGCGGGAGCAGATGCACATCATCAGCGAAGAACTGGGCGATGCCGAGGATACCCGTGCCGAAGCGGAAAAGTATGCCCAGAAGATTCAGGACCTGCACCTGGATGCCGCCAGCGAGGAAAAGCTGCTGAAAGAATGCGAGCGCCTTGGCAAAATGGCCGGCAACCAGGCTGAGATCAGCGTGATCCGCAGCTACCTGGATACCGTCGTAGGCTTGCCGTGGAACACCTTTACCAAGGATGATCTGAACCAGGCCCATGCCCGCAAGGTGCTGGACCATGACCACTATGGTCTGGAAAAGGTCAAGGAGCGCATTCTGGAAATTCTGGCCGTCCGCCAGCTCAATACGGATGTCAAGGGCCAGATCATCTGCCTGGTCGGCCCTCCGGGGGTCGGCAAAACCTCCATTGCGCGCTCCGTTGCCGCCTGCATGGACCGCAACTTTGCCCGCATGAGCCTTGGCGGCGTGCATGATGAAGCCGAGATCCGCGGCCACCGCCGTACATACATCGGCGCACTGCCCGGCCGCATCATCAGCGCCATCAATACCGCCAAGTCCTCCAACCCGGTCATCCTGCTGGACGAAATCGACAAGCTGGCGGGGGACTACCGCGGCGATCCTTCCAGCGCTCTGCTGGAAGTACTGGACCCTGAACAGAACAAGACCTTTAAGGATAACTATCTTGATATCCCGTTTGACCTCAGCAACGTGCTGTTCATTACCACCGCCAACGATGCTTCCCACATTCCCGGCCCGTTGTATGACCGTATGGATGTGATTGAACTGCCCAGCTATACCCGCGTGGAAAAGTTCAACATCGCCCGCCGCCATCTGCTGCCCAAACAGCTCAAAAATAACGGCCTGGAATCCCGCGTTACCATGGCCCCGGCGGCGCTGTATGAGATCATTGACGGCTACACCCGCGAAGCCGGCGTGCGTACTCTGGAGCGCACCATCACCGCCGTGCTGCGCAAGTGCGCTCAAAAGATCGCCGCAGGGGAGAAAGATAAGATCAATGTTACCCCTGCCATGGTCAAAGCAATGCTCGGTCCCGAAAAGGTCAAGCCGACCTTTATTTCCCGCACCGATGCTGTTGGCATTGCTAACGGCCTGGCCTGGACCAGCGTGGGCGGAGAGATGCTTCCCATCGAAGTTTCCATCATCCCCAACGGATCCGGCAAGGTGGAGATCACCGGCAGCCTGGGCGATGTAATGAAAGAGAGCGCTCACCTGGCATTGACCTATGCCCGCGTGCATGCCGAAACCTACCACATTGCGCCGGATAAGTTCAAGAACACCGATATCCATATCCATGCCCCCGAAGGCGCTGTACCCAAGGACGGCCCCTCCGCCGGTGTCACCCTGACCACCGCGCTGATTTCTGCGCTGTCCGAGATTCCGGTTCGCCACGACCTTGCCATGACGGGCGAAATCACCCTGCACGGCAATGTTCTGCCCATCGGCGGCCTGAAAGAAAAGAGCATGGCAGCCTTCCGCGAGGGCATTTCCACCGTGCTCATCCCTGAAGCCAACAAGCCCGACCTGTACGAGGTGGATGAGGAGGTCAAAAAGGCCGTCAAGTTCATCCCCGTCAGAGACCTTTCTCAGGTGCTCAAACATGCACTCATCCTGCCCGCAGCATCTGCTGCCCACAAACGCACCATGCCGCAGGCTACCCAGCTGATCGCAACCGAGCAGAGCACCGCCAAGGAACCTGCTGCCGTGATGTGACCAACGCAGAAAAGCCGGAAAAGGGAGTTGTATTTATGAATTATAATCGCAGTGAATTTCAGGCATCCTATGGCCTTTCCAGCCAGCTGCCGGAAAGCGACCGCCCGGAATTTGTCTTTTCCGGCCGTTCCAACGTGGGCAAGTCCTCCCTGCTCAACAAGGTGTTTGGCCGCAAGAACCTGGTCAAGGTCTCGGCCACGCCCGGCAAGACCGCCAACATCAACTTCTTTGAGGTCGACGGCATCCGCTTTGTGGACCTGCCCGGATACGGCTACGCCAAGGTCTCCATGAAGGAGCGCGAGCGCTGGGCAAACCTCATCAGCGGCTACTTTGACCAGGAGCGCAGCTTCAACGTGGTGCTCTCGCTGGTGGACATCCGCCACGAGGCCCAAAAGCTCGACCTCGAGATGGTCGGCTTCCTCAAGGAGCAGGGCCTGCCCTTCCTGGTGGTCCTCACCAAGGCCGACAAGCTCAGCCGCGGCAAGCAGAACCAGCAGGCCGCGCTTCTCAGCCGCCAGCTGGGCGTCCCGCGCGACCGCATGATTGTCACGTCCTCCGAGACCGGCCAGGGCATCGACGAGCTCAAGAGCCGCATCGCCGAGGCATGCCTGTAGCAGCCAAGCTGCCCCGAATCGCCCATCCAAAACGCGTTGAGGGGCCCTCCTATGCACCGCGCTGGGCGAGAAAGGCACGGGTTCGCTCCTCGCGCGGGCGGTCGATGACCTGCTCGGCGGGCCCTTGCTCCACGATGACGCCGCCGTCCATGAAGACGATGCGGTCCGCGACGTCGCGGGCAAAGCCCATCTCGTGGGTGACGATGACCATGGTCATGTTCTCGGCGGCAAGCCCCTTGATGACCTTCAGGACCTCGGCCGTGAGCTCGGGGTCAAGGGCGCTCGTGGGCTCGTCAAAGAACATGACCTGCGGGTTCATGGCAAGCGCACGGGCAATGCTCGCACGCTGCTGCTGGCCGCCGGAGAGCTGGCAGGGCACCTTGTCCTCGTTGCCCGTAAGGCCCATCTTGGCCAGCAGGGCCCGCGCCTGCTCCTCCACCTCCGCGCGGTCGCGCTTCTGCACGCAGATCGGCGCGTCCATGACGTTTCTCAGCACCGAGAAGTGCGGGAAGAGGTTGTAGTTCTGAAAGACCAGGCCAAAGCGCTGGCGGGCCTGGGCCAGCAGCGCCTTGTCGCCGTAGGTGCCATCTTTGGCGCAGGTCAGGTCGCCATAGGTGAGGTCGCCCGCGTCCACGCGCTCGAGCAGCGTCATGCAGCGCAGCAGCGTGGACTTTCCACCACCGGACGGGCCGATGATGGCCACCACCTCGCCGGGGTTGACGGCAAGGGAGATGTCCCTCAGGACCTTGACCTCGCCAAAGCTCTTCTGCACGTGGTCGACCGCGACCACCGGGTTCTGGTTTGAAGACATGGCACTCCCCTAGTCGTGGTAGTAGTCAAGACGGCGCTCAAGGCGCCCGGCCAGCATGTCGATGAGCAGGTTGAAGACCCAGTAGAACGCGGCCGCAATGGCGAAGGGCATCATGCTGACCTGAGAGGCAACCAGCTGCTTGGCCACGCTGAACATCTCGATGACGCCAATGGAGAACGCAAGCGAGGTGTCCTTGACCAGAGTGATGACCTCGTTGGTGATGGACGGCAGGATGCGCTTGACCACCTGCGGCAGCACGATGCGGCAGAAGGTCTGCGCACCGGAGTAGCCCAGGACCTCGGCAGCCTCGTACTGGCCGCGCGGGATGGACTGGATGCCGGAGCGATAGATCTCGGCAAAGTAGGCGGCGTAGTTGACGATGAACGCCACGATGGTGGCCTGCCACTTGCTGTCAGTGGTGAGGTTGATGCCAAACACGTAATACGGCATGAAGTAGATGGCAAACATCTGCAGCATGAGCGGGGTGCCGCGCATGATGGAGATGTAGAAGCGCGCAAGGAGCGCCAACGGCTTGAAGCGGCTCATGCGCGCGAAGGCGACGAGCATGCCCAGGGGCAGCGAGCCCAAAAGCGTCAGGGCAAAGATCTGGAAGCTGACGAGAAACCCGTTGCCCAGCATGCCCATCATGGTCAGAAGGTCCACGCGCGCTCCTTTCAAGCGGCAGGGCACCGTCACCCAAACGGCGGCGGCGCCCCAGAAGATCAGCAGGTCAAAGCCTTAGGCAAGGCACCAATTGGCGTAGTCCATGCCCTGGTCGGCGTACTTTTTGCAGAGGTCCTTCACAAAGCCGTCCTTGTCCATGGCCTTGAGGGTGTCGGTCACCTGGGTGGCGCTGGCCTCGTCACCCTTCTTGAAGCCCACGGCGTAGTGCTCGCTGGAGAGCTGCTCGGAGAGCTGCTCGTAGGCATCGGGCTTGGCGGCCAGCTGGTAGGCGGCAATGGAGAGGTCACAGGCAACGGCGTCCACGGCGCCGGTCTCAAGCTGCATGAAGGCGGTGTTGTAGTCGCCGATGGTCTCCAGGCTGGCAAACGTGGCGGCGACGTCAGCCTGGGCGGCGTCCTCGCCGGCCAGCACGTCGTAGGCAGCGGAGTCGGTCTGAGTGATGACGGCCTTGCCGGCAAGGCCTGCAAGGTCGGAGATGCCGGAGCCCTTCTTGACCACCACGACCTGGGCGTTCAGCATGTACGGCTCCGAGAAGGTGTAGTCGTTCTCGCGGCCCTCGATGGTGAAGCCGTTCCAGATGCAGTTGATGGCGCCGGAGTTCATCAGGGTGTCCTTGGCGTCCCAGTCGATGGGCTCGAGCTGGACCTCCCAGCCCACGCGCCTGCCGACCTCCTGGGCAAGCTCCAGGTCAAAGCCGGTGTAGGAGCCATCGTCACCCACGTAGCCGTAGGGCGGGTAGGCGGAGTCAAAGCCCACGATGAGCTTCATGGTGGAGGCGGCGGACTTGTCGTCGCCGGAGGGCGCCAGGGTGGAGGCGGCATCGGACGGCGCGCCGGTGGTGGTTGCGGTCTTGCCGCCGCAGCCGGCCAGGACGGCGGACGCGGCGATGGTGCCAAAGGCCGCAAGTAACTCGCGGCGGTTCATGTTGAGCTTCATGGTGGGTCTCCTCCCCCTGCGCCCGGGCTCTTCTCGCCAGGCGCTTTAGCACGCTAAAGTGATGACGTCGCTGACTATACGCTTTAGCAAACTAAAGTACAAGGCGAGAAGCGCTTGTTTCCCGGGCGGTAACATGCGGGCGCTGACGACAGTTGTGGTAGCATCTCTCTCCTGGCGAGGGAGTAGTGGCGGCCGCCAAAGGCCGCGATGCTGCCAACACACTGGCTTGCGCCTGGTGCATCTTAATCAACGAGACTCGCGACGGACCATGGGGATGGCCTGTCGCGAGCCTCGTTTTTTATGTGCGCCGACCATCGGGGCGCAACGTGGCGGGAGGGGTTCCGCCAAGAGAGGAGTCAAGATGGGTCTTGTTGAGCTGCTGCTCATTGCAGTGGGCCTCTCCATGGACGCGTTTGCCGTGTCCATCTGCAAGGGCCTGGGCATGAAGAAGATCAACCTCAAGGTCGCCGTGGTGCTGGCCCTGTTCTTTGGCGGGTTTCAGGCGCTCATGCCACTCATCGGCTGGACGCTCGGCAGCCAGTTCCTGGGCATCATCGGCCCCATCGACCACTGGGTGGCCTTCGTGCTGCTGGCCGTCATTGGCGGCAAGATGCTCTGGGAGGCCTTCCACGAGGACACAGGCGAAGGCGACGGCATGCCCGCCGACCGCATCGACCTAGGAGAGTTCCTCATCCTGGCCATTGCCACGTCCATCGACGCCCTTGCGGTGGGAATCTCCTTCGCGGCGCTCTCCGTGGACATCGTGCCTTCCGTGGCGCTGATCGGCGTCACCACCTTCGCCTTCAGCATCGCGGGCGTCTTCGTGGGCAACTTCTTTGGCTCTCGCTACGAGAAGCCCGCCAGCATCGTGGGCGGCGTGGTGCTCATCCTCATCGGAACCAAGATCCTCCTGGAACACCTGGGCATCCTCGCGCTGTAGCGGGGCCAGCGGGCCACGCCGGGGCCAAAGCCAAGGCAAAACCTCACAGGTAGTGTTTCTTCAAGAACTTCTCGTCAGCAAAAGACCCGCTAGCTGGCGAGAAGTTCTTTTTGAAAGAGACTGCCTGTGAGGTTTTTGGCTCCGGATGGCACGCGCCTGCGTCCTAGTGGTGGAAGAGCCTCATGTGGGTGAAGGCCATGGCCATGCCGTACTTGTCGGCGGTCTCGATGACGTTGTCGTCGCGGATGGAGCCGCCGGGCTCGGCAATGTAGGTCACGCCTGACTTGTGGGCGCGCTCGACGTTGTCGCCAAAGGGGAAGAAGGCGTCGGAGCCCAGGGTCACGCCGGTCTGGGTGGCAATCCAGGCGGCCTTCTCCTCGCGGGTGAGGACCTCGGGCTTGACGGCAAACCACTTCTGCCACTCGCCCTCGGCCAGGACGTCGTCGTGCTCGTCGGAGATGTAGACGTCGATGGCGTTGTCCCTGTTGGCGCGGCGGATGCCGTCGACAAACTTGAGGCCCAGCACCTTGGGGTGCTGGCGCAGGTACCAGGTGTCGGCCTTGTTGCCGGCAAGGCGCGTGCAGTGGACGCGGCTCTGCTGGCCGGCGCCCACGCCGATGGCCTGGCCGTCCTTGACGTAGCAGACGGAGTTGGACTGCGTGTACTTGAGCGTGATGAGGCTCACGATCATGTCGATCTGCGCAGACTCGGGGATGTCCTTGTTGGCCGTCACCACGTCGGCGAGCAGGTCGCGGTCGATGCGGAAGAAGTTGTGCCCCTGCTCGAAGGTGATGCCAAAGACGTCCTTGGTCTCGGTGGCCGAGCAGACGTAGTCCGGGTCGATCTGGACCACGTTGTACTTGCCACCCTTCTTGGCAGAGAGGATGGCCAGTGCCTCGGGAGTGTAGCCAGGGGCGATGATGCCGTCGGAGACCTCGTGCTTGATGTAGAGGGCGGTGCGCTCGTCGCAGACGTCGGAGAGGGCGGCCCAGTCGCCGTAGGAGCTCATGCGGTCGGCGCCGCGGGCGCGGATGTAGGCGCAGGCGATGGGCGTGAGCGGGCCCTCGTCATCGACGAAGTAAATCTGGCGGTCAATGTCGGACAGGGGCAGGCCCACGGCGGCGCCGGCGGGGCTCACGTGCTTGAAGGACGCGGCGGCGGGAAGGCCGGTGGCCTCCTTGAGCTCGCGCACGAGCTGCCAGGAGTTGAGGGCGTCCAGGAAGTTGATGTAGCCGGGCTTGCCGGAGAGGACCTTCACGGGCAGCTCGGAGCCGTCCTTCATGTAGATGCGGGACGGCTTCTGGTTGGGGTTGCATCCGTACTTGAGCTCGAGCTCGCTTGCCATGCGCTTCTCGCCTTTCTGACGTTGGGAATGAGAAAAGGGGGCTGTCCCTTTTTCTCAGTCGCCGAGGTTCTTGTTGAAGAGGGTGACCTTGCCGGCCACGTTGGCGTAGAGGGAGACCTTGTTGTCGGCGTCGAGGGCGGCCCAGACCTCCTCGGGGGCGGGCAGGCTCACCTCGACGGGCTCGCCGGCAAAGGTGGGCAGTGGGTTGCCGTCTCCCTGGTAGGTGGAGATGAAGTAGCCGCAGCCCTCGTCGGCGCCCTCGTAGCAGAAGAACTCGCGCAGGCAGCGACCGCTCTCCTGGTGCTTGAGGATGGAGATCTCAAAGCTGCCGTCGGCGTTGACGACGGCGCTGATGCGAGGGGTGAAGTTGGGGGCGTCCGGCTCGAACTCGCGGGCCATGCAGCCGCGGCGGAAGTCGCCGGCGCCGACGATGGTGTCGGTCTGGTCCCCGTTGGTCACCACCAGGGCGTCTCCCATGGTGCGGACGGGGTGGTAGATGATGAGGCTCGGGTCCTCCAGGAGGGCCGGGTCGTGCGCCTCGGTGCGAATGCCGTCCTCGGTGGGCACGAAGACGCGGTTCCTGCTGTTGGCGCTGCGCCCCATGATCCAGTAGTAGACGCAATCCTTGCCCACCACGATGCCGCGGCCGGGATAGGGGTTGCTGCGCAGGAGCTTGGTCAGGTCTTGCATGTGACATCCCTTCGACGTGAGCCGTGCGCTCGCCGAGGGCGAGGGGGTGCCTGCCAGAAGGGCCAAAAGACGCAAAAGGCAAGCCACCCTCGGCAGAGAGCGCGGCTTGCCCAGACGGTCGGCATGTGTTCGCGCGCTGCTCCACCGCGGTCTCCCGCGTTTACCCGTCAGTCACGGCGCACGTGTTACAGCCCGCATTCTAGCATCCGTCGAGAAGCGCGTGCGCCCCTGCCACTCCTTCGCAACTTCCCCGCAAAAGTTGACAAAGGGACTGTCCCTTTGTCAACTTCGTATCATTCGGCGGACTTGAGGGCGCCCACCATGTCCACGCGGTCGAGGGCACGGTTGGTCAAGGCGTTGACAGCCAGGGTGAAGGCAAAGGCCAGGACGGCCGCCAGCACGTAGCTGGGCCAGGCCACCAGCGTGTCAAAGTAGAGCGAGGGCATCTTGAGGATCCACGTGAGGCTGCGCGTGAGCGCGTAGCCCGCGGGAAGGCCCGCAACCACGCCCAGGCCCGTGAGGATGAGCGTCTCCTTGTTGATGTAGCGGTGGACCTCCGGCCTCTTGAAGCCCAGCACCTTGATGGTGGCGAGCTCCCGCTCCCGCTCGGAGATGTTGGTGTTGGAGAGCGTGAACACCACGGTGAACGAGAGCGCCGCCGCAAGCACGATGACCACGTAGACCACGGTGTTGATGAGCGTGAACGCGCTGGAGAAGTCCTCCACCAGCTTTGTCGTGGAGACCACGGAGAGCGTCCGGGAGTCGGTCGAGAGCCGCTCGGAGAGCGCAATCTTCTGGGCATCCGTGCCATCCAGGCTGACGAGAAGCCCGTTGAGCTGCGGCTCCGCGCCAAAGGCCTCGCGGTAGGCGGACTCGGTCATGAAGAGGGAGTTGCCCAGGTAGTTCTGGCAGATGGCCGCCACGGGCACGTCGGCCTCCGCAAGGGAGGAGTCCTGGACGTGAACCTCCTGGCCCGCGGAGAAGCCTAGGACCTGCTCGGCGTTCTTGGTGATGACGGTGCCAACGGAGGCCAGGTCAATGGTATTGCCGACATCGTCGGTCAGGCTCACGTAACCCGAGAGGTCAAGGCCGTCGGGCACCACGTAGACCTGCATGGACTCGGCGGCGTCCCCATGGCTCACCGTGACGGAGTCAACGGAGACCGGCAGGAAGCTCTGGACCTGCGCGTCCGCGTCGAGGTCCCGTGCCACGCCCTCAAGGTCCGCCGCGGAGGTCACGAGCATGAGGTCATAGCGGCTGACGCCCTCCTGGCCGTACTGCCTGGAGGAGAGTGAGAGCACCGTGTCCCTGATGCCAAAGCCGCAGACCAGAAGGGCCGTGCATCCCGCGATGCCAAAGACCGTCATGAAGAAGCGCCGCTTGTAGCGGAAGATGTTCCTGGCCGTGACCTTGTTGAGGAAGGAGAGACGGCGCCACAGCGGGCGCACGCGCTCCAGCAGGATGCGGCTTCCGGCCTTGGGGGCCTTGGGGCGCATGAGGGCGGCAGGCTGCTCGGCAAGCTCCCGGCGGCAGGTCAGCGCCGTCGCCCCCACAATGCCAAGGGCAAACAGGGCCACGGAGCCCACGGCGTAGGCCACGTCAAACTGCAGCAGGAAGGCCGGCAGGGCGTACATGGTCTGGAAGATGGTGAAGAGGATGAGCGGCAGCACCACAAAGCCCAAGAGGTTGCCCACCAGGCCGCCCGCAAGGCAGGCCGCTCCCGCATACAGCACGTACTTGGAGAGAATCAGCCTGCGAGAATAGCCCAACGCCTTGTAGAGGCCGATGAGCCCGCGCTCCTCCTCCACCATGCGAGTCATGGTGGTGAGGCTGATGAGCACCGCCACCACGAAGAACACGATGGGGATGACGGTGCCGATGGCCTCGATGGAGGAGGCGTCGGACTCAACGGAGGAGTAGCTGGAGAGGGCGTCGCGCGTCTGGACGTACCAGGTGGCCTCGTCCACGTCCGAGAGGCGGCCGCGGGCCTCGGCTATCTTGGCCAGGGCGTCCGCACGCTCGCGCTCGTAGGTGGCGCGGCCCTCCTCAAGCTCGGAGCGGCCGTCGGCAAGCTGGGCCTCGCTATCCGCGAGCTGGCGCGCGGCATCGTCGAGCTGGGACTGGGCGCTTGCGCGCTGGGCGTCAAGCTCGGCCTGCCCGTCCGCGAGCCGGGCGGCGGCATCGTCGAGCTGGGACTGGGCGGCCACGAGCTTCTTCCAGCCCGCCTCGGCCTCGTCGAGCTGGGCCTGCCCCTCCACGACCTGCACCATGCTGTCGGCCAGCCCGGAGAGCTGGCCCACCTGGGAGCGCAGGTCGCGCAGCTGGGAGGCCATCTGGTCGGTGGGCATTTCCAGGACGGCGCGCAGGAGCTTCTGCACCGTGGCGGGAGCCTGGGCCACGGCGGCGTCAACGCGGTCGCGCAGCCACTGCGGGAGGTTCTCGTAGGTGTCCCTGAGCTGTTGGAACTCGTCGGACTCCACGACGGAGACCAGGTCGTCGATGGCGGCCTGGGCCTCGCTCGCAAAGGGCGTCAGGACGGCGTTGACGTCTGCCGCCGCGGCGCGGGCCTCCTCGGGCGTCTGGGCGCCCTCCAGGCGAGACCACGCCTCGGCGGGCCACTCGTCGCCCATGAGCGAGGACAGCATCTGGGCGCTTGCCTTGATCTGCCCCCTTGCCTCAGAGAGCTGGGAGCGCCTGGCAGCCAGGGCGTCGCCAATGCCGTCGACGTCGCAGCCCAGGCCCGCGGCAATCTGGTTCAGACCGTCCGTGACCTGCCGTTGGTTGGCGACAAGCTCCGCGCGGCCGGCATCGAGCTGGGCCTGTGCCGCGTCAAGCTGCGAGGCGGCGTCTGCGGACTTGGCGTCAAGCTGGGCGCGACCGTCCGCGAGCTCGGCGGCCCCGGAGTCGAGCTGCGCCTGCGCGTCGTCCAGCTGGGCGGCCGCGTCGCCCAGCTGCGCGAGCGCGTCCTTCTCGGCGGAGTCTATCTGAGAGCTGGCGTCGTCCAGGATGCCCCGGCGGCGGGCCTCCTCGCGCTCGGACTTGATGGCCTCCACGCGAGCCTTGACGTCGTCCACGGCCTCCTCGTAGGCAGCCGAGTAGCACAGGGGGCTCTCCGCGCCATCGACGCGCAGGTAGACGGCCGTATACACGTCCGTGGTCACTGCGGAGGGCAGTACGAAGAACGCGTACTGGGAGCCTCCGCTCGCCCGGAACGACATCGTGCCGTTGCCCGCGTTGATGTCGGTGGGGTCAAGCACCACGCCGCAGATGGTGTACGTCTGGCGAGAAAAGACCGCGGTCGAGGAGGCGTCCGCGGTGGCGTCCTCTTCGCCCGCGTCCGCGTCCTTCTCGCCATCGGAGGCGCCGCGGAAGGTGACCTCGTCGCCCAGGGCAAGGCCGCTCTCGTCCAGGAAGCGCCTGGTCACGGCCACCTGGTCGGACGTCACCGGAAGGTGGCCGTCGAGCACGCGGGGCTGGTTCATGCCGGAGGGGCTGAGGGCCTTGACGTCCACCTTCTCGGACGAGGAGCCCACGGTGGTGTAGCAGGTCTCCACCCAGCCGCCCTCGGCCGCCTCCACGCCGTCGATGGCCGCCAAGGCGTCCACATCGTCATCGGTCAGGCCGAGCGTGGACTGGATGCGCAGGTCAAAGAGGTCCTGGGCGTCAAAGAAGGCGTCGGCGGAGGCGCGCAGGTCTATGCAGGCCACCTTGAGACCGCAGATCATGGTCACGCCCAGGGCGCATATGGTGGCCAGCGCCACAAAGCGCTTGAGGCTCCCGCGGACGGTGCGCAGGACGCCGATGCCAAAGGCCGAGCGCGGGGCCGATGTGGGCTTTGCAGGCTTCAAGCTCCCACCTACCACTCTATCTGCGCGATGGGCACGGGGCTGGGGTTCACGCTCATCTGGGTCACGCGGCCGCTCTTGAAGCGGATGAGGCGGTCGGCCATGTCTGCCAGGGCCGCGTTGTGCGTGACGATGATGACCGTGATGCCGTCCCTGCGGCAGGTGTCCTGCAGGAGCTGCAGGATCTGCTTGCCCGTCTGGTAGTCAAGCGCTCCCGTGGGCTCATCGCAGAGCAGGAGCTTTGGGTTCTTTGCCAGGGCGCGCGCAATGGAGACGCGCTGCTGCTCGCCGCCAGAGAGCTGGGCCGGGAAGTTTGCCAGGCGGTCTGCCAGGCCCACCTTGCCAAGCGTCTCCTCGGCGTCCAGGGAGTCCGGGCAGATCTGGGCCGCCAGCTCCACGTTCTCAAGCGCGGTGAGGTTGGGCACCAGGTTGTAGAACTGAAAGACAAAGCCCACGTCCTCGCGCCTGTACATGACCAGCTCGTCCTCGGTGGCGCGGCTCACGTCGCGCCCGCCCACCACCACGCGGCCGGACGTGGCGCGGTCCATGCCGCCCAGGATGTTGAGCGCCGTGGTCTTGCCCGCGCCGGACTGGCCCAGGATGACGGCGAGCTCGCCCTTCTCCACGGCAAAGCTCGCTCCGTCCAGGGCGTGGACCAGGGTCGAGCCGGCCCCGTAGGCGCGCACGACATCTGCGAACTCTATGTAGGGCATGGCGAGAACCTCCCTAACGACGCGTGGCTACGTCGCAACATGGCAGCAATCAGTCTTTCGTTGAATCGAGTTTAGATGCCCGTATACTGTCACGGGCAAATTACACACTTGCGGTCGGCGGACGGCCGCGTCTGGAGGTATCACGCATGAAGAAGGGCCTGATCGCGCTGGCCGCCGGCGCGTTTGCCTTGGGCTTTGCGGAGTTCGTGCTCATGGGCATCATCACCAACGTCGCCGCGGGCGTGGGCGTCACGGTGCCCGAGGCCGGCGGCTTCATCTCCGCCTACGCCATCGGCGTCTGCTTTGGCACCCTCATCCTGGTCTTTGGCCACAGCATTGCCCCCAAGCGCCTGCTCATGGCCTTCATGCTGCTGTGCTTCGTGGGCAACGCCATGGCCGCCCTCGCCCCCAGCGCCGGCATGCTCACCGTGGCGCGCTTCATCTCGGGCATGCCGCACGGCGCCTTCTTTGGCACCGCCACCATCGCCGCGCGCGCCATGGCCGACAAGGGCCAGGAGGGCCGCGCCGTCGCCGTCATGGTCCTGGGCCAGACGTTGGCCAACACCATCGGCGTGCCCTTCGGAACGTTGCTGGCCGGCATGGTGAGCTGGCGCGCCGCGTTTGTCTTCGTGGCCATCTGGGCGCTCTGCTCGCTCCTGCTCATCTGGAGGCTCGTGCCGCAGATCGAGGCCGTGGCAGACGCCGGCCTGGCCGGGCAGTTCCGCTTCCTGGGCAAGCCCGGCCCCTGGATCGTGCTGGGCGCGGTCTTCCTGGGCAACACGGGGATCTTCTGCTGGTGGAGCTACGTCTCTCCATGGCTCGAGACTGTCGGCGGCTGGAGCGCCACGATGCTGCCGGCCCTGCTGGTGCTGGCCGGCCTGGGCATGATCGTGGGCTCCCAGCTGGGCGGACGCGCCGGAGACAGGCTCACCCCGGGCTGGGCCTCCGCCATCGGCCAGGGCATCGCCTGCGTGGCCATGCTGCTCATCTACGCGTTCTCGGGCTCCCTTGCCAGCTCCGCCGCGCTCATGGTCCTGTGCTGCTGCGGCCTGTTCTTCCCGTCCAGCCCCCAGCAGCTCGCCATGGTCGAGGTGGGCCAGGGCGGTGGCGAGATGATCGGCTCTGCGTGCGTGCAGGTGGCCTTCAACGGCGGAAACGCCGTGGGCGCCCAGATTGGCCAGGCGGTCCTCAACTCCGGAGCCGCCTATAACGTGCCCGCCCTGGCAGGCGCCCCCATCACGGCTGGCGCCGTGGCGCTGCTGGCCCTCTACGCCCTGCGCTTTGAGAGCCGGTACCACAAGAAGGCCGTGACGCCCCACGCGTAGCGCGCGCCGCCGGCGCTCATCTCAACAGCGTACAAAATAACGACCCCGTGCACTTCTCACCTGCGGAAATGCAGCCGAGAAGGACGCGAGGTCGTTATTTTGTACAGTATTCCGAGAACGCTCGGTCTCCAGACCCCCTAGGCCTTGCGGAAGAACGCCAGGGCAATGGCGCCGGGGCCCACGTGGGTGCCGATGGTGGCGCCCACGGTGTGGATGGGCAGGTCACCTGCGGGAAAGCCCTTCTCCCAGATGGCGCGGCTGTCCGCCACGTACTTGCGAAGCAGCTTGTCGGAAAGTCCCGTGTAGCCCAGGGCAATCGGCATGCCAAAGTCAATGCCGCCCGCGTTCTCCACCTGCTGGTTGAGGAGG
>ERZ1034669.420-NODE-420-length-15119-cov-13.004514_pt1 | contig 15119 bp, 12 predicted proteins | sample MGYA00520705_ERZ1034669 | MGnify/ENA primary metagenome ERZ1034669 (study PRJEB33766, sample SAMN09781766) | gut metagenome | biome: gut microbiome | host: Homo sapiens | place: Madagascar | study: EMG produced TPA metagenomics assembly of the PRJNA485056 data... | reverse complement strand
GATATCTCGCTTTTCATGTTTTCAATGTGTAACACATGTATTGTAATCCTACACTGCTCTTCTTTTCATGCCTGCTCTTTGTATTGACCCACCCCTTTATCCATGCTATAGTTTAGAATATATATGATTCTACAAATACCCACAATTTATTTAAAAAATCGAAAACAATGTCTGATATAGTGATGATAGGAATCAGGGGCTAGGCTTTAGAAATAGGGACAGCCGATAGCGAGTGACCCGGCGGCTGACTCCGTGAGTGACGCCTGCCATCATCCGATCCTGCCCCCTGTTATACTTGTTTTTTCAAAAGGACCTATCTATGGAATTCATCATATCTTTTCTCTCTGAATGGGGCTATCTTGCGCTCTTTATCTGTATGGCGCTCGAAAACATGAATATCCCCATCCCCAGTGAGATCATTCTGGGCTTTGCGGGTTTCCTCGTCTCGCAGGGTGTCTTCTCCTTCTGGCCGACGATCTTGATCGGCACACTGGCTGGGCTGATCGGCTCCTTGGCCTCCTACTACATGGGCTACAAGGGCGGGCGCGACATGATCCTTCGCCACACGCAGAAAGGCGGTATGGGCGCGAAAAAAATGATCGCCGCCAAAAACTGGTTTGAGACCTACGGCGGCATTGCGGTCTTTACCGGCCGTCTGCTTCCGGGGATCCGTACCTTCATTTCCCTACCTGCGGGCATCGCACAATTTCCCCTCCCGGAATTCACGATCCTGACCATCATCGGCACTATCCCCTGGACCATATTTCTGGTCTACATGGGTGCCATGCTGGGAGAAAACTGGCATTCGCTCCTCTCTTACAAGCTGGAGATCGCTCTTGTCTGCATCGTCATCTGCGCCATCATCGCAGCGGCTTTCCATTTCTATCAGAAACATAAGAATAAGAATAAACATGAAGCTCAATAAAAACTGCATCTTACTTTTCCTTTTCTGTCTCGTCCTCTACGGCACTTTTTCCGGTCTCATTCCTCTGCTCGACCCAGATGAGCCAGTCTACGGCGAGACAGCGAAGGAAATGCTCTCTACAGGCGACTGGCTGTCTCCCCGCATCTATGGCGAATTCTGGTACGATAAGCCGCCGCTTTTCTATTGGTTGGAATCGATCTCCTTCACTCTCTTTGGAGTCTCGACCACGAGTGCCCGTCTCCCTTCGATCCTGATGGGCGCGCTGCTCTCACCCTACCTCTACCTGTCTATGCGAAAACTGCTGGGTGAGAAGGCTGCGCTCTACGGTGCCTTCATCTCTGCCTCCTCTCTGGAGATCATCGTCCTTGCCAGAAGCTCAGTGACGGATGCGACGCTGACCTTCACGCTCACCGTCGCCCTCATTTCCTTTCTTCGAAAGGAATATATCCCCGCCTATATCTTCTGCGGTCTCTCGCTCCTTGCGAAGGGCCCGATCGGCTTCGGATTTCCAGCACTCATCGTAGGGCTTTGGATGATCTTCTCGGGATCCTTCACTTTCAAAAATATCATGGCACTGCGCTGGACCTGGGGGATCCCTCTCGCCTGTCTCGTGGGGCTCCCCTGGTACCTGGCGATGGGCATAATCCACGGAGATGCCTTCATCGATACCTTCCTCGGCTATCACAATGTGACGCGCTTCATCAGCCCGGAGCATGCTGGGCAGAACCACTACTGGCTCTACCTCGTCGTCCTGATCGCCGGTTTCTATCCATGGACCGGCACACTGCCCGGTATCCTTCGGCGTTTACGGAAATGGAGAGCAGACCCTGTCCTCTTCTACCTCATCATTTGGGCGCTTTTCATTTTCCTCTTCTTTACGCTCTCCTCGACGCAGCTCTTCTCCTACATCCTTCCGATGTTTCCTCCGCTCTCGCTTCTGGCCGGGAAATATCTCACGGAGATCAGAGAAGCGGGGCATGTTTCAAAGTCCCTCATAGGATTCCATCTCTTCTTTGCTCTGACGACAGCTATCGCCATCAGCCTCGCGCCGCTTACCCCCGCAGGCGGCGCTGCAATAAAATACGGCATTTCCCTCTTCATGATCCTCTCTGCTCTCTTTTCTGTCCGCATGCTGTCAAAGGGGCGTATGCGCGGCTTCCTCTGCTCGCAGGCCTGCCTCATCCTTCTCTTCGTGACATCTGTCTGGGGCCTCTTTGCTGCTCCCGTTTCCAGTCTCTTCACCTCGAAGGCCATTGCAGAGACGCTCTCAGAAACAGAAAAGGCGCCTGAACTTCCGGTCTATATCGATACCTTCTACCGGCCATCTGTCGCCTTCTACACGGATATTTACGGAAAAGCCCTTCCGGAATTTGACGAACGAAAACGCCGGGAAACGGAAAAAAATGAAGCCGACGGCGTCCTTCTTCCCGGCAAAGACAATTCCCTCGCCCTTCCAGATCATGCCTACATTCTCGTACAGAAAAAGATCTATGACCATTGGCCGGAAAAGCTGAAAGCAGAAGCACGGCTGCTGTGGGAAAAGGATACAGCGGTATTTCTGGTAAGAAACGCAGAGCCATGAGGAGCTGCTGCTTCCATCATCGTCCGATCTGATAGGCATGCATGACGTGAGATATGACCATTACTCTCTATGTTTCGTAGCGTACGGAAGGGTACGCCGCTTTACCATGTCACAGTTCTAATTACAGGAGGTCTCCTTGAGTACAAAACGTCAAAAGCGTGAGAGAAAACAGGCGCAGCTTGCCAAAGAGAACGAACGCAGCACCCTGATCTCTTTTATCAGTTTCTTCATCATCGCCTTTCTCTTCTTCCTCTGGGGCAGCTGGCTGCTTCCGATCACCGATCCGGTCGAGTCGAACTACGCACTGACCGCCCGTGAAATGGTGGAGTCCGGCGACTGGATGTCCCCGCAGATCTATGGCGTCTACTGGTATGACAAGCCCATCATGGTCTACTGGCTCCTCTCGCTCGCCTACAGCGTACTTGGCTTCACCGACCTCGCCGCTCGCCTGCCGGCAGTGCTTACAGGTGCCCTCTCCGTGACACTTCTCATCTGGTATCTCCGGCGCATCCTGAAAGACAATGTCGTCTCCATCTGGGCCGGTGTCATGCTCGCGACCTCGCTGGAGTGCTGGGTGATCTCCCACGCCATCATCACTGACAGCATCCTTCTCCTTTTCACCATCCCGACCATGTTTTCTGCCTACATCGGCATCACAGAAAACAGCAAAAAGCATCTGGTGATCGCCTACGCTGCCGCGGGGCTTGCCTGCCTCACGAAAGGCCCTGTCGGCCTCGTCCTTCCCGGCCTTCTCCTTGTTATCTGGTGCCTTTCGATGAAAGAGCCAAAGACCATCCTCCGCCTTTTCCCTTGGCAGGGGCTTTTCGCCTTCTTTGCCATCGTCCTTCCCTGGTACGGCGGCATGTATGCGATCCACGGCAGTGATTTCATCAATGAATTTCTGGGACTGCACAACGTCCTCCGCGCCACCTCTTCCGAGCATCCCGAGGACAACCACTGGTACTACTACCTCATCCTCCTTCCCGCCTCGCTCCTCCCATGGGCTTTTGTTGCCTTTTATGAAATGAAAATGCGCTGGAAAGAGAAGGGCGCCTTCTACCTCTTCCTCATGGTCTGGTGCTGGGGCACCATCCTCTTCTACACCCTGATGGCCACGAAGTATGTCACCTATTCCTACATCGCCGTCATCCCCGCCATCACCTTTGCCGCCTTCGGCGCGCTCCGCATCCGCATGGGCGAAAAGCTCCCCTCCATTCTGGGCGGTCTCGGCCTCCTGATCCTTATGGCGGCGCTCCTTGTCGGCACCTTCCGTCTAAAAGAAGGAAACTGGCTTGTCTTCTACGCTGTCCTTGCTTATGGCCTCTTCGCCTACCTCATCCGCTGGAAAGCGAACCAATACAAACGACTCACCATCATCTCCGCGGTCACGGCATCCGCCTTCCTCTGCTGTATCTCCGAAGGCCTTCCCCACTTCACGATGACCCGATCCGCCTTTGAGATCGATAGTGCCATTCAGGAAGAGAAAGGAAAGCACTATTTCTTCCTCACCTATCCCGCCAGCTACAGCTACTACACAGGCGACATCGCAACACGCCTCCTGCCTGATGAACCGCTGCTGAACCAGGAAAAGCGCGATGCCCGCTGGGATAAGAAATCTCCCATCCCCACCGTAAACGAAGAGCAATTCATAAAAGCTGCCAAGGCCTCTGATAGGCCCAGCTACCTCTATGTAGCAAACGGGAAAGCTAAATTCTTCGCCGCATGGTCGCTCGCTCCCCGTTTTGAAAAAGTAGAAAGCACCAAGGCTGGAACGATCTATCGGTTTGTGGGGACTAGGGACTAGGGACTTGAATCCTACTTTCGGGCATCGTCCTATTTATACTCCGCGGCGCTTCCACTTTTTATGCGCCGCTCCGCCATTTCTCATTTCTCATTTCTCATTTTTAATTTCTGATGCTCAAGAGGCCCATCATGAACGACAATCTCACCCATTTCCTCACTTCTCTCTCCGCCTACAAGGGCGAGAACGTCTTCAATCCATGGCGTGATACAGACGCAAACTACGAAGTCAGCCGCGCCGTCTCCATCCGCCAAGAGCAGCTTACGGACTACCTCGCCCTGCGCATCGGACGGGCAAAGATCCTTCTCATCGCCGAAGCCTGCGGCTATCAGGGCGGACACTTCTCCGGCATCGCCATGACCTGCGAGCGTATGCTCTTAAACCAGCATCCCAAAGTCACGAGCCGGATGATCCTTGGCCGTGAAGGCACGCGCACCAGCCGGATGGACAGCCCCTTCATCACGAAGGCTGCTCAGAAAGAGAAAGGCTTCAATGAGCCCACCGACTCCGTCGTCTGGAGCGCATGCCTCGAAGCCGGCCTTGCCCCCGATGAATTTCTCTTGTGGAACATCTTTCCTTTCCATCCTTATAAAAAAGGCGCTCTCCTCACGAACCGCACACCGACGGATGAAGAACTCGCCATCGGCCTCACGTATACGAAAGAGCTCCTCTCCTTAACCGGCCCCCTTCCGCTCTTTTCCATCGGCAGGAAGAGCGAGGTGACACTCACCGAAGCAGGCTTCTCCGTCACTGGCCTGCGCCATCCCGCAAACGGCGGCGCGGGCATCTTCCGTGCCCAGCTGAAGGAAGCACTGAGAAAGTGAGCTTTTGCACGAAACCCGCTCTGCTTTGCAGAGCGGGTTTTTGATTGGGGCGATCTTGTGACTAGTGACTGGTGACTAGGGACTGGGAACCGGGGACTCTCTCGTATCGTCATTTCGAGCACCAGCGAGAAATCTTTGTCATTCGCGGTTTGGCGTATGATGTCAGAAAACTGAAAACGGGAAACCTGCTATCCGCTGACCTTCGGGCATCGCCCCCTATATATTCGCGGCGAAGCCGCCACCTTAACCCGTTGAACCCATTGAACCTGTGAATCCCCTTCACCTTGTCCCCCGCCCCATCACATGCTATAATACGTATCTACGCACTTATGCTAATACGTTATCAAAGGATGGTTCATCTATGACTTTACGTGAATGGTTGCCGCTCGTCGGCATCACACTCTCTGCCTTTATTTTCAATACCTCTGAATTCATGCCGATCGGCCTTCTGACGGACATCGCAATGGACTTTGGCATCAGCGAAGCCCGCGCAGGCCTGCTGATCTCCATCTATGCCTGGGTCGTCATGGCGATGTCGCTCCCGCTCATGATCCTCTGCTCACGCATCCCGCTGCGCCCGCTGCTTCTTGGCGTGATCGCACTCTTTGCCGTATCGCAGGTACTCTCTTCGATCTCTACGGGCTACTACACCCTCCTCGCCTCCCGTATCGGCGTCGCTTTTGCCCACTCTGTCTTCTGGTCCATTGCGACCCCCATCGCGACACGCATTGTCCCCGCCTCCCACCAGTCCACCGCCATGGGCATGGTCGTCACCGGGACATCCATCGCCATGATCTTCGGACTTCCCATGGGCCGCTTCATCGGTCTCGCCGCCGGATGGCGCATGACCTTCGCCTGCGTGGCCGTCATTTCCTTCGCGACACTCGCCTACCTCTTCTTCCTGCTCCCGAAGGTCTCCGGCAATGCGCCTTTCGCCGCGAAAGATGTGCCGAAGCTTTTCAGGAATAAAGTCCTTGCCGGTATCTTCCTCCTCTCCTTCCTCGTCTCCTCCGGTTACTACACCTGCTACAGCTACATCGAACCCTTCATGCTGCAGATCTCCCACTTCCCGGCAGACTGGATCACAATGCTTCTCACCGTCTTCGGCTTTGCCGGACTTCTGGGCAGCCTCCTTTTCTCCAAGCTCTATAACGCCCACCGCTATTCCCTCCTGGCCTCGACGATCTTCCTCCTCATCATCGCACTTTCCCTCTTCTATCCGCTTGCAGGAGATCTCTACGCCATCTGCGCCCTCTGCGTCCTCTGGGGCATGGCGGCGACAGCCTTCAATGTCGGACTGCAGGCAGAAACCATCCAGGTCACCACCAGCGCTGAAGCCCCTGTCGCCATGTCCATCTTCTCGGGCATCTTCAATCTGGGCATCGGCTCCGGCACCTGGCTGGGCGGCCTCCTCTGCACGTATATCTCGATCACATGCATCGGCTTCGCCGGTGCGGCCTTCGCCTTCCTTGCCTTCCTGTACTGCGTGCTGAAATTGATCCCTGATATGAAGAAGGAAGGGTAAAAGCAGCTGTGCCGAATTCTTCGGGATACTTCACACCACGGCGTGAAGTATCCTTTTTTCTATGCATTATGCGGGGAAGTGCCGAAGGCAATAGGGGCATGCTAGCGGTATAGCGTACTATGTTGAATAGTCCGATGCTATCGATATTCCAACACTTTCATGCAATACCGCTACGTTGCCCCCTCACCCCTTCGGGGAGCTCCCCCGATGGGGAGCCAAGAACGTTCTGCTGCTTAATTTAATAGCATTACCCATGCGGGGAAGGCAGGCGATACAGGGATAGCGTCTTCCCCTAGTCCCTAGCCGCCAGTCAACAGTCAACAACGCAAAAAAGGAAATCGCGCAGGCGATTTCCTTTTTTAGCAGTCTGTCGAAAAGACGATTTCCAGAAAGCCGATCACACCAGCTTGCTGAAGTCGCCCCAGGTATTGAAGAGGGCGAGGGTAGCGAGGAGCTGGGAGATGCGGTTGTTCTTGACAGCTTCGTCATCGACCATGACCATGACGTTGTCGAGGTAGTCATTGATCGGAGCCGTGAGTTCCTTGAGAGCCGGGAGGGCTTTTCCGTACTCGTAAGAAGCAAAGAGCGGAAGGGCTTTGGCAGAAACAGCTTCGAAAGCATCCTGGAGCTTCTTTTCCACGTCTTCGGTGAAGAGGGATGGATCAACCTTGCCGCCGGTCTTGCCCTTGGTGATATTCGCAAGACGAGTGACAGCCTGTCGGAGGTCAGCTTCGTCCTTCAGCTGGCTTTCTGCCATGCTGCGGGCTTTCAGGAAGAGGGCATAAATGTCATCAACAGGGCCGGCGAGGACGGCGTCGATGATGTCGTAGGCGATGCCTTCATCGAGCATGATGGCTTTGATGCGCTGACGGAAGAAGTCTTCGATCTGGGAGAGGACGGTCTTCTTCGTCTCTTCATCGCCCGGAAGGAGGGCAAGTGCTGCCTCGATGCCGCGGCGGATGTCCCAGTGGATCTTTCCATCAGTCAGGATATTTACGGCGCCGATGGTCTGACGGCGGAGCGCGAAGGGATCCTGAGAGCCGGTCGGGATGAGACCGCGCAGGAAGGTCGCAGCGAGGTTATCCAGCTTATCAGCGAGGGAAAGCGCACGGCCGATTTCCTGCTGCGGGAGGATATCTCCAGCAAATCTTGGCATGTACTGCTCGAAGATGGCCTTTGCAACTTCCGGTTTTTCTCCGTCAAGGAGAGCATATTCCTTACCCATTTCGCCCTGCAGTTCGGTGAATTCGGTGACCATGCCGGTCGCGAGGTCGGACTTGGAGAGGAAGGCGGCGCGGTCGGCGTCAGCGGCTTCCTCTGCCGTGAAGCCCCAGTCCTTGCCGATGGCTTCCGTCAGTTTCTGAAGGCGGTCTGCTTTATCACGCATGTCGCCCATGCCTTCCTGATAGTTGATGCGGGTGAGGTCATCTCTGTGGCCTTCTAAGGTCTTCTTGCGGTCGTTTTCGAAGAAGAATTTCGCATCGTCAAGACGGGCACGGAGGACTTTTTCGTTGCCGTGCTGGACGTTTTCGAGGGCTTTCGTACCACCGTTACGAACAGTCAGGAAGTACGGCATGAGGGAGCCGTCTTCGTTTCTGACAGGGTAGTATCTCTGATGGTCACGCATCGGGGTGACGACGGCCGGTACAGGGAGCTTCAGGAATTCATCATCGATCCTGCCATAGAGCGGAGTCGGGTATTCGACGAGGTAGTTGATCTCTTCCAAGAGGTCTGCATTGTGCCAGACATGGCCGCCGAGCTTGTCTGCAACGGCGAGAAGGCCGGTGCGAATCATTTCGCGGCGTTCATCCTGATCGACGATGACAAAGGCTTCCCGCATGGTCTCCTTATAGGAGAGCGGGTCGGAGATCACGACGGGCTCTTTGCAGAGGAAACGGTGTCCGCGGCTGACATTGCCACTCTTGACGTGGGCAAATTCCATCGGGATGATCTCCTTGTCGCAGAGAGCAACGATCCAGCGGACAGGACGGATGAAATGGGCTTCTTCATCGGCCCAGCGCATACTTCTTGTGAAGTTCAGGCCGGTGATGAGGGAGAGGAAGAGCTCGGGAAGGACATCTTCGACTTTCTTGCCCGCATGTACGACATGCGCCCATGTGTATTCCCCTTCTTTGACGAGTTCAGATGGATCAATGTGCTGGCCGCGGGCAAATCCCTGGGCCGCGCGTGTCGGATTTCCATCAGCATCGAAAGCAGCTTTGACGGATGGGCCGCGTTTCTTGACTTCTTCATCCGGCTGGCGGTCTGCGGCGCCCTTGACGAGAACGGCGAGACGGCGCGGGGTCGCGTAGATGGTGATGTTTTCGGCAGCGATGCGGTGGGCTTCGAACTGGGAAGCCGCGAGTGCTTTCAGCTGGTCTACGACACCGGACATGATATTGGCCGGCATTTCCTCTGTACCGATTTCTAAGAGAAGATTCTTACTCATTTCGCTTCGCCTCCTTTAAGCATGGGGAATCCCAGCTCTTTGCGCTTTTTCAGCCAGGCCTTGGCGCACATGCGGGCCAAGTTTCTGACACGGGAAATATATTCTGTACGTTCCGAGAGGGAGATCGCTCCGGCAGCGTCCAGCAGATTGAAAGAATGGGAGCATTTCAGTACATAGTCATAGGCTGGGAGTACGAGGCCGGCCTTTACGACGCGCTGTGCTTCTTTTTCATACATGTCGAAGAGCTTGAAGAGCATGTCGTGGTCAGAGAGCTCGTAGCTGTAGACGGACTGCTCGTATTCATTCTGGTGCCAGATGTCGCCATAGGTGACGCCGTCGGTCCATTCGAGGTCATAGACATTGTCGACTTCCTGAATGTACATCGCGATACGTTCGAGGCCATAGGTGATCTCTACGGAGACCGGATGCTCATCGATACCGCCGACCTGCTGGAAATAGGTGAATTGGGTAATTTCCATGCCGTCGAGCCAAACTTCCCAGCCGATGCCCCATGCGCCTAAGGTCGGGGACTCCCAGTTATCTTCGACGAAGCGGATGTCGTGTTCTTGCGGATCGATACCGAGCTCTTTTAAGGATTCCAGATAGGTCTCCTGGATGTTATTCGGAGACGGCTTCATGATGACCTGGAACTGATGGTGCTGGTAGAGACGGTTCGGGTTATCCCCATAACGGCCGTCATCAGGACGGCGGGATGGTTCCATATAGGCTACGTTCCACGGTTCCGGTCCGATGGTGCGCAGGAAGGTAGCCGGATTCATCGTGCCTGCGCCTTTTTCTGTGTCGTAAGCTTCTCCGAGTACGCAGCCCTGCTTGGACCAGAACTTCTGGAGTGCTAAGACGATCTGCTGAAAAGTCATTTGTTCCTCCTGATCGAAGAAATGGGGTGTGACCGATCGATCACTGCGCTCCCATTTCCTGACAATATAAAAATCCCTGTAACAAAAAGTTACAGGGACGAGTTACAGGGATCATTAACCCGCGGTTCCACCCTCATTGACCTAAGGAAACACTGATTCAATCGCAGAGTCTGATTGAATCAGTGTTCATTAAGGCCCACCTTGATTTCTCTTATTTCCCTACTCTGTTCAGGAAACAGCTCAGAAACGCCTTCTGTCCATCGCCGGCCTCTCACCACCGCCGGCTCGCTTTGTCGGACATACTCCTCTTCCTCATCGCCGTATATGGGAACATTGTAGCAAAAGAAACAAGAAATGTAAAGAGAAAACGGGTCTTTTTCGGAAAAGAAATGATGGCGTGGATCTGACTCCTCTTTCGGCCGTCCCTCCATTTCCCTTAAAGCATTCCTGCAAATCTTGAATTTACGTTCCTCCCCACCACTTGTCACTAGGGGCCCTTTTTAGGGAACAAATCCCATCGATTGATAGCCTGCAGAAACAGTGTCTCCGCAGCTATCAGAAAAAGAACGTCCAAGACAGGAAATAAGCGGTCGAGAATATCCACTTCTGCCGTCCTATGTGCTCCATCAAAATGATTTGATCCACTTTCCGCTGGATCAAATCTGCCATGTGCTCCTGCAACGTCTTTTCCGGTACTTGCCTTCAATGGTTCAATCGTTCTTTCTTCTCTTCCGGCGTTTCCAACGGATCTAGCCATGAAGGGGGCATTGACATGAGCGATCATCATTTCTAAACAGGTATGGAATATCTCCGCAAAGCCATGCAAACTTGAACGGCCTCCGGATTTCCATGAAATTCTTCTATGAAATAAAGCATCGTCAATTCATGCGTATGACGCGTCATGCGAGCCACATAATATGCTAACGAGAGTCACCCATTTGTCAGCTCAATACGCACTCGAGAGCCAGCCTATTTTCCTTATACACTGAACTTGTGGGGTATTCACTTGTCACAAGGAAAGGCTGTGGTTTCATGGCAACCGAGAAAGATAATTATCTTATATTTCCTAAACGACGACCGCCCACGGCATATTGCCATCTTTCAAGGCATCATGGAATACGGTAGCTCGAATCGTTTCAGCCTATAATGCATTCATTTGGAAAGGGTCTCAGCAGGAAAGCCGTCATATTCCCATGAGAAAAGCGGAAGGATCCCACCCACACGGGCAGCCGAAGCAGAGGAAGCCCCTCTGCTTTTTCACTGGCTCTCATGCGCATATGGGGTAACTTTGAAATGCCGTATGCCGTAATATTAATATTCAGCATCGTCAATTCATGCAGAAGATATGCCCCCCACTCCTGCATTTTGATAGAAATCGGTGTTCTGGATCTATCACAGATGGCTTCTGTACCTCTTGGTGATGACACACATAGTCGGAATACACCATGCCAGACTTTTCATCCCAAGCCACCACCTTGATGATCGTGGAACCTATATCGATTCCGATAGAAATACATCTCATAGCCTTTTTCTCCCATTAATCAAATCATTACACACAGAAAAAGCGAAGGCTGAGGGAATTCCTCAATCTTCGCTTTATTTGAACTCATTTCAATTCAGGATACATCCCATTCTTCAGTATTTCTAATCCCTCAACAGTTCTTACTGCCGTTGTGTACATATAATCCAATCTAAGTGGATAAACTCTATGATTTTTAACAGCATCTAAAGAATTGAATCTAGGATCAGTGAGCAATTTATTCACATTTAAAGTATCATCACCATTGAAATAGACCACAAAAATCACATCTGGATTTAACACAAGTAAAGATTCGTAGTCTAATCGATCACTTTTCCATGGCAATCTACCACCTAACTGTGAAATCATATCTCCGATGAGCCATTCTTTTCCATAGTTCACGATTGCATGTCCTTGGAATTCAATGACCATGACGGTTAGATGATTTTTCCCTTGTATCCGTTCTTGAATACCAGTAATCTTCCGATGAATTTTATCAACTATCTCTTTTGCTTTTTCTTCTTTACCAAAAATTTTCCCCATATCCAAAATATATTGGCATTCATCTTCAACCCCAGCATAATTTTTTACTCGATTTGATGTTGCTGCTATATAAGTAATCACATTTCGAGATTTCCAAAAGTCCGTTGTTCCAAGGCTTTTTGACGTAAAGGTTGATTTCCAGCCAATAATACAATCTGGATTTAGAGACATCGCTTCTTCCAAAGATAGATTTCTAAATGTTATTGGTTTTAGGCGTTCTGCAGTACTCCGGTATTGAGGAAGATATTCCTTTTGCCAATCTGTATTCTGCATATTTACGGCAACAATGCGATTTTCAACACCTAACGCGATTAAGGTTTCTTCACAATTAATTCGATTAGCAATTACTCTTTCTGGTATTCTTTCAATAGAAACCATAACGGGTTGACGCTCCGAATTATAAGTTTGTACCATTTTGGCATCTGATGTCTGAACATATGATGTAGAGTCGTTATTTCTGCTATAGCTTTGCGTGGCAAATATTACTATCGCTACAACACTAAGCAGAAATAACACCCCCCTCCATATTTTTTTCAAAAACAAAAACATTAGAATTTAGTATTAACTCCAATCATGAAGCTTCTTCCAGACTGCGGGAATGCGCCTTTCCCCATATGGTAGAAATAGCGATTCTCCCATGCTGTATTCCACAAATTATTACCAATAAAATAAATCGAAGTAGAGTCTGTTATTTTATAATTCAAAGTCAGATCACTAACAACAAATCTATTATTTGTGAAATAAGCTGTATCATTTCCTGAATAAATGCTAGTCAAGAAATCTGCACTAAACTTACCTTTAGTATATCCAACATCCAACTGATAACTATTGATAGGCAATTGTTTGCTCAATAAATCATCCAAACTTGTCCCAGATCCATCTGGAACAGTTTTGATATTTTTGGCATGATAGTTCGCTTTTACATAAGAATAGGAAATTCCCATATTCCAATTGTCATTAAACTGATGGGTATATCCAATATTGAATGCTCTCTTATTTTGCTTTGCATTCATTGCATAACTCTTAGTACCCGTTGCTGTTGTGCTATCTTCAATGGAATAAGATGCAATAGCATTATCCATTCCTAAATAACTATAGTTAATATCAATACTGGATTTATTTCCGATGGATTTCTTTAAGCCAACATTATAAACATTACCTTTTTCATCATCTAACGGTTCCAATACAGCATCATAATCGGTCACCTTTTTGGCTCTAAAGATTTGTGCCCAAGAACCGTATGCACTTAATGTACTATTAAACTTATATTGTGTAGACAACATCATGCCTAAATGATTTACATTACTATTCAAAGGTGAACCATCTGCACCATTTCCCTTTTTCACAGTATAATCACTTGCATGAACATATCTAACACCTGGTGTAATTTCAAACTTATCGCTGATTTTAATTTTATCTTGCAAATAACCAGTTATGGAATTACGCGAAATATTAGCTTTCGTACTTGCCGACGGATTATCCCGACGAAAATAATCATGACTAATTGTTATTCCCCACAATAAATTATTCAATCCAACTGTTTTACCAAACTGAAAATCTACCCCAGTACTTCTTTCATGATATGTTGATACAGAATGTTCACCTGTATAAGTAGCCAACCATTGTTTCAATTGATCTGGAGTTAAGTTACCCGATGGCGCAACTAATTTACCCGCAACTTTCATATTTGAATTCTTTACCCACGCAGCACCATAGTCATTACTGGTATGGAAGAATCGGATATAGCTAGGAAGTTCATTATCTTTTTTAAATTGCCATGTCACATCCATATTACGTGTAACACTAGTGGTATAATCACCTAAAACGCCATGATACCACCATTTATTTCTAAAGCCAGGATTAATTGGTGCATGAGATTTACCAGCTGCAGCATCTGCATTTACTTCCCCACTAAAGAATCTGTCCACATTTTTATAATCTCTCGGTACTACAGGATATCCATCCCAGTTATTGGTGTAATTGAAAGAGAACGATAAAAATCTATCTTCATCATATAATCTGTCGAGCCGAACAGAAGCGCCATCATCTTTATATCTAGTACCATAATACTTATAGCTCTTACCCATTTCTCCATCTTTATAATGAGTATCTCCACTCATTTCGCGATTGAGTGCTCCAAAATAACGCCATTTCCCATCATCATTAGAGCCAGATGTAACAATTCCATAAGTATGCTTATTCCAAGAACCAGTAGCTAAATCAACAGTTGTCGAATTTTTTAATTGTCCCTTACGGGTGATGATATTGATAACACCGCCACTTGCATCTCCACCATAAACGGACGCCCCAGGTCCCTTAATTACTTCAATAGATTCGACATTGCCAATATTCGTTATCAAATGAAGAGGTACTACTGACCCATTACCGCTAGAACTGGATTGCCCGCCAGCAGAATTAGATACTGCATTATCTAAACGTCTTCCATCAAGTAATACAACAACATGACCATCCCCATTAATTGTCACTTGTTGACTGTATGCTGCAAAACCATATTCACCACCATGATATCCCATATCATTAATGTGAATACCTGGCACTCTTTTTACCGCATCTGTAATATTCTGAAAATGCTTCTTTTCTATATCTTGTCTCGTTATTACAGTAACATCTCCGCCTGTTCTTGAATAAGACTGTTCTGTAATTACATTACCAAATTTATCATACTGCCTATCCGCCTGCCTATCCGCATCAACCTCGATACCATCTAGGGTATACACATTAGCTGCCCAGGTAGTTACCCCCCCGAAATTGTCAACATGGCAGCAGTTGCCAAAGCACTGTAAATTTTCCTGTTCATACAATACTCCTCTTTTCTTAAAATGATACATGAAAAAATATTCCATCATTCCCATCATGTTTCCCTGTTTCCATGATAGAAAGGATTGGCTTTATGCCTATTACCCTCCCAAAGCTTAATTTTCTCTGTTAATTTTTATTATTTTGACAGTTATTACTTACATAAATTATCATATTTTCTCTAATATTTCAATAGTATATCTTAGTGTAAAATTTTACTCGGTAGGGAAATTTTTCCAGAAACAATAAAAGAGGA
>ERZ1034669.414-NODE-414-length-15228-cov-13.093126_pt1 | contig 15228 bp, 8 predicted proteins | sample MGYA00520705_ERZ1034669 | MGnify/ENA primary metagenome ERZ1034669 (study PRJEB33766, sample SAMN09781766) | gut metagenome | biome: gut microbiome | host: Homo sapiens | place: Madagascar | study: EMG produced TPA metagenomics assembly of the PRJNA485056 data set... | reverse complement strand
CATTCGAGAACATCCTTCTCGTTACGGGCGAGAACCCGGCAAAGGCTGGCACCCCTTATCTTGCCAAGGCCATCGACATCGCCAAGAAGTATTTCTCTAACGTGAAGATCGAGGTGATGCCGCTCTCTACTGAGGATTACAAGACCCTCGCCGACCATGGTATGAACGGCGTCATCTGTTTCCAGGAAACCTACAACCACGAGCACTACAAACTCTACCACCCACGTGGCATGAAGAGCAAGTTTGAGTGGCGCTGCGATGGTTTCGACCGCATGGGTATGGCAGGCGTTCATTCCATCGGCATGGGCGTACTCATCGGTTTGGAGAAGGAGTGGCGCACGGATGTTGTGATGATGGCTCATCACCTGCGCTACCTTCAGAAGCATTACTGGAAGACCAAGTACAGCGTGAACTTCCCTCGTATGCGCCCTGCACAGAACGAAGGTTTCCAGCCAAACTGCTTCATGACCGACAAGCAGTTGGCACAGGCTACTTTCGCCATGCGTATCTTCGACCACGATGTAGATATCTCCTACTCTACCCGTGAGCCAGCCTACATCCGTGACAACATGGCAACACTGGGTGTCACCACCATGTCGGCAGAATCAAAGGTAAATCCTGGTGGTTACCATACCTATCCTCAGGCATTGGAGCAGTTCACCGTAAGCGATGAGCGTACCGCCAAGGTAATCAATGCGAGATTGAAGGAATTGGGCAGAGAGCCAGTCTGGAAGGATTGGGATGCCTCATTCGATTTCTTCGGAAATATCGCAAACGGATAAAGAAGATTTAACATATAATATCTTTGAATCTTTTGATTTTCAAATAGAGTAGATGTAGGGGATTACTCCCCTAGCACCTCTCATTGCACCGTACGTACGGGTCTCGTATACGGCGCTACATACATATAGGAGTACGCAAATTCTGATATAAAGCATAAGGGTCGACCAAGCCAGGTCGGCTCTTTCTTTTATCAGTCCTATTCTCTTTTGGCATAGCAAGTACCTTGGGACTCAATAGAAAGTTGAAGACAGATAGCCCACATTGACGATACCATCCCAGCCTCGTCATTGCAGCTTGATAGATGGAGGTATCATCAAGATTACTCTTGATAATTCTCTTCATTGTCAACAGATTCTTGTAGATTGTATCACATTTCTTCCATTGCTTGACTATCACAACTCTGACTTTATGGCGAAGCCAAGGACCAAACTTATCCCTGAGGTACGTACTCATACTACCGATATGGTAGTAATTGACCCAACCTCTGACTATTTGGTTCAGCTTGGTGAAGACGATGTATAAAGGTTGGGCAACAGCTCTCTTACGCAAGAGAACTTCCTTGACCTTGGTCTCCAGTTTCTTCTTGGCGGTATCGGTGGGTTTACACTCCCAACCTTTGGTACTTTTCCAAAATGTGAAGCCGAGAAAATTGCTCTTCATTGGTCTTACCACTTTGGTCTTGGTAGCACTGACTTTCAGCCTTAGCTTTCTTTCTAGCCAACTGCTGACCGATGCCATCACTCTGTTCGCTGCCATCTCACTCTTAACAAAGATGTCGAAGTCATCCGCATAACGGACAAATCTGAGTCCTCGACTTTCAAGTTCCTTGTCAAGCTTGTCTAGGTAGATGTTAGACAGAATTGGCGATATACAACCACCTTGGGGAACTCCCTCGCTAGTAGCATGAACCAACCCATTCTCCATTACTCCCGCTTTGAGAAAGGAGCGAACCAAGTGAAGAGTAGCAGAGTCGTTGACCTGCTCTCGTAGGATTGAAATTAACTTGTCGTGATTGACCGTGTCAAAGTACTTCTCTATATCGAAGTCCACTACCCACTCATAGCCATCGTTCAGATACTCCAACGCCTTATGTATCGCCATGTGACAACTGCGTTGAGGTCTGAAACCATAGCTGTAGTCGCTGAAGACTGGTTCGTACACTCGGCTCAGCACTTGTGCTGCAGCTTGCTGAACGACTCGGTCTACAACGGTCGGGATGCCAAGTGGTCGTTGCTTACCATTTGGCTTAGGGATATAGACACGTCTTACGGGGGATGGCTTGTATTTCTTGTCGCATATAGATGATACGATTTCATCCATGTGCTTTGATAAATACACGTCAAGCTCTTCAGTCGGCATCTTGTCTATGCCGGCGGCACCATGGTTGCGCTTGACAGACACCCAGGCTTCCCAGAAGTTTCTTGCTTCTACAATCTCGTTTATTAATTTCATTTGCTGCTTTTCGTTCTGCTTGTAAATATACTTGCGATTATCCCAACTACTTCCAACCTAGAAAGATTACGATTCTCTCACCTTGGTTATACCTCGTTTTCGGATTGCGCAAACATTGCTTACAGCGATTTGCACTATATATACATTAACCCCTTCAGTGATGGTGAGTCACCTACTATGGGCTCAGCTGACTCCCATCCATAAGCTTTTTATCGCACGTGAGTACACGCTGGATGGGTCTCTCGGGGTAAGGCACTAACCTTCTGACTCCACAACCTCTTGGTTTACTGTTTTGGGGGGATACGTTTACCATTCGGACTTCAACTTGTTATGCAGTCTTGTCCATTCCCATTTAGCCTTGTACCAAGTTTCTGTTCGTAGGCTCGTAAGTCTCGCTACACGACTTCCTCCATCCTTGTCATTACTGGCAACGACTTGTCGTTCGCTTCGCTTGGCGGTAAATACCTGCGGTTGGATTTGAACCAACTAGGTCAGTGTCATGCCCGACACACATAAAAATCCCTGCCAGTTTTCACAAGCTGGCAGGGATAATTATAAGTAAAAGAATGTAATTCGCTATTCTGATTTCACTCAGAAAATCATCTTATAGTCCTTACTGTTACCATCTGTCAATTCTATGTGTATGATTTGAATGCCTGTGGCTATGCTCGCCTTTAAACACCTTGAACCATTTCCCTGTACCCTGCTGATGATACTGCCATTCAGGTCTATGACCTTGACACTCTTGAGCAGACCGCTGGCAGATTGCACGAGGACAGAAGAACCTTCCTGAACAATACTGATGCGCTGATCAGTATCGACAGATGTCACATCTGTACTTCCATAACGGCTTCTGATAACAAATCTGCCTAATGAGGTCTCGGCATCCGCAATAATGACAGGAGAATCGAGTGAATAATCGGCACCCGAAAGCATATCATGGAGAACATATCCGCTCATATCAACACCCAGAACAGGTTTCACCTCAATACTGATGCTATCCTTTTGCGAAAGATAGATTCCTAAAGATGTAGCGCCAGTCATCGGAAGGATATCGTAAGCCTGACTCTGCTGAATACCAAATACCTTCAAAGGTGACTTCACTTCACTATCCAGAAGAGTTGGAACCAATACTGAGTTCTTGAAAGAAGAACCGTCAGAAACATCATAAGCAGTTTCTGAATTCTCCATCACCAGCATAGCTGCTGATTTGCTTCGCGTCTTCAGGCTTTCCACACACACTTTCAGTCCCTTGGCTTCAGCAGGTTTACTTTCCTCAGTAGCCTTCTTGCTTCCACCAATCATTTCTGGGGTGAGCAGCAGGGTGATTTGCGTACTCGGCTCATCTTTTGTGGTAACATAGAATGCCTGCATGGGGGCGATGGTGGTGGCGTTGCCCGTAGAAGCGACCTTGCTTACAGTTTGCTCTTCCATGCCTCCCGATTCATTCTCTACTTCCACCTTCACGCTGCTCACGTTCCCATTCACCTCCAGGAACTTCTTGATATTCAGGCGGCTCATGAATGGGTTGCCCAACACGAAGGTCTGCGTAGGAATATCCGATTTCAGCGTAATCGGATACTCGCTCTGCCCCACGAACACCGTGCGGTTCTCCGTCACTTCCTTGCCTTCCGACAGATACTTATATTCCATCGTCAAGTCGCCTTCCTGCGGAGAATTCGGTTCGTAGATGAAGCGGTTTATCTTATTTGCATCTTTCGTCACTGTTTCACTAGCCACTTTCTCCTGATCGTAATCCACGAAGTAACTATATTCTTTATGCGCCTTAGGCAGGCGGATACTGAACTTATTGGTAGCCGGCAGATTGCCGTTGTCTATCCACATAGAGAAGCCTTCACCCATGCCGTACTTCTTCGCCACGGCATTGAAGTTGTGCGACCAGGTGGCCTCGCTCACGGCGAGCGTTTCATCCTTCAAGCCTGCATTCCCCTTGCTGTCTAGCGAATAAATCTTACCCGGATGCGCAGCCGCCCAGAGGCGCTGGTAGATGCTCGGGTTGAAGCGCTGTTCCTTCCAGTTTTCTTCGTTCAGCTCCTCGAAGTATTTCGCCTTCGTGGTGTCGGCAGGCATGAACATATCGCCCGTGTACATCTGCTTGAGCGGTGCACTCAGCAGATAGTAATGGTTCGGCTTCTGCTCCAGTTCTACCCATGCCTTGCGATAGTTGAGCGATGGCACGTTATCCACCGCCGAACGGGGTTCGAAGAAGATGTCCTTGCAGCAGTAGTCGGCTGGCTTCACTGGCGTGCCCAGCACTGGGAAGTTATCGGCATCCGACGAGATGATGGCGTTGGTGCAGCAGTAAGGCGAACCGTCGCTCCAGTTGTCCCATTTGTTCCATTCATTGGTAGATGCACTCGGAAGCCATCGGGTCTGTAATGGATGAACCTGATATACTACAGAAGAGAGTGGCGTCCAGCTGCCGTCGAAGAAGGTGAGCTGATATTCGCCCGGCTCCTTGGTGGTGTAGGTATATTGGATATTGTTCTTGGTGTCTGATGTAGAATGCAGAGACACGATGCCATTATCTCCCGCATTCTTATCACCGAAGTAAAGATGATAATCTACTCCGGTCAATCCGGTAGCAGTTACGACAATCTTATCTCCTACGCATACATTGTTGACAACGATATCGTTTACACCATCTACGCACGAGTTGTTGTCCTTACAGTCAGGAATACCATCATTATCAATATCACCACGTGTCACGAGTCCGTAGAATTTCTGCACATCCAATGCGCCTACAATTTTGGCTAAAGTAAATCGCACCTCGTCATACGCTTTCTTTGGCTGAAGGAAGAGGATATTCTTATCGCCATAACCCGCTACTTTAGCGGAAATCACATTCCAGTCGGTAAATTTATCTCCCGTAGAATAACCGTCTTTGAAGGTTTCTACCGTTAGCCAGTCTCCTACATCTACGGCTGCCAGGAAAGTCTTGTTGTCAATGACAATTCCCAACTGATGATGATAGTCGAGTGTTCTACCCATCTTTACGGCGAATGTTTGACCAACTCCCACACTTACCGTATTGGCAACCGCCATATAGGTATTCAAGTCATCATCCACCAGATAACCTAAGTTATCATCTACAGTAGCCACACTCACTGCTCCGCCAAATTTGGTTTCATTAGCATTGATGGTAGTATGTGAATGATTATGCGACATCACCAGACTGCTACATGCAAGTGGCGAAGAACAGTCATCGGCAGCCTCCTCAATAAAGGCATAGTAGATACGGAGTTTAGAACCGCCCAGATTGAGTACACCCGAATTCCAGAGTTGGAACTCATCCATCTGAATCGGGTTGCCTTTGCTGTCGTAGGCTGGAACTTCGATAGAATATCTTATCTTTTGCAGCTTGTCTGAACCTGCAATATCTGCACTAATCGCATTGTTCTCATCTATCAGATGGCGATATACTTCCTTGCCTTGGTTATAGCAGCGTATCTGCAGGAATTGCAGGGCATGCAAATTGATTACTGTAGCATCAGCCTCTACCACAAAACCAATGCGCTTAGGTTGAGCTCTCTTGACGGCATCCGTCTCTGATTCACCTTCGTGTCGGTCGGTAGCATCGTATATCAGTTGACCATCCTTACGGTGAATTCCGATGATGCAGAGGTTATCGGCAAGACTCAAGCCACCTATATATTCGGCATATTGATCATATTCACCTTTGATAATATTGTCTCTATCCTTGAGTTCAGAGACAGAAAGCAGCGAGCCGGATGTTTCGTGAATCTTAGGCGATACCTCGTAGAAATCTTCACCCAGTTTGTTGACAAGTGGTTTGCCGCAAGTTGTATTTCCATCATTAAAACCACCTACAGTAATGGTGGTTTCATCATAACATCCGTCCTGAGCCGTGGCCCTGAAGGTATATTTACCAGGTTCCAGATTGGTAACTTGACCAGCAGAGGTAACCTTTACAGGTGTGGTGGCAAGAATATCGTTATTTTTCGAATCCCAGGCATTCACCAGACTCCATGTTACGCTTACTTTCGGATTAGAACGGAGAGTAAACGAAGTCTGCGATTGGCAGACATTGCTGCTGATGGTAGGATTGATGGGGCACCGGTGGGATACATCTGGAGCCATTCTTACGAATCCATAGTGGATGCCGATGGCGCCTGCATCAACTCCGAGAACCGTAAGGAATCTGATTTCGCATCCTGAAAACGGCACCTTTGCCTTGATGCTCACCGTTCCGTCGCCAATCTGCACCAGCGAGAGGTGGAGCACCTGGGCAGAAATCGTTTCTTCCTGCACCTTGTTTCCCTTGTGGTCGAAGAGCAGCACGTTGACCCATGTTCCTGCATTGAGGCTCAGCAGGGCATCCATCTTGTATTTGAAGCCAGCCTCCATGCCAGCCTCGAATGCTTCGCCTTGCGGGTTCTTGTTGTTCTGCATCATAAACTTGGCTCCGCCTTGGTAACCTATGTCAAGAAGAGGAACGATGGTGGCGAAATTGTCCAGATCATCATCTGTCATCTTCTTTATATCGCCGTCCAGGAAAGGCAGGGGGATGCCGAGGATAATAGGGCGCCAGCCTTTCATCTCTTTGAGCGCTACCTGCTTGTCGTCTTTGAAATATTCGTTGTATTTTTTGATGCCTCCATCGGTGACGGTAAACTCCGTAGATTCGCCCACGAAGGCATATTTGATTTTCAGAATATTCGCCACTTCTGCCTGAATGCCGCCCGAGCAGTCGAGAGTGATTTCATCGAAGAGCCAGTCGCTTTCTGCCGTCAGCATGGCGCAGATGTTGTCGGAACCCGGTATCTGGAGCAGCTTCAGCGTTACTCCCGAACCATTCTGTCCTTCCCTTACCGCCTTCACACCCTTCAGTTTGCCGTCGCGATAGAATCCGATGGAGAATGCCTTGATTACATCGAGGCTCAGCACGCTGCTACCCGAACCAGCCACGATGGTAAAGCCTGCCACCGTTCCCTTGGAATAGTAATTATCCATATCTTTTACACTTACTATCGGGTCTACGGTTACCCCTGCTCGTACCACGGAGTTCACCTGTGCATAATTGTCGAGTGAATCGTCGGTAAGGGCGCCCATATCCTTTGCCCAGCTGCCTACGCCTACCACACCAATCAATTTGTTAATGGTGCACGATTCGCCCGTAAGGGCACGGCGGTTGCGCAGTTCACGGAATGTCATGTTGCCATATTTGGGGTCATTGTTGAACTCCACAAAATGTTTCTGCAGCGTGTCGGCTGGCAGATCATCCCAGTTGTTGGTCCAGATGGGTTTCTTGCAGTTCATAAACGAGTCTCTAACGGCAGCACTCTCGAAATAGGGACTGGTGTTGTCACCCTTGGGTTGTGCCGCCTGGATAGAGGCGGGCACAGCCAGCAGGAATGCCAACAAAAATGATATGAAAGTTTTGTATATAAAATGCAGTTTCATTGTCTGTTTGATTTTAAAACATAGCATAACGTCTTGATAGTTCTCTTGATCTTATTCGAGCAAATGTCTGGAGTCTGTAAGTGTCTTTTGCTCATCGTATGTGAAGACATATTTATGGTTTCGTCTCAGATAGAAGAGGTTGCTGACTCCATCCACCACGATAACGCCCGTGGCTGCTTCAGAAGACATCATATCCTTTGCCTTTATCTGATAGTTGTGGGCGTGAGGATAGGCTTTGAGGCCTATTCTCACGGCAAGATGGGTCTTGCCTGGCAGCACAAATGCCTTGAGCACCACTTCCTTGCCTTCACCCGGAAATGGGGCATAGGCAATGGCGGTATAGGTGCCTCCCTTTTTTGAATAGTTATTGATAGGTTCCCCACCCTGCTTAAAACCGTCGTAGCTGGTAAGAGGCATCTGGGTAAGCACGGTGTCGGCAAGTAGGCAATACCATTGCGTCTGCGCTGTAATGCTGTAATGGGCGGCATGAGTGATATGAACCTCCACTTCTGCCATGCCTCTATAGAGTGTTCCTACAAGCGGCGTAGGGGTGTTGTTTCCCAGATTTTCCTTCTGGTAATCAGCAGAAGAGATGATTGGATTTTGGGTATCATCCCCCTGCTGGTAGAGGGTGCCATAGAAGAGCTGCGGCACCGTGATGAGCCGGCGGCTCAAGCAATTTACATTATTGAGAACTATTTTTTTTAGATACTCAAGCCAGTTGTTGGGGGTGTCGGTTTTGTCATCATCGACCAGGTAACTCGCAAACGTGGCCTTGAACTCCTGAAATGTAGTACCTTTTTTTAAATTGAGCATTTCCGTGGTAACCACATTGTTTTCCTCATACTGCGGATAGGGCGATTTCTCCTGGCTATTGTAAGCGAGGGCAATGATGCGATATTCGTAGCCCCTGCTGATGCCGAAGGTGCCCTTTACCACATAGTGCTTGTGGGGCTTTCCCGAAAGATAATCGTCTTCCTTGCCGTCTTCTAACGTGGGTTTCCCGTTAATCACCCTGTCGTTGGTAGGGTCGTACTCGAAGCCCTGGATATCGTTGACTGCGGCATCATAGGTTGCAGTATTTTCTCCATTGTTCTGAACTCTTCGGCGAAAAGCTATCAGCCTTACGGCATTGACGTTTTCGGTCTCGGCATATCCGTTGTCCTCGCCTGTTGTGCCCGACGAGGAAGAGGATCCTGCACCAGGAGGGGCTACACGGGTGTTTCCACCCCCCTGCCCTGCATTGGCATCGCTGCCGCTTAATCCGCCCAGAGTGATGGTGATGGGAACAGTCGTAATCTCATCTTCGTTTTCCGAAGGCTGATTCATGCCTGCATCTCCATTGCTGCCATCTGGATAGGGTGGCAGATCGGCATCGCTGCTGCATCCCGCGGCTAGTGCGAGGAGGAAGCAAACCCCTACCGCCATGCCTATCCTGATGGCGTTCATCCTGATGGAGCTTATCTTATAGATGCTAAATCTTAATTTCTGCATATTCTATTTCCGTTTTTATGCTGTTTTGTAACGTTTATTCTGTTATAAAATCATGTCTTTTTTCGAAGGCTGGTTCTATCTCAACCTTCACTTCGGTCATCACCGGCTCGTAATACTCCTTCAGGTCGTATGGCTGGTTCACGGTCTTGCTCTTGGCTCCCAGGCAATACAGGTGGTTTGCCTCGATAGGGAATTTGAACTTGTCGCCAGTGGTTGTAGACTTCCTGATGTTGTCGTACCGGTGGTGCGTGCCATCCGTGTAATGCAGATAGAAGGTGGTCTCGTTCTCTGCCGAGTTCTTGCTTTTCTGCATTTTTTCCTCTGGTGTTGGCATCATGAAGTTGCTTATCATGTAGCTGTTTTCCTTCCATCCTTTCTGGGAGTCTGCAGCTCGCTTGAATATGTTCTTTGTAGCATCTACGGTCCATCCGTTTGAGGGGGTGAGGTCGATGGTGCCCAACGTCTGATAAGTCAACGAATCAGCATCTGCTGGTGCCTGCTTCTGCCTTATCAGCGTTTCGGTGCTGATGCCGGTGGCTACAACGGATAGAGAGGTAGGCTTGAAGGTAACGGTGCTCACGTCTCCTGCTGCATTCGACTCCACCTGTGCCGGGATGTTTTCTACGTAAATCATCAGACCAGCCACGTTACGGCTGGCGGTCAGCGTGCGGTGGAAGTATTTCGTATCTTCCGTTACGAGAACGGGGGCTTCCTCTTGGGTCTTCTCGTCTTGCAGGATGCCGCTAAACAGCTCTGTGGTATTGAGGATACCGAGTTTGACGCTGTTTTTTGCCTCCTCGGTGAGGGCGATTCTTGCGTCCTCCAGTTTCGTTTCGTTTTTAGTGAATTTGGGTTCTGTAAGTACTTTGTTCGTTGCGTATTTGTCATCTCTTCCTATGGCTAGAAACTGGTAGTAGTAGCCGTTCTGCAGATAGGGTTCGAAGGTGTATAGATGCTGCTCGGGCATGTTCTGGTGCTCGGCAGAATAGTAGGGTTCTCTATTGTTGAATGCGTCAACGGAATAGTAACCTTTCTTGGCTGCTTCCGTTTCAATAGGGATGCAATAGGTATATGCTTCTTCTGAGGTGCCCTTCTTGTCTTCGGGGCATCTGAAGACGTAGATTCTCATATCATTCACCTGCTGTGCTCCATCCCATGTATCAAGTTCTCGTGAGCCGGTAACAACACCTGCGCTTACACCCACTCTCATGTCCAACTTCACGGCATGCGAGCCGTCGGCGAGGGTATCAGGCGCATCATTGCTTGCGCTGCAGCTCATTAGGAGACTGGCTGCGAGGATTACATTTAAACTGTTTTTTATAGATTTTCTCATCATATTCGTCTATTCGATTTCAATGTTCGCCTATTCGATTTGAATGGGAATTACGTATAAAATGAATGATAAATTAAATATTGTGATGTTGGGATAGTAAGGGATGCGAGTGCCTATAGCGGGCACTGTGCATCCCTTGGATATATTTTTCTTAATACTGCCTATATTATGAGCACGTAGTAAGATTAATCACCCAGCACCAACTTGTGGATAGCCTCCCAGTTGTCGTTCACCTTCAAGATGAGGTGCTGAGATTTGCTCAAGTCTTCTGGCTTGTCAGGATCTGGTTTATCAGGATCTGGATCTGGTTTTGGATCTGGATTTGGATTACTTGGGTCTGGATCTGTCTTACCTCCATTAGAAGGCTTCACACCCAAGTTGTACATGTGGTTGCGAACCACGTTGAAGATAGAAGCACTTTCGTCTGCAACATTTCCATTTGTGGCATCAGTATTTACATCTTTAGCTGGGATAGAAACGGTCCAAGTCTTGATGATATCGCCAGCAGCATCCAAGAGCTGAAGCTCCATGGTGCTCTTGCCGCTAGTTAAATTAAATGGAATAACGAAGTTGCTTCCGAATACAGAACCCTTAACTATGGTAGTCTTTACATCAGAAGGGTGATTCCAGGTATCTTCAGCATTCAGCAGACCATCACCGTTTTCATCAAGTTGAGGGAACCATGTCTTCAAATCGATAGAGTAGAGCACATAACCTTTATCGCCATTATTGAACTGTGCATCTGAAGTAGGTGCTGTTGTACTTTTAGAACCATTAACATAATACTTGATAGTGCTGCCAGTTGCTCCAGCAGCTGTGAATGAGCTGTTGAAGTTGTTGAAAGTCAACTTATCATTCTTATCTCTTACTACGAGACGGAGGGTTGCGGCTACTTTGCCATTTACACTTGCAGGAACGTCCTGGAAATAACCGAAGCTACCAGCTACCTGACGATGCAAGGTTACATCCAATCCATCCTCTTCACCAGAAGTAAGGTTGGTGATTTTCTTGTCAGCGTTGATATTCAGTTCTGCATCACCTGCGAATACTTCCTCTGCTACTTTGTTTGCCTTCAAGGTTGCAGTAATATCCTTGTAAGTACCAGTAAGGGCATCTTTACCTGCCACATTCAAATCATAGGTGTAGTCACTGTTATCGCTGTAACCTACAGCCATAACCTTGTAGTTACCTTCACCCAGTCTCTGATCACCCTTGTAAGTAAGAGTAAGCTCGCGACCATGATTGGTATACGTTGTACTTGTTTTCCAATCCTTCTTCTCGTCTTTGACAATAGCCTTCGTATCAGCGTTGTAAATCAACACGCGAACATTCTGGATAGTCTGCAAAGCCTGTGAAGAATACAATGGGCGGCCTGCACGTGTTGTCAAGCCATCACCACTACTTGCTACATGCAATACAATCTGCTGTACTGCCTCGTTCTGACCCTCTGTGCTAACCACAGCGTCGTCACTGCTACATGCGCTGAACAGCAAGCTGCTTGCTGCAAGCGCAAAAAACATACCTTTTTTCATAAATTATAAATTTAAAAATTGAGTATAAATTAATTATCAATCCAATATCATACCGTGAATTTCCTCCCAGTTGTCATTCACCTTCATATAGATGGTGAAGCGATTGCGGTCGGGATCGTACACATATTTCAGCACCGTAATCTTATTGCGCTCCATGCTTACCTTCACGTCATCAGGTGACAACACAGATGAATTGCCGCCTTCGCCACTATTCTTATAGAAATTGACATCCACCACTGACTCATCCTTCTGGAAAGAAGGAGCCAGGAAAATAGAGGTCTTGGTCTTGGCGCCAGCTTTAATTTCCGATTCTTGAAAGACGCTGGTCTCTTCAGAATATTGGAAACTTGGATTTACTATTCCATAGAGATCGCTTACTTCAGTATCCATCACATTATACCCGGCAGGAAGATTCTCTGACCATATAACCAGTTTTCCCTTGGTGCGCTCCATCTCGCTGGTATAGCAATAATGGTTTTCATCATAGACGAGGGTATCGCAAACCTGATAAACATCATCGCCCTGACTGTGCTCCGGATGTAGCAACAGCTCATTTTTATCCAGATTGAGTTCGCCTCGCTTCTTCATACCTCCCCATACCGTAAAGACGTATTTCCCGAAAGGCATGTCGGGGTCGAAGCTTACAGGATAAGTTAATCCATCACCCTCTACTCCGAAACTTTTTTCTTCTACGATAACCTGCTGTGTGCCGTCGTCGTTGAGTCGGCTCAGACGATAGGAAAGAGACGGAACGAATGACCTAAATGGCTGATTCTCATCTCGTTTCTCTTCGGGTGCAGTCTGGTCGACATTGAAATAATTCTTGTCTTTCACCTCGATGTTGATACTCAGAGGAGGACATTGGTCCAGATTTTCACGGACGCACGAGGTAAATGATATAGCCAGTGCCATGCCATATATGATAACTTTTAATCTTGTCATACGCTGTGCTTTATTCTGATAGTGCCTTTGGGCTATTCTTAGTCTCTTCTGCCTTCTGGCGGTTCAATATCTCTTCAGCCTCATCCACCTTGCCTTCGTTCTCGAGTAGGATGGCAAGATTGTTGGCTGCAATCTTCGACATAGGGTAGTATCTCAGAGTCGTCTCATACACCTGCTTCTGCTTTTCTGCGCTCTCTGCAATCTGTGCCACATGCAGGAACTCATCTTCGCTGAAGGCATCTGGGCGGAGCTCGTACATCTGCAGCATTTCTTCATCGGTGGTGAAGTTCTTGATGATGTAGGTGTAGGTGTATTCCACGCTACGGCTCTTCTGCAGATACTTCTTCTTGATGCTGTTCCAGATAGGCAGGCGGCGGATATAGCGCTCCTGCACATCATCGTTGAAGTTGGCATATCGGGTCAGGATGTTCTTCACCATCGTGCTGTCGGCATCGCCGGCGGCCACCATCGCATCCAATACTGGCTGCCATCCTTCAGGGCGTGAACCGATACGGGCTATCTTCTTCACCTTGTCGCCATTCTCTATGTGCGCAAGCAGCCACTTCAGGGCTGAGTTGGCACGGTTGCGGGAAAGTGGGGTGTTAAACTTCAGCGGGCCGTCGGCTGACGCCAGACCATAGATGCCCAAAGAAGTGAGGGTAGCGAGGCTGTCGCTGAGCACTGGAGCTATATCGCTCAACATGTGGTCGAGCTCAGCCTGGTTGTTGCTCATCTTGAGATTGATATCATATTTATTGATAACAAACTCAAGTCGTGCCACGCCCTTCCCTTCTCTTATCTTCGGCTTGATCTCGAAGGTATGCATCATCCAGTTGAGGTGCAGTTGCTTCTTGATTTCCGGACGGAACACATCGGCTATCTTGGTATGGCTGATGGCACGGCATTCGCCGCATCCGTCGGCAGAAGCCACTGCCACGAGGCTTCCCTTATGGAAGTTTGCAGGCAGGGTGATGGTGTCGTTATATAACACGGACAAATCTACTTTCATGTTTGTAACTCTCAGTGCAACAGAATCGTATGGGTCAGCAATGCTGTCGAGTACCCATTTACGTTCCATCTTCTTTCTGTAGATAGGCGCATCCAGCACTATAGGCTTGTATTTAGCCACGATGCTGTCGCTGTCTGTCAATACGGGTATTACGAAGAGACGGCTTCTCTTCGAGAAATAATGCTTCGGGATATGAACCTGAAGGTTGAGTGCAGCCTGATTGCTGCTATCTGGCATGAGCATAAAGGAATCGGGAGTACATGTAATCTTTTTGTCGCTTGCCATGCTCTGGTTGCTGCATGAAGACATAGCCACTATCAGGGCTAATCCTGCGCCAACAATAGCCAGATATACTATTTTGAGTTTCATTCTATCATCCATAATGATCTTTGTGATTAAATCATGCACTTATTTTAAAAGATATAGATTAATGATAGTGCAGCCTTGGTAGGACCGATATAGTTCTCGCTCTTCTTTTCCTGGCACTTGATGCAGGGCAAGTTAGGGCTTTGCTTGTACCAGAGGTGGGCGTATCCCACACCGATGGCTGCCTCCAGGTTCCAGTGAGGGGATAGAATCCAGTCGTAACCGTATGTTACGCCTCCGCCAGCCAAGTAGCCATCGTAGAGCTTGCTGCCAAAACCTCCGAAGAATTGAGCACCATGCAGGTGGATACCTACGAAATGTCCTTCGTACTTTTCGCACAGCCAGTATTTCATTTCTGGCTGCACCAAGAGAAGGTGCATCTTCTTGTCTTCCCTGAATGTCCAGGGGTTGTATGCTACATCTGCTTCCAGGGTTACCTGGTTGCTGATTGCCTTCTCCACGCCCATATTGAGTGTGGTTGTCGCCCAGTAGAGTCCGTTCGTCTTCAGGGCGAAATCTTGTGAGTAACCTACTGTTTTAATTCCCAAAATAAAAAACAGCAAAACTGCTTTCCTTTTCATTTATCACTTACTATATTAACTATTTATCCGGTTACCCGGAATCTTACTGTTGTATTGTTGTTTAGCAATATAAAACATTGTTATTAAGCAATATAAACATTGTTGTAAACCAATATAAACCTATTATGACTTATCAAATGGTCCTCAACATATTTCAACCAATCCCCTTGTATATTACTTGGAGACTGATTTCTGGTTGCAAAAGTATATAATATTCATCTAGATTCTGTAAATTACCCCCCCCGTTTAACTATATTTTAATATAAATAAACGTATTTTTAGTTAAATACC
>ERZ1034669.410-NODE-410-length-15277-cov-335.693207_pt1 | contig 15277 bp, 25 predicted proteins | sample MGYA00520705_ERZ1034669 | MGnify/ENA primary metagenome ERZ1034669 (study PRJEB33766, sample SAMN09781766) | gut metagenome | biome: gut microbiome | host: Homo sapiens | place: Madagascar | study: EMG produced TPA metagenomics assembly of the PRJNA485056 data... | reverse complement strand
TCGTTTACCTAAATCTGACTTTTCGTTTACCTAAATCTGACTTTTCGTTTACCTACAACGCTGCAAGTATCTGATTATCAACGAATTAATTTTTCTCTAATATATTAATATATATAATACTATAATATTTTAATTAAAGATTTCGTTTTTAGGTAAACGAAAAGTCAGATTTATAACTTTCAAATGATACTTCTGAGCCAAAGAAGGTAAAATACTTTAGTAGGATTTTACCTCAATCTGACTTTTCGTTTACCTGCAAATCTGACTTTTCGTTTACCACAATCTGACTTTTCGTTTACCTACATATCTGACTTTTCGTTTACCTGCTTCTTTCCGAAATTATCCACGAAATCCATCACGGCCTGGGCTGCCAAGTCCTGTAAAGACTTATTAGTGCATTCCTTGATTCTCGACAACGAAAAATAATACTCTATCGGGAGAATCAACTTCACGGTCTTTGTAGTCTTCGCAGGCTTCATGTTTACTACAGGCGCAATGCGCTGCGCTGGCTGCCCTGATTGCTCCTGCTGTGGGGATTGCTCCGGCTGCGATGCAGGTGATGCAGCAGGTGGTGCAGCAGATGATGAAGAATCGGGCGTTGCATCCTCATTTAAAACCTTCTCGTTCTCCTCTACGAGGTCAGAACCTTCAAGCGTAAATACGTTATACGGCTTCTTTACTTTTTCTACCATAATCTATAATCTATAAATCATTATATGAAACATTAATCGGGCATGGTGTCCATCACTTCCTTGGTAAACTGCTCGTAGTCTAAACCTACTCTGCAGTAAGGCGTGCGCTCAAAGATGGACAACTTCATCGACTGCGCCTCCACCATCTTGGTATCACGACGGGTGTAAGAATCAAAAAGATACTTTGCGAACGTCGTGCCCAGATATTCTTTATATTCCTTAGTGGCTCTCGTCTGATCATTACTCATCACCATCAGGATTCCACGGATATCCAGACCCGAGTTCAAATCCTCTCGCGTCTCCTTGATGGCATTGATGATTTCGGTAATACCCTTCGTAGCCAAGGCTTCAAGTTGCACCGGAAGCACGGCACCAGATGCCGCTGTCAGCGCATTATAGGTAAGCAGGGAAAGCGCAGGTGGGCAATCGAGCAACACGAAATCGAACGCCTCCATCACGTTTACGCCATCCTTGTAATCAATGCCATCACTTGCCAGGTCTCCATCCTCCTCGCTCATCAGGGCGAGCGGCTTCGCCATCAGCTTGAAGAGTGCCTTTCTCGGCACTGCACGCTGATTCAAAAAAGGCTCAATGGTAATCAATTTCTTGGATGCAGGAGTCAGATAGATGCCCTCTCTTACCTGATAGATAGGGATAGGCTTCTGCTCTACCAGCGAATCGTAGATGGTGAGCTGCTCGGGGTGCTTGGTCTCGCTACGGTCAAAGAGGAAGGAGAGCGAACCCTGCGGATCGAGGTCGATGAGCAGGATGCGTGGCTTGCGCTGCTTGCCAGCCGCATTCAGCCCAAACTTACCTTTGCCGAATCTGCGCAAACCTACAGCCAAATTCTGTACGGTTGTAGTCTTACCAACACCGCCCTTGTGATTCACAAAGGCAAGAACTTCTTTCAATCTATTTTCTGCCATAATCTTTATATTTTAAAGTATTAATAATAAAATTCAAACTACGAGTACTAAAGTACAAATGAACATAAGTTCAAATACTCTATCGTACCAAAGTACTACGGTGCAAAAGTACGAAAAATAAATGAATCCTGCAAGTAAATCCGTATATATTTCTAAGATTTTAATCTTATTTAATTATTAAGAATAGAAATAGTACGATAGTACTATAGTACAAAGGGCGGAAAGTTCTAAAGTGTGGATATTAGATAGTACGATAGTGCGATAGTACTAGAGTACGAAAGGAGAAAAGATAAAAAATCATATCTACGAAACCGTTTACCTCGTACCAAGGTGTAAGCGTACAAAAGTACTAAAGAACAAAGGTGTAGATGTACAAAAGTGTGAAGATGAAAATGTACTATAGTACTAAAGAACAAAGGTGTAGATGTACAAAAGTGTGAAGATGAAAATGTACTATAGTGTAAAAGAACAAAGGTGCAAACGTTCAATAGTACGATAGTACTAGAGTACGTTTGCACCCTCTGATTTCCCCGATAGTCTATAAACTATAAACTATCAACTATAATCTAAATCTCCACATCGTTTCCGTTCTTATCCCATTCCGCCTTCAACGAAAAGGAAACGCCCGACTGGTGGTTATAATACTTGCCCCTAATCGTCGTAACCTTATTTCTCTCGAACGGAACATTCTGCACCGTGAACTTAGAATAAGGCTTATCACTGCCCTTCTTGCCCAGAGTGAAGGTAATATCCGATGAATAACCATCCGATGGCACCAACACGAAATACGTAATCAACACGCCATTTCCGCCAGCATAGGTAGTCATATCGTAGGTTCTCTGATTTCTCACCGGCTGTATAACGTCGAAATCCTCCCACGAAAAATGGCAATACTCATCCAGGTCCATCATCAGATTACTGCAATCCGCAGGAATCGCATCCGTCACGTCAAGCACCAGCTTCGCCACGATACGCTCCATCTGGATATTCACCGCCAACGCCTTACCAGGCATGACGCTCACGTCCTTGGTAGCCCCGAAGCTATCCGAAGTCTTGCCGCTCGTCAGGATAGCCGGCACTTTATCGGAGATAGGCGTGAGCACATTATCCTTCGCAGCCCATGCAACCGAATCGGCATCCAGCAGGGTAGGGGAGACGCTGCGTGTAGCAATCACCTTCAAGGTGTGGTCGCCATAAGCAAGCGTCATATCGGGCTGGGCGAAATCCTCGGCGCTATTGGTCTGATGAAGCACCTGCAGCAGTTTACCGCTCGTCTGATCATAATCAAAGATATAAATATCCGTCATGCTCTTGCCGTCGGCTTGCAGGGCTGCACGGGTAGCGGAACCGTCGCCCAGAGCAGCCTCCGGAGCCGAAAGGTTCAGCTTCACATGCTCCACGCCCACGAATACATCCGTCTGTGCGTCCTGAGAGGAATCCGTAAACTCATCTGCATACTTGCTGCATGAAGTATTCATGCACGCTGCCATCATCATGAAGGTGGTGGCAAACAAAAACGTCTTTGTTTTCATAAGCCAAAAAATTAGAAAGTTTTTATTTATAATGAATATCTAAGTAACGCAAAGGGTACATGGATATTGTACCCCTTGCGATATTTTCTACTTGAATGCTCCAGCCAACAAAGGGAGAAAGAACACTGCTACACCGATAGTAGAGAAGAGCAGCACGGCTACACCTACGAAGGCGAGGGCTGCAAGAGAATATGTAATTGCTTTTTTCATAATGTCTATAATCTTTAAACGTATTAAAATTGAAGTTTCTTATTCCATATCGCAGAGTACCCAGTTCTGCATCATGCCTGCAATATCATTTGCAGCCAGGAGCCAAATCAGATTGATGAGCACACCCACATAAGGCTCCTGCTTTTTCCTCGGCTTGGTTATGAGTTTATGCGAGTTGAACCCGTCAACGACCGGCTGCATCGCAATGATGCAAGGCTGCAGGGTACCGCATTCGTTGGCAATGTCCGTGATGGTTTCCTGTCGGATCTGCATTTCGTTAAAGCTCAGATCGTTTGAGAGCTTCTCGCAAACAAGCACTTTGATTTCTTCTTTATTCATAGTCTTTATAAATTTTAAAATTGGGTTTATAATTTTGTCGCAGCATCAGTGAAGTTTCGCCGATGCTATAACGAAGGGCTTTCCTGAGCCTTTAAGGTCGCAGCTTCGATAGCGCGTACAATATCCGTGATATATCGGCTGCCTCCGTGCTTTCTGATCCAGTCGTGTACATCATCGGGCACCACGTATTTGTGAGCCTTGCCCTCTACTGCTGGTCTCCCCTTCTTATTTGATGTTTTGTTATTCTCCATTTTCTTTGTGAATTTAAAAAGTTACTATAAAATGTTCTATTTTCCCGAAATAGAAGTTTGGTCAAAGCCTTTTTGCGTTCTATTTTTCCTCTTCCTCTTCTTCGAGTTCAAAACCTTCAGCTTCGATGATCTTACTATCGTTACCCATCGCCTCGGCTTGTTGCTCACGAGATAAATAAACTGGCCAACAAATAAAATCATCTGCATAATTGCCAATATCTATTTCTGCCTTATCCTTGTAGTTCCAGAACACGGAAGCCACGCAAAACACCTCCATCGCCTCTTTATCTGATAGCATAGATACTGCGCCCAGGAGTCGGGTAATCTCCTGCTCGGAACAGAACTCATTTTCGCCATCGCCTATAAGAACGTAATCGTGAACCTTATTAAAGAGAGTATCAGAAGCATTCGCCATATCCACATCGTTAGGAGAGATACCCTTAATAGCCTCAGTGATGACTGTCAGGCTGTAGGAATCGTTCAGCAGCCAGATAGCACGGAATCGGGCAGAAACGTTGCATACAGCCAGATCCAGGTGATTCTCACCTATCCACTTAGTGATATTTGCAACGATGCCATCAATATCCTTATTCTTGCATTTTTCTTTGTCGATGACAAAATATCTACAAGTATCAAACAAATCTCCTTCTACGAAAGTGATTCCTATGCCTGATACATTATCTTCAACCGTCCATGTTACTGATTCGGTCTTACTGGGATTTACGACAAATCTATCTTTCTCCATAAAAATCCGCTTCGCCGTGATGCGGTAGGGCTGAATGATTATATTACTTTTTCTTCTTTAGCCAGGGGAAGAACCAAGAACCGTCTAAATATTGTTGCGCCCTGATAACGGCATACTCCCTGGTATGTATGCGCAAATCGGACGGAATCTTCTCTATTATCTTCCCTTCTAATTCGTGGTCGTAATTCACTCCGCATTCTTTCAGAAGCTCATAAAGAGGATCATCGAAGAATGAAGCAAATATATGATCCTGAGTGTCGAGATTCAGAAACTCGAACGAGCAGAAGGGATAATCAAGGAAGGCGTGCAATATCTTAAACATCTTTATTCCGCTTATCCGTGATGCGGTAGGGCTTTAAAAACTTAAAATTCTATAATTTTTCGAGTAAATTGATACACCGTATTGTTTTATTTTTTAAATTTGCACCGTCTTCGGAAGATTTTCAATCGTACCTTTATGGAATAGAAAGAAACATAAAACTTCCGTTGACGGTCAGACTTTCAAAAGTCTGTGGATTTGAACGCTCTTAATGAGCAAAATTTCTACTATAGTAGATTCGAGCCGGAAGGCTCGCGGTGCCCCGGCTTAGGTCGGGGCTTTTTCATTTCCTTAATCTTCGGTTAAAGAAACTTCTTCGTAATCTACAAACACTTTGAAATTATCACGCAACAAAGTTTCAATAGCTTCCTTCCTGAAACGCCATCCAGGAGCAGACCAGAACATATCACACTCCTCTAAGAAATCGTGGTCGTAATATACACCGAATTTCTTTATCTTTGAGAACACTTCAGCGGGTATGCGATGTGTCAGGGTGAAGGAACCTGAATTAGGGCAAGGACGGGTTAAAATAGCCTCGCTCAAATCTTCGTCATGCGGTGCCGATTCGCAGTGAAAAGAGATAGCGCCATTTTCTATAGCCTCTTTAACTCTTCTGATCTTCTCATTCTTTATTTCATTCTTTTTCTTTCTCTCCTCAATCTCTTTAAGTTTTGGAGCAGCAAGCGCAAAAAGTTTATCCATATTCGTACTATCAACACGATAGGTCGTATCATGTCCTTCAAAGCACGACGTAAACTTCAGCCTGTCCTCAAACTTATCTATCGCCTTAAAAGCATTCAGAATGTTTAACGCCTTTTCGTTGAAATAAAGAAATCTGTAATTTTCCGCACAGTCGCTACCGCAAATGAAATCATCAGTAAACTCTATGTAGGTAAAACTCAGTTCCTTTGCTTTTTCTTTAATCGACTTGAGCAATTCTCTATAAAAAGCATTAAACTCTTCTTTAGGGGTAGAATCGAGACGGATACATATCCTTTCCTTGGTGTTCAGGCCCAACGCGACTTTTGCATCTTGACACAATCTAACAACCGGTATTACCTCATTATTAGATATTCCGGCCTCCATTAAACAATGATACCATTCTCCGGATATGTTTATAAGACCGTCAAAATCTTGCCATGATAATATTCTTCCGTCCTTCTCGCATAGATATAAACAGAAAGGGTCTTTAGTATTCAAGAACTTCACATCATAAGCGGTTCCGCTTTTCGTAATAGCTTTCATACTAATTGACTTAACCGTGATGTCGAGGGCTATAATGTGTTATTAAATCCAGTGAATAATCTCCGATGCTATAACGAATAAATATCATCACCGAGAAGACGGGGAATGATTTCAGCATCAAGAATGCTATCGTAATCCCATAGGCGGGCACCGAAATCTTTCTTCAACTTCGCTACTGTCATTTTATATGCCTCCTCGCCATTCTCGGCATAGCCTTCATATTCGTAATACTTATATGAGAAATTGACGGTTGCGTAAAGGCAAACAGTAAAGAAACCTTTCGGCATCGCAGCCAGTTCCTTGCGGCGCTTGTTGATTTCTCGGGCGATGCGCTGCTTCTCCTGGATCTCCTCATCCAGCCTGCGCTTGCGGTCTGCTGCCTCTTTCGCTATGATAGCCTTCTCGCACTCCTCGGGAGTATCAGCAAGGGCCGGTTAGCAATAGATGAAGGATGAAGGGCTGCAGCCTGTAGTCTGCAATTTTCTGCCCGCCTGCTCGTCCTGATAAATCTTCTTCAGAAGGGCGTGAACGTTGTAGTTAACCTCCAACTTTCTGCCGCCCGGCTCGTTCTTGTCGGTCAGACTATTGATAAACTCCTCGGCTTCTTCTGCTGAGTCAATGATTACTTTCTTGTCGAAATATACAAAAAACTTCTTCATATTGTCTGCGCTTCACCGCGATGCGCCTAGGGCTTAGTAATAATTATATCTGCTTAGTTCTCTTTATCTGCTCACGCGCCCACTCCTTTGCGGTTCCCGGCTCAATATCGCCATAGCGCTCCATATCGTGCGCCTCGCCCAGGAGATTATCGTAGGCTGTATTATTGTGCCGTTTGCTCGCTGAGATAATAGCCAGGGCGTGGTCGTAATCTCGGATAGGACGGAGAGGATTTTCACGTTCCATCTTTGCGATGAGCTTACCGCGCTTTACGCTATCGCCTCGCTCAAGCTGGCGTGAAATCATCGCTGATATTCTGTCGTTCTTATAATCTACCTTTTCCTCTGCCATCTGCTGCGCCTCCTCGAAGGTAACCGCATTCTCTGATTTCCTGACCAGCGAACGCGCCCATGCGTCGCGAACGTCTTCCCAGGTTTTCACCTTCTTCACGACCTTCTTTTTCCCGTCGAGCATTTCGACGAATGCTTTTCCGTCCTTCGCATTCAGGTAATAATCGTGATAGTGATCCTGATAGCCGTATCCGTTGTAGTTATCACCGAAGGTATGATAATCTACCTTCTTTTCCTCAACGAAAGCCTTCATCTTACCCAGAAGTGATTTGGTACCATCGAAGACACAAACGTTTACTACGCCGTTCTTTTCGCACGCTGATACGCTGCTCTTATGCTTCTTGTTAGCATTCTCAACAGATGAAAATTTGGAAGGAATAAATACTCTTCTATAAGTTCCCATATTGTTTGCGCTTCACCGTGATGCGCCTAGGGCTGAATGGTTATTATTTTACCTTAAACTCCTTAATCTCGTAAACAAAAGTTTCTTCCTGGCACTCTACTTGAAATCCCATCACGTCCTCTGTATGCTCCGCTACGTGAACATAAATAGGGGTACTCAGATAGAAATTATCCGCTGTAGGAATAATTGCTTCCTCACCGTCACAAGTGCATACAGACTGAGAAACTTCAGTGAACTCATCTTTCTTAGGAAGGCTATTGAAAGCCTTTTCTGGGGAGTCGAAAACGTTTGCGATAATCTTATTACAAAGAACAATATATACTTTCTTGTCGTTCATATTCTTGTCGCTTAACCGTGATGCGCTAGGGCTGAATGATTATTAGTATTAATTGATGTGTTCATCGATGCACTGGTCATAGATGGCCTTTGATAAACTCCAGTCAACTTTAGGATATTCTCCCCAACCAGCACCTTCGTTATTGTTGATGTACCACAGCTCGTCATCCTCCTTAACGGTAGCCACGTGATACATACTAACTCCAGTAAAGAAAGAATCCTGATTGTGATCGTAGCATACATCGAAGGAATTATCATCGTTTTCACGATAACGATAACCTGTCTTAATCAACTCTTCTTCTAACATTGTCTTCATACGTTCGTCGCTTAAACGTGATGCGCTAGGGCTAAAATGATTATTATTGTTTTTATTTATCTTCTTGTTTTATTTTCTGATGCAAAGGTACAAAGAATTTCTGAAACTACCAAATAAAACGCACTTTAAATATGCTTTTAGGTGCATTTTTAACGTTTGTTTTATTTTCAAAGAAAATTCCTGTCACCTTTTTATCTTCTTTTTTCTTTGCCGCCCACCAGGGGATCGGACCCTGAAGGATGGAATCTTATTATCCTCGGCCAACCGTGGGCGAAATTCGGCTGCTGCTATCCTCACGAACCGCAGGCAGCCTTTTTTAAAACAAAGCGCTGACGCTTCAGCGTAAACAAATTAAAATTTTAAAGTTATGTTTAAAATAACGCACCTCGCCGTGGTGGTGATCCACGCTTGCCGGTCTGCCGGACGGGGTAGGGGAAGGCTCTCGGGCTTCCCCTGTATGGGGTGATAGGGCATTATCGGATAGCCTCGATATATCTTATCCTATGCCGCATCACCTTGCGCATGGCGCTTCATGTAATCTGCCTTAAATTCTTCCTCGGTCATACCTTCCACTTTAAGCATACCCTCCCAGTAGCCTTCACGGATATGCTCCGCCTTAAAATCCTCATAGGTATGAGGAACGCAATCATCGGCAACCCAGAAGGCCTCGTGTTGCAGTTCGATACCATCGCCAATCCAACACCCCGATAAACTGTCATTCTCTTCATCTGGAGTTTGCTCGCTCTCCTCCATAAGCTCGTCAAAATGCTCGATAGCATACTTGATCATCGTGCGGATGTCCTTCGCCCATGAGCTGGTATCGTCAGGGCTGATATTACACTCCTTTTGTACCATCTCTACAAGCTCATCGATGCCCTTGCGGCTCTTGATATATGCGTTGTGGTAGAAATCGAAAGGGATAACGTGATCCAGCTTCCATCCCTTCTCCTCATTGACCGATGGTCTGCCGTATGCCTTGCGGCTCTCTTCTGTCACCTGCACTTCATTTTCTACATTCTCAATAACGTTCATACCGTTGTTTTTATTATTCTTTGCTTCCATAATTTTCTAAATTTTAAATATGTTCTATAATATGATATTACGATATTATTTATCGAAAGTATCGCTAGTAATATATATAATTTCTGAACAGCACTTGCAATTTCTTACAGATGAAACATGAAAACAAGCTCCACCTATACCAGATAACCAGCACTCTCTACCTAGCTTTTTAATAGCTTCCTCTTCGCTGATTTTCTGATTGCCTTCAGCGTAGTACTTATAATTAGCTTCCTCTATCTGAGTAAAATCTGTTTTGAGATAGCCTATACTCTGAAGATACACCTTATCTTTCTTTGTTAACTTTACCATAATTTCTAATTTTTAGTTGATTCTATAATATTCGTATAATACCAGACCGCTGCTTGCGCCATCGCATCTTTCAATGCCTCCAGATACTGGTCGATGGCTGCTGGCGTATCAGTATTGATATACTTATCTGGATATTTGCCGCCCTGGTCGCCACTGCCCAGATGGATGATGCAGAAGGAACGGTCCTTGTCGTGGGTGGCTACCATACCACGGCGCTTGCAAAGCTCCACAACCTTATCGAAATATTGTGGCTCGAAAGTCACTACCTGGAGCACACTCCAGGGATATTCCTGGGCAGTCAGCAGGATTTTACCCTGCTGCTGCGAGATAGCAAAATTATATATAACTGATGATTTTTTCATTTTCTATATGTTCTATAATAGGGCAGCGCTTAGGCAGCCTTGCCCTTGTCTATATCGTTAATATAATAATTTGTACTTACACGGTCGCAGACCTTATTATAGGCGTAAATCTCAGGGCGTTCATCGGTATATCCTTCTGCCTCCAATTCTGCCTTCACGATATAATAGAGCATGTATGCCAGGTAATTTGACTGGTAATAAACATCCGTATCGAAAAGCACCCAGCCTCCCCAATCGTCGATGTCGTTGCTCAGGAAGGAGATAAAACCGCTTGTGCTGGTATGATTCTCCTTGATCCATCCGGCTATTTTATCACGGTGATTTCTTGCCTTCTCTATAATCGCCTTCTTGGCCTGGTGGGTAAGTTTGATGCGAACCACGCAAGCATCATTTTCGTAATTATAGAATCGTGGCTGCCATACCTGGATAAAATCCAGTTTAATATCCTCGTGGATATACTGCTGCATCCATCCTTTCCATACCTCGGTGTACTCCTCGCAAATGGCCTTGTAATATCCCCTATAATCAAAAGTGAAATCCTTATCCTCCTCAAATCCATTCTCAAGACCATAATAATAAATATCATCATCCGGGCTCCAGATAGAGCAATAAAAGCCTTCAAAGCTGGCTAAACGTGCATCGCACACCGTTGTAAATTCCTTTTTCTTTTCCATAACCTTAAAAATTTTAATGTTCTATAATATGTTTCTTTTTATTCCCAGGGAATCCTACTTTTGAGGATTCCCTGATTTTACGCGTACACTATAATAAGGCGATACGAACGGGTATCTTATCTCATTGATGCAATATACCGCCGATGGCGTACTCTGTGCCAGGGTATCCTGGCAAATCACCTTTCCGTTCATTCCGTGTACCATCATGTTAAGGGCACACATTTTGCATACCAGCGGATCCGAATCCTGGGCTATATACTGGTAGCGGCGACCGGCGGAATGATCCAGTTTGCTAACCTCCATATAATGAGCCAGAAGCAGACGACCACTTCCGGCTGCACAGTCATTCACCGTGGAGCCTTCTATTTTCGCGCTGGGAGCCTCAATTTTGCCCGGTGATATAATAGCACTCAGAAGATCTGATACGCTTGCAGGCGTGAAAAATTGTCCCGTCTTAGATGCCTTACCAGCGGTTAAATACATATCCTCATACAACATGCCGAACACGTCGAGCCACTGGCCACGGTCCATCGCCTGGCTAACATCATTAAGCCAGACCATCGCCAGGGTGGCCAGTTTTGGCTTCGCCTGAAGGCGCTGCTGCTGCCATTTCAGATAGCTTCTGGAATCACCCAGGAACGCCTCCACGCTGAATAAATCCAGAAGGTAATCGCAGAAATCACTCAGCGCCATCTCGTATGGTCGCCCGTCTCCCCTTGCCTGGTCGCTCAAAATATCTACATATAATTTTGCATTAATCATAAATCCTCAAAATTTAAATGGTTCTATAATAAGTAAAAATCCATACGTTCTATAATAGGTGCCCTGGATAGCCTCCAGGGCTGCCCACATTTTAGCTACACTTCCAGATACTAGTAACAGAAGGGTATTGTTTCAGGTCGTGATTCATCGCAAATTCCCGAAGGTCTATGTCCTCGCAACAAAGTTCCTCGATGAGCTTTTCCACTTTGCGTACCTTTGCCACATATTTTGCATACTCCTTTTTGGTGCCCTGAAGTCTCTTAATATCCTCCTTAAGGTCGTTTAACTTTATATCTATAATAGACATAGCTTTTTCTGCCTCCATACGGTCGCCAGTGCTCCACTGCCAGAAATTCTCCATTTTTCCGTACCATCTATAATAGAGATAAACGTGATTTTCCTTAGAAGGACCAGCGCAACTATATTTATCTAAGCTCATGCAGTCGTCCTCGAAGTGGCAGAAAAAGCCTGTAGCGGCTTTTACTGCCTCATTGAAGCGCTTATTAATTACTTTGCCATCGAAGGTGCGGCAAACGTCTTTTAACGCCTCCAGGGCTTTTATTTGCTGCTGATAAACATCTATTATATTTGCAACGTGTTCGGCGTATTGTTTAGCCTCCATCTTTGCGCGGTCATGTTCCCAGTTCTTCACCGCCTTTTGATAGTCTGCCTTTGTGCCTATAATATAGGATTTTGCGGGTACACGATCACCCAGCCAGCGGCGAAAACGTTCATTGTTTAATACTTCATACTCCTTCGCGTTTTCCTCGCTGCTGAAGGTGCGGGCTGAAGGTGGAGTATTTTTGCTAAACTGCCAGGCGTACACGTCGCCGCTATCTGCTGCCAGTTCCTTATATCTAGTCATGATTTTCTCCTGGTCCTCGTTCTGGATATTCTCAAAATTTATCTTTGCTTCCATAATTCCTAAAATTTAAAATGTTCTATAATAGAGTGATATTCTTTTTTCTTAGCCTTCAATAATCTGAATGTATGATAATTTGATTCCGTCGCTGTAGTCATATTGTGCGATGCAATATGCGCCGTTTATGGCTACATAAAGATAACTTTCTCCGGTTATATCGTTAACCGTGAATGATCCGGAACCGTTCGCGCGGTCGCCACCGTTGGCCAACATCGCCATGGCATTGTTATATTTGCCCTTTTCCGCTGCTGGAATATCAGCGCAAACTATCAAACCTTTCAGGTAATTTGCTGTCTTCTTTTTTCCATCTTCGCAAGTCTGTTTGATCACACGGGCAAAGAGTCTCTTTGCCTCCTGAAATTTGTCCTCCGGGAAAATATCGCACTTTGCGGGTGCAAACTCTGGAGTGCCTGATACGTCTTTTAATGTTATCTTTGCCATATTGCCTAAAATTTTAAATGTTCTATAATATATTTTATTAATTCCTGGTGATATTTCGCACCCGCTATAATAGCGGCTATTATCACTTATTAGAAGGTGCCGGCGGGAATGATCCGCCGTTCCGGCCTGATTACCTTTGCACCCTGATATTTAAAGTTTGAAAAAGAATATCTTATAAAGATACTGATAACAGCATACACATGGCCGCGGCAATTAGATTAATGCCTATAAATTGCAGCCCGTTAACTGTCACCCCCTCGCCGTCGCTTGCAAAGTAAGTTTTAGGCGAAAATAACCATCTCCAGGCGGTTTTTGCAGCCGCAAAGATACTCTTATTCAGGCGTGCAAAAAGAAGGGCACACACGGCAAATAAAACGCTGATAAGTTCCGCCGTACCTGAACGGCGTGAAAAAGTGATATTATAATTCTTCATGATCCTAATATTTTAAAGATTCTATAATATGGTTATTTTGTAGGTACCCCGGAATATCCAGGGCACCGATCATTTTTACGCACAACGCATAAAATTATCCAGATAGTGGCGCACTCCCTTAATTGTGATATAAGGCCGTGGCCAGTTATTTTCACTTTTCGGGCATGTATATTTTATCTTTTGCCAACGGGCGCAAAGTTCCTCAGTATTGTTATAACACACCTTATATAAGGCGCGTTCCCCGTCTTCATCGATCACCAGGGACCAGCCGCCATAACCTTCCTGCTCGAAGCATTCGCCGTATTTTGCCAATTCTTCGTACTGCTGCTTGATAGTCTTTTTTGCCATAACTCTAAAAATTTTAAATGTTCTATAATAGGGGGTGCCGGCGGGAATGATCCGCCGTTTGGGCCTGATTACCTTTGCACCCTATAATCTTTAAAATATATTATAATGCCGCCATCATAGCGACCGCCGAATTAACCATTTTAGCCTGGTTCATGTTGGTGATCTTTCTTGAACAAATTTCTTTTGTTCAGTACTCAGCGCCGCAAAATTAGCCGCGAAGGCCGCACAAAATGCCTCCGCTTTCTCGTGTTCATTCTTTGCGACGGCCTGGATCTCCAGGCGCAAAGGTGCGCGCAAACTTTTAGGGAACTTTTCAACGGCGTGTAACAATGCCGTCTCGTACTGAAAAGTTTCCCAAGTACGGTTAAGGTATGATACGCGGGAATGCTCGTAATCTTTGCCAAAACCTACAGCGAAAACATGATGACAGAAGCCCATACGTGTATGCGTTGTATCACAATAAAAACGCACTTCTTCGCCGTTAACTGTAAAAACGAAAGTCTTACTATTATATCTTTTTGTTGCCATGATTTTCTAATTTTTTGAAATGTTCTATAATAGGGACCGCCGGAGCGGCCCCGTTAAACTCTATATATTACAAGCGGATTTCTTCCAAGTTCGCAAGATCAAAAATTGCTATCTGATCATTTGCACGGCCCGCCTCAATAGCTTCAGCGCGATTCTGAAAAATTACGGTAGCATCATAATAATAAAGCCCGCTTTCCGAATCATACCAGCCGCCGAACGCCAGGGTACGGCCATTAAAGTTGTCTGAAGCCTGGAGTTCTTCGATAACATTTGCTACCTTTGCCAGACCTTCAGCGCCGAAGCTGTTTTGCGTGCGCTTCAGTGCGACCGCGAAGCCGGTTGTAACGGGCTGCAAATTTGCCGCGTTAACGGTAAAACCTTCTGGGCTCATTGCTGCGATAGTAGCTACACTAGAAATTACGACATTCTTTTTCATAACTTTTAAAATTTAATTGTTTATTACTTTGTTTATTACTTTTGCGGCTATAAAGGGAACTGCCCCCTTTTAAAAAGCTAAATGTTTTCACCGTCTATAATGTAATGTATTTTATTTTCTGTTTGGCTTGTGTTGTTACCGTTTCCGGCCGTTGCAGTACTCCAAATAACGCCCGCGCCTATAATAAGATACATTGCTATAATAGCTCGCTACATTTCTTTATAATAGCCTAATATTTAGTACCTGCCGTTTCCTGAAGGTTAACGGCAAAAATCCTTATATATCTATTAATAAGTATTTACTACTCATTAAACACGTTCAATTCATTTGCGATTTCAAATAACTGCCTTCAGTTATATATAATATGTAATTAAGTCAAAGATCAAATGTAAAACCATTATCTTTTGTTTTACGTTTGCAAAGGTAATAAATTTATTTGTTCCGTGCAAATATTTTCCGCAAAAAGTTTATATTTTCCTTTATTTTTAACCTTTGTATACAAATAAACACCTTAAATTTACATATATTAGCAAATAAACTTATTTGTTTTGCGCTTTTATTCGTTTGCCCTGGATCATTGCTTATTATATAGTATACCTTATTATATACGGAGAAAAATAAAACGGTGCAGCCTGGTATCTCGTGGGTGCAGCCTGGTATCTCGTGGGGTGCGTTCCTC
>ERZ1034669.409-NODE-409-length-15338-cov-669.896552_pt1 | contig 15338 bp, 19 predicted proteins | sample MGYA00520705_ERZ1034669 | MGnify/ENA primary metagenome ERZ1034669 (study PRJEB33766, sample SAMN09781766) | gut metagenome | biome: gut microbiome | host: Homo sapiens | place: Madagascar | study: EMG produced TPA metagenomics assembly of the PRJNA485056 data... | reverse complement strand
CTCTCTGTTGCCACTGGCAACACTGATTAATTTTTGCTCTCTGTTGCCACTGGCAGCACTGACTAATTTTTGCTCTATGCTGCCAGTAGCAGCACTGGCTAATTTTTGCCCTATGCTGCCACTGGCAACACTGGTTAATTTTCGCTCTCTGCTGGCACTGCCAGCACTGGTTGATTTTTGTTCTCTGAAAACGTAGAGCACAACGCCATTACCGGGCTCTCATCGCGGAACGGTTGCGCAGGGAGGCCCGTAGTCCAGCCACAATGCCGCTCAGGCGTTCTGCTGAAATGGGTTCTGTACGTTTCCGGGTGACAACGGGTTGCGAAGTGCCGCGTCCTCCTGTTCCCGCCCGTGTGGTGGCTGATGCAGCGACGCGCTGTTTCTGTTTCGGCGGATAAAAATTTCCCTCCCGGGCACGCTTCAGCACCGCAAGCAGCCAGCCCACCGGGTTCTGCAGTGACTGACTGCCCAGCATCCCTGACAGGCTTTCCAGCACACTCCGTGCCAGCGATTCCGGCAACGCCTGCAACTGACTGGTCAGCATGATGGCATCCTCCTCCCTGATTTGCCCCGTCAGCGACGCCGGCAATACGTACGTGTTTTTAATCACACTGTGTGTGATATTACGTACGTAATGGTTCGGTTCCCGAACTCTGTGATAACCTGCTGATTTTACTGATGGTTCGGAATCCGAACTCTGTCTTTTTTGCCCCGTTTTTTTACCCGGTTCGGTTTCCGAACTCCGCTTTTCCGGTGCCGAACTCAGTGTTTTCACCACCGGTTCGGTTTCCGAACCCGGCTGCATTCGGCCCTCCGTCACCCGCTGACGGGCAGCCATCTGCCCCGGCGTCTGGGCACTTCCTATCCGGGCTTCCAGTTGGCTGATATGACTGTGATAGTGGCGCATTCCCGGATCATTTTTTATTTCACCCAGAATATCCCGTGCCGTCTGACTGATGGTCCGGTTCCGGCTCATACAGGCTTCTGCCACCATATCCAGATAACGCGGATCCATCGCCTCTGCATCGCAGAACGTCAGGGGCTCGTCATGCTGGGCGTAAATGTTTCCCCGAACCCGGCCTTTATCATCACGTATCCGTTTACACAGGCTCAGCCAGCCCGTGATCCGCAACATCAGCAATACCCGGCTGACGGTTTCTCTGGAAGCTTTTCCCTTTCCCGGGGATGCCAGCTGCAGTTGCAGTTCGTCATAAGTGGGAAAAATGGCCCCCTCATTATTCTGTGCATACAGCCGGATCATCATCCATGCCATCTTGTCCAGCGGTGAAAGACGCGTATCCAGCAACAGACGACGCGGAATGGCATCGTGCACATTGCCGGTGAACAACAGTCCGCTGCGTATTCGCCCCTCCTCCTTCCGGGCTCCGGTGGCCATACGGTGCTTCATTTTTTCCAGGGTATACGCAATCAGGCTTTCCGCTGGTAACGCCATAATCACCTCATTCAGTAGCGGCAATATCGCCGCTTTTTATCCGGTACAAAAATGCTTATTACAGCCCCCTGCCGGATGCAGGGGGCTGGCTAAACATTTTCGATTAATCCTTAATCCCTGCGTCATTTTGCTGCTTCACGCCAATGCCGGCGTCGGTTCTGGCGTAAACAATAACGCCGTCATCAGGACGTTTACGCAGCAGGCATATTCCCGGTCCGGGCCAGAGTGCAATAAATCGTGACTCTCTATTCTCAAGCCGCCAAAATGCTCTCCTGCTCATAACACCAACCGGACGCAACGTTTCTTTCTCTTCCTCCAGTTCCGCAATACGCTTTTTTGCGGCTTCCAGTTCATCCAGCAGATCGGCGATAATATCCACTTCCCTGTGACGGATTTGACGCTTAAACGCAGCCAAAGCCTCATCACAATCAACCTCAGCGTTTGGGCTATCCGGGATAGCCTGATACCACGCCAGCGTCGACTGATAGTTTTGTGCAACTTCACGCAGTGCCTGATAATGAATACTGTTCATTGGTTGTCTCCTGTTCACCGGTAATACAGGATGTACAGGGTGATTAATGCCCACGTCCATAATAAGAATAAGAGGGTGCCGTATACTGTAATTCTCCATTCTGCATCTTCCAGTTCCGTCACCAGTTCCACAATCACGTCAATTTCCTGATCACCAATGGCCTTCCTGATATTTCCGGCTGCAGCAGCTAATTCCCGCTCAGCACCCGGACTGTGTCTGTCTGACACATCCTGATATCTTTTTACCGCCTTACTCAACGCTTTCCAGCTAAGCTCATTCATGGGAGTCAATTTCCTGTGCAATACCTTGTCGTCAACAGGGCCGGCCCCGATACTCCGGTCCGGCCTGCACATTTCATTTACGTCTGGCAGTGTTGTAACGCTCATGACTGAGCAGTTCCCAGGTCTCTCCCCGGTTACGGCTCAGCAGACGCCAGGCGCGTCCGACGTTTATCTTGTAATAACGGCTCCCCCGGTCATTCAGTTGCCGGTAATTACGCACCCCCTGCCGGAACAGACGGACCATCTGAATCGCCTTACGACAGCAGGCCGGCGGAACGCACGGGCTGGCCAGAATGCCCGGTGCCAGTTCTGTCATTTTCATGACGCATTCCTTACCGGCTCCGTCTGCCGGTCAGCGCACCATCCCCTTACTGCGTGCCAGATAGCCGTCAGCGGGATATTCATCTGCTCCGCAGCCAGCATCATGACATCCAGTCCATCCGCACTCTCCACATCCGTGATGCCTGCCTTCTGCCATAAACGCCACAGCTCTGCACTTTCCTCATCGCTCAGCGTGACACCACGTCCCGGCCGAACATCAATACCGGCAATGCGCCGGCGCGCCGCAACATCCACACTGGAAAGTCCAAAGTAAAACGCCATCAGCTCAATGGAGCCGCCCAGCGCCAGTGCACGGTCAATGCGCTGCAGACGTTTCTGCTCCGTCCGGGCCTGCTGCAGCATACGCAGCAGATTTTCATGATTAATGTCCAGCCGGATAACCGACACTTCCGAGTTCGACAGGTAATGGATTTCCTCAATGGTCAGTCCCTGCAGCATCTGCATTTCCTCCCGGGCCAGTCCCAGAGATTCACAACGACGCAGGTAGCCACTCTTGAGGTCCATCACCAGTTGCATCAGCAGACCGTTGGTTGCCTGAGATAAGCTGTTATTCATGACGCCTCCTGTATCATCAGCCCCGGCACCATCTGGCGGGCAGTTCCCCCCACACCATGATGCAGTGAGGCATTTTTCCCGGCCTCATACCCCTGCCAGCGGGCCAGGTCACCGCCGCGACAGGCTTTCACTTCCCGGGAGTCCACCGTCTCCATCGCCTGCTGCTCCAGCCAGAGACGCATCAGCTGGTTTTCCTCTTCTGTCACACTGAATGGCATCACCACCTGACGAACGCCCAGAACCCAGCCATCACGGAACTGGGCGGCCCGGGCACGGCGGGTGCTCAGTTTCAGCCGCCGGCTCTGTGTACGGAGATACGCATCCGTTGCGTCCCTCAGCTGACGGCACAGAACATCAAACGCATAAGCCGCCACCTGAGGACGTTCACTGAAACCGTAAAACGTCACACACCGGCGATACCGGCCTCCGGGCATCTCCCGCCAGTCGTAATACGCCCTGCAGCCAAATGTCTGTGACACCACCATGACCAGACGAAACATCCACGCCGGAACTTTTTCAGCCTCAGAAGGTGCCCCCTGTGATGAAGATGTCTGTACCGAAGAAAGTCCCGCATCCTGCTCCGTGATTCCGTGTTTCGCCATCAGCTGTTGCGCCCTTGCAAGCGCCAGCCCGGCCTCATGGGCATTACTGTTATTGCGGCTCAGCGCCAGCAGTTTCCTGACCCGTCTGACCAGACGCTCCTGATGCGGCATATCACTCATCACTTTCATCCTCCTCATCATCTTCGGGTAACACACTGCGCTGCAGGGCGCGCAGACGGCGCAGCACACTCAGAAGACGCAGCAGCTTCACGGCATGTTCATCATCCAGCAGTGGCCATGCCTCCGGCGCACTGCCACCTGTCAGCAGGTCTGTCAGGCTGACGGGAGACACTGTCAGCGGTGCATCACCGGTCAGCCCCACCAGAAATGCCGTCACCGGCGAACATTTCTCCTCTGCAGTCCCGAAACCAGCCGACAGGTCACTTTCCCTGTCCATGGCAATTTCTTCAGCACAGCCGGCAGATTCAGCCAGTTCCCATGCCAGCCGGAAAGCCTCATTCTGCAGATGCTCGATATCATCCCGTCCTTCAGCAAAATGCGTCACCGATGCAGGAAGTGCATCAGGTGTTCCGGACGGCGCTGTATCGCCGGTCATAACGGATGGCACAGCGGCCCCGGCAATCCCCGCTTCCACAGCGTCACCGCTGAAGACCGGCTCACCACCGTACATATCCGGCTGCATCTCTGAACGCCGGACTTTCCCGGCAGAAGAAGGCGCTCTGTCTGCAGTCTCCTCCGGGGAAGGAAACCCGCATTTTTCAGTGTGGTCTGTGTCAGAAACAGCGTTCTCCGGTCGGGCAACACCCTGCTGTCCGGGCTCAGTACCGGGGGCAGTGCTTTCCGGCACCGGCTCTGCGTCCGTATCCGGCAGACACTCCGGTGCCTCAGACCGGGTACGGGATACCGGTGCACCGGGCTGCCCTGTGCCACTGTCACGGACTGAGGGCGGTACCACCACCGGTTCCGGCTCACCAAAATGGTGACGGCGGTTCCGCTCTTTTGGATCCAGCTCCAGCAGCCACCGGTCATAGTCCAGGGAGGGATGTGGCAGCGCCTGCAACAAATCGCCAATCAGCTCATCGCGGAACATCTCCAGTGACCACAGCTCCGGCGAATTAAACTTCCGGCAGCTTTCCCCGAACACACGATCAAATTCCACATCCGTGCCGGACGCCAGCGCAAACTGCCCCCAGACACGTTCTGCGTCCTGACGAAGTGCCAGCAGTACCGTAATCTGTGGTCGCCCCAGCCCTGACTCCATCAGGTCGGGGATCCAGGGGTACAGATATTTCAGGGCGTTCTCCATCCTGCTGATACTGGAGGCATCAACCGGCAATCCCTGTTCCGTCAGTAATGACGACAACTCCCGCATGGAAACGCTTTTGTTTAACTGCTCTTCATAAATCAGGCGTGCTTTGTGAATGCCCTGTGCCTTCTCAATAAAGGTCAGTTCACCGCGAACTTCATTTTCCGCCAGATGACCAATCACACACTGAAGCCGTCCCGGCCAGGGTTTGAACAGCACATGAATACGGTAAAAACGCGGGTCCCCCGTTTCTTTCCAGAGTTCCGTCAGTATCTGGTAACGGGTGTTTCCCCCGTCACTGAAGATATACACATCCGGCTCACTGTCCGGCATACGGGTGACTTTGGGCACCGTATCCAGCCCGCGGGCGTGAATGGAGTTTTTGATGTCGTCATAACGCGGATTGCGCGTGGTGCGCGGGTTATCCGGATTCGGACGTAACTGGTCCAGCGTCAGAATCATGGGAGTTTCCCCCAGCGCCACCACATTACCGGCGGCACTGGCCTGACGACCGGGCTGCATAATGGCAGCCCCGAGATTCAGTGGTTTGTGTGCCATCACGCATATCCTCCCTGCCCGTCATTTTCAGAGGGCGTAAACAGTGTGTAACGACCGTCGAACCTGACCCGTACCGTGCCTGTGGGGCCCTGACGCTGCTTGCTGACAATGATTTCAGCCTCCCCCTTTGCCAGTGAATCGGGGTTATAGACCTCGTCGCGGTAAATAAACATAATCAGGTCAGCATCCTGCTCCAGTGCCCCGGAATCACGCAGGTCACCGTTATTGGGGCGTTTATCTGCACGCTGTTCCACCTGACGGTTAAGCTGGGAGAGGGCCAGCACCGGGCATCCCAGCTCCTTCCCCAGCGCTTTCAGGGAACGGGAAATTTCCGCAATTTCCTGGGTGCGGTTCTCCAGCTCCGGCGCACGAATCAGCTGCAGATAATCCACCATAATCAGAGCGGGTTTACCGTACAGGCGGGTATACTGACGGTCATCACTGTCTCCGGGCGGGAACCGTCCTGAAAAACATGTCCGGCGCGTGGAGAACTGTATGAAACATAATCACCGTGCACCGCAATGACCGGACGACCTGACGCCGGAAGCCCCACACGACACCCACTGACAATCCGGGTCATCAGCAGGTTCAGTTCAGCCAGCGATTCAGGGCGGGTTAAGACCGCCGGAACCGGAGAATATTTCACTGAGGAAGACATACTTTCACCTCCATATCTCTCAGCCCGCCAGGTGCGTCACTTCCCCGCAGATAACCGGAAACCTGGCTGTGTAAAAAAAGAAAAAAGGGTGCCGGACGTACAGCTGTCGGGAGAAAAATCCCGGTAACTGTCTGTACATTTTCAGACCGGTAAGTTTGCCGACCCCGGTCAGAAGGTACGGACAGCATTCGCATACTCATAACAGATTGTTTTAAAGGAGAATTTTTATGAATACAGAAAAACAACTGCCGTCCGGCATTGATAACAACTGTCCTTATGTCACTGACAGCAATGAAAAATACTTTGAAGACTGGAAAGCCGGACGCATGGCCCCCGACGATGTGGAACGTTGTAAAACCTTCTTTGACCAGGGAACTGATATCTTTCCCGGCGCAGACCATAAGCTCGCCTGCCGACTCTGCTGGCCCGGGCACTGGCTGATTCACAGCCGCCACTGGTTTTTCCGGGATGATGGCCTCACCAGCATTCCGGAAGCCGTTAAGTTTGCGCTTATTCATCAGCATCACTGGCTCCCGGCAACGGTTGAGCAGATGACACCTGCTGAGATGTCTCTTGCCCTGACGGATTACTGGAGTGAGTACTGGACGAGCCAGAAGGCTTTGAATTACATGACCGACTGGCAATATCAAGCGCTATGTTCATATCGAAAGCCCGATTGATGTTGCGGGTAATCTCTGCGCTTCTGCGATTAACATCGTTGCATTCATCTCCAAGTCTGGTGATGTGATGCTCCAGTTGCCGGCACTGTTCCCGGAGGTCAGCTAAATTCTGCCCTGCCTTATCAGACAGGGCAGTAAATCCTTCATTCAGCAGTGCGGTGAATACCCTGCAACGTTCCCGGACCTGCTCTTCAGGCGCATTTTTCTCAAGAATCTCACGTTCAATGAAACGAAGCAGTGCATGGCATGCAGCCTCTGCTGGCGAGGCCAGGGACAGGAACTGACGGGACGCGTTTTCAGACAGATTTTCAGACGGATTACGGTTCATGATTCCACTCCTTCTCATTTAACGGGAACAGGTATACCGACCCACAGGGCCAGAAACCTGGCTGTGTAAAAAAAGAAAAAAGGGTGCCGGACGTACAGCTGTCGGGAGAAAAATCCCGGTAACTGTCTGTACATTTTCAGACCGGTAAGTTTGCCGACCCCGGTCAGAAGGTACGGACAGCATCTTTATATTCATAACCAATTGACTTAAAAAGGAAAAAAGATGAATACAAATCATCAACAACTGCCGTCCGGCATTGATGACTTCGCTGCGTTCAGTCTGCCGGAAGGTGAAAATACGCTCATCAACATGTCTGAGGAGTTCTGGCGTATGGCCTGTAACACAACGAATGAAACTTACAACCGGCACAAACTGTATCGCCTGCAGTGGCCGGGTGACTGGCTGGCGGTTCAGCAGGGACTGAAAAACATCAATAAAAATGTGGCACCACTTAATATCCTGCACAGCTACCTCATTATTCGCGACAACCGCTCTGCGGCCGATGTTGCTGCCATGACAGCAACAGAAATGGAACAGGCTCTTGCTGCTGAACTGGAGGCATATGCATCCACCCCGGGAGCACAGGACGTGTTGCGCAACGCAGAAAGACGTCTGGATAAGCTGGATGACCCGTTCACGGGTAAAGGCTGATTCATCAGCATGCAGCGGACACCACACATGTCCGCTGTCCCCGGTACCGACAGGGATATGCATTACAAAAACTGTCATATCGCCCCCTCTGTTTTTCGATGTTTGCCGGAAACACCACATGAAAAAAGCGGGTCATGCCGCTGACGACGCAGGCGTTCCTGCAAAAGAAAGGCATCACAGCCGGAGCACAGCCCCAGCCCACTCTCATGATTCACCTTCACCCACTGCCGGGTGTCCTGGCCTGCAGCATCACCAAACCGAACACCGGAATAACCACACCCGACACATACTGTCCGGCTGCGACCTGTCAGAGACTTAAATTCCACGACCACACTCATCCTGTTCACCACGCTCTGGCAGGACACTCAGCGCCCCTTCAATCACAGCCCTGAGACGCTGAGAAGCAATGAGGAGCAGCGGATTATGGTCATAAAAGACCTCACCATTTCCCCCACCCGACTCAAGCAGGGGAAGGCCTGAAGGCACCTTCGGACCTGCAGACATTTCACATAGCTCGTTTTCATTCCACACGTTGTGGAAAGTTATGTGGCTCACAGGAAGCTGCCATTCCTCCTCCAGACGGTCATACAAATGTTTTTTCGCTTCTTCGTAATCTGCAGCCTCAACAAACACATGCACTTCATCGTGTCCGGGGCAGGAAACTGAAGCTGAAGCCACAGCACGCCATATCAGTTTTCTGTTCACAGGCTTTCACCTCCGTTTTCCAGCAGTACATCAAAAAACTCACTCCACTCCGGCAACAGCTCACAGGCCAGGCTGTGCATGGTGACCAGCGCAGAATCACTGCGACGGGCAGACGCTTTTTCAAGGCGGTGCACCGGCTGGCCGGCTGCGTGTCCCTGTTTGTAAATATTCAGGTCATAAATCTGTGTTGAAAGCAGGGTGACCGCGCCTTCCGGAAGCACTTTGCTGTAGCGACCTGAGTTAATAATGTCGGTCAGCTCCGCCAGTGTTTGTCTGGCCAGCGCCGTATAATCCATGCAGTTAACCAGGGTGCGGACTTTCGGCAGGGGGATACCCAGTTCACGGTAGGGCAACAGGTTTTCCATGACATTGACTGTGCCACGAATGAACTCACGCACATCCGGCAGAACCGGATTCACCATCCCCACCACAGACTCCGTGGCAGACAGCACAATCATTTCCAGCATGACGGAACGAGCGCCCTGTGAATCCACCACAATGACGTCATAGCTCTGGAAAAGCGGATGCTGGAGCACATTACGCAGACGGAGACGACCATCCGGCGCATGAAGCATGGCCGTTTTCAGTTGTTCATGGGGGTCATTGGAGACTATCAGGTCAAGGCCGTCGATAGCCGTGCGGGAAATGATGTTGTCGGGATGACTGAGGTCAGCCGTGCGCATCAGTAATTCAAAAAGACCGGCCGGCGCTTCATACGTCAGCGGAAAGATATTGCTTGCCGTGGGCTGGGCATGGTCTCCGTCTATCAGCAGGGTACGGAGGCCGGCATCCGCCAGAAAACCGGCAAGATTAGCAGACTGGGTTGATTTTCCTTCGCCACCTTTGGTGGATACAACGGGCAGAATGTTCACTGGCACACTCTCTCTTTAAAATGTGCAACCAATGATCTACACTGAAGACTCCTGCCTGACATCCGGATTACCCGTAAAAGCCAGAACTATGGGATTGAAAATCCCCGTGTCCTTGGTTCGATTCCGAGTCCGGGCACCAAATTCATATAAACGGACCTCCACGGAGGTCCGTTTTTCGTTTCAGAACACCATGATTTAAGTGTTCTTCCTCCAAATCAATTCTACCGAACTCAACCAAATTCTCCCCACATCAACCTCATTGTGTGGGTATAATTGCGGGTATACCCCAGTTCGACAGAATTTGTACCCTCTTTAACGCATTCAGAAGGCTGAACTATGGCACTGACTGACGCAAAAATCCGGGCTGCAAAGCCCACTGACAAGGCTTATAAACTCACTGACGGGGCTGGCATGTTCCTGCTGGTACATCCTAATGGTTCCCGTTACTGGCGTCTCCGTTATCGTATTCTGGGTAAAGAGAAGACTCTGGCACTTGGTGTGTATCCAGAAGTATCTCTCTCCGAAGCTCGTACAAAACGGAATGAGGCCCGAAAACTGATTTCGGAGGGGATTGACCCTTGCGAACAAAAAAGAGCTAAAAAAGTAGTCCCTGATTTACAGCTCTCTTTTGAACATATTGCACGACGCTGGCATGCCAGTAATAAACAATGGGCACAATCACACAGCGATAAAGTACTCAAAAGCCTCGAGACACACGTTTTCCCCTTTATCGGCAACCGGGATATCACAACACTCAATACCCCGGACCTGCTTATCCCTGTTCGTGCTGCAGAAGCAAAACAAATTTATGAAATAGCCAGTCGTCTGCAGCAAAGAATATCTGCTGTAATGCGTTATGCCGTACAGTCTGGCATCATCAGATATAACCCGGCTCTGGATATGGCTGGTGCATTGACCACGGTAAAACGCCAGCATCGCCCTGCTCTGGATCTTTCACGCTTGCCTGAACTTCTGTCGCGTATTGACGGTTATAAAGGCCAGCCTGTCACCCGACTGGCAGTTATGCTGAATTTACTGGTTTTTATTCGTTCCAGTGAACTCAGATATGCCCGCTGGTCTGAAATTGATATTGACAATGCCATGTGGACTATTCCAGCCGAACGCGAACCTCTGCCAGGCGTAAAATTCTCACACCGGGGTTCCAAGATGCGAACCCCACATCTTGTGCCACTCAGCAAACAGGCTGTAGCCATACTAACAGAACTTCAGACATGGGCTGGTGAAAATGGTCTGATCTTTACGGGAGCACATGACCCGCGTAAACCAATCAGTGAAAATACCGTAAATAAAGCCCTGAGGGTGATGGGATATGACACAACCCAGGAAGTCTGTGGCCATGGATTCCGGGCGATGGCGTGCAGTGCATTGATTGAATCAGGTTTGTGGTCCCGCGATGCTGTGGAACGTCAGATGAGCCATCAGGAGCGTAATGGTGTACGTGCTGCGTATATCCATAAAGCAGAACATCTGGAAGAACGTCGACTGATGCTACAGTGGTGGGCAGATTTTCTGGATGCGAACAGAGAACAATGTATCAGCCCGTTTGAATATGCAAAGATTAACAATCCATTAAAATAGTAATAATTCCCGGGCTGACAGCTCGGGAATTACTTTATGAATATTTTTCTTTGTGAGTAACCGGAAAAAAGATAACATATTCAATTACCTGAATAGATTATTCTATGGACTTATTAAAGTTCTTTCGTAATACTTTATAGTCAAACACATTATGGTTTATCTCAAAAACATCTAATTTCCCCTGCCAGCAGGCAATCACCGTCCCCGGTGTTTTCGGTTGAGCTGGTCTGGTTACTACTGTCTGGTTATTAACAAGATAATCGCTATAAACAGTGGAAAACTCATCGTACATAACCTAGTGATCAACATTACTCTTATTTTCTCTTGCCCGGAAGAATCAGAGGCTGTGACTTAAGGCTGTCTGCAGAAACGTTTTTCTCTCCGTTAAAAACCATAACAGGTTCATTATCTTCATTTATCAGCGGGTTGAATGGCGGTATATTTTCAGTACGAATACCAGTCAACCACTGAAAAATGCCTGCGAAATGACGGGCACTGATTTTTCTGCTGACGGACTGATGAGACGTTATGTCACTGGCGGTAATAATCAGGGGACGCTGTAGCCTCCCTGCACATGACCATCATGATGAACAGGATTAGCACTGTCGCTGACCGACAGCCCATGGTCAGAAAAGTAAAGCATGGCGAAATGACGTGAGTGCCGGCGAAGGATATCGTTACTGCGGCGCAGTTCACGATTTTCACGTTCCAGCTCTTTCAGACGCTGACGTTCAGCTGTGGAGAGCCCACCATCACCGCCCCCGGAATCCCGCTCATACAGGCGTCCCCAGACACGCAAAGTCTCCGCTGTACAGCCAATCTTTGGGGCAATGGAACAAATTGCTGCCCGTTGACGGACTTCGGGGGAAAAACGTGTATTTTTAGTCATCCTTTTTACCTCTTTCTCAGGGAGTTTAGTCTCCCGGGTTTCCGAGGCGGTTCATAAGTGTCTGTAATAACGCCGGTGTCCGTTCACCTTTCAGCCTGAGGGTTCCGGTCGGCAGAACAAGCTCACAGCACAGACTGCCGGGCGGTGTATTTATCTGCTCGGGTATCTGCACTAATGCCGGGATTTTATTATCTGGCTCCGGAGTTAACGTCACGGGAAGCAGTGCCGGCGTATTTTTTCCGGAAGGTAGCAGGCCACCTTTCCGGTATTGATGGCGCCAGTTAAAGAGCATGTTATCGTTGATTCCATTTTCACGGGCAATCTGTGCCACACAGGCTCCGGGCTGCAGTGACTGCTCCACTAAGGCGATTTTAAACTCATAAGGAAAATTAGGCCGCCGGGGACGTTTTTTTACCACCGAGACTTCGGATATAACGGTGTTTTCAGTAAGTACGACAGGTACTGTGGAGGCACTCCCGTAAAGACGGGCATCAAGTTCCCGCTCCGACATACCTGCGGGCAGAGGCCATGAAAGGCCAGCTTTGCGGAAGCGCACGAACATACCACAAACTGTTGATTTTGGTACGCCCAGGCGACGTCCGGCCACAATCCGTGGTAAATGTTCTTCAAAGTGAAGACGTAAAGCTTCAGTGATCCAGGTCCGGTATTCCATACGATAGTGTCCATTAAAAATGATAGACATTATTTTTGTGGAGCCGGAGGAAACAGACCAGACGGTTCAGATGAGGCGCTTACATGTAATCCATACTCATCCAAGGTTTAATTCTGACACAATAAGAAAATATGGGAAGTCTCGCTCTAGAGATGGGGGAAGGGATATTGAAGTGTATGATATTCCAAGAACTGCCGGAGATATCCCTCGTAAATGGATTTTCCAGTGCAAACTGATAACAAATTCGAAGTCATTATCTGCAACAAAATTGATTGATGTAGGGGATATGTTAGAGCATTATAATGCTCAAGGATTTGGCGTGATGACATCCGCGCCAATTGATGCAACACTATATGATAAACTGGATGCTATTTGCAGTAAGCGTAAAATAGAATAAATGAATTTTTCAGTATTAGAGTCAGAACGCGCACTATATTATGACGATATATTAAGATGCCGTTATTTTGGTAAATAACATAAAATTAATCAATATGGCAATATATCAGTTGTAATTGCTGGAAGCAAAGCACATAAATACAATCTTACAAGGTAAGTATTTTTTAAGTATATAAAATATCTTCCCTATAAGATATAGGGTAAACTAAATTTATTGACTTCTATGATGGACTAACTAAAGATACATGCCGCCGGTTTTTATAAAACGACGGCATATATAATCATTTATATATCTTTTGATTTTATTCGTAACCACTCATGTTGATCTAAACCTATTCTTGACAGATTGCCCACAATATCAGTTGTTATTTTTTGCGCGTACGTTGTTTTTATTTCCCCGATCCATTTCAATACTTTTGGAGTGGATATTTTTTCAACGAGTAAAGGAACGAATGAAATATAGTCAGTATTAACTAGGTTGTTCCTTTTCCCTATGATGACGCCGTTTCCATTTTCGACTCCAAATGAAAATGAAATAATATTAGAAGCTTTTGCCGGCATTTTAATTTTATAAAAACCGCCATATTCATCTTCGATTAACAAATTGTAATTATTATCGTCCAGTGTTCCCCTGAGGAATAAAAAATCGGCTTTTTCATGCAATCTGACGCTATCACATAATGGTTGTATGCATAGATAGACAAAATTATATGCATCTAAAAGCAAAGTTCCTTGTTTTAAGGACACATTATCTATATGAGAATGGTATCTTAAACTCCTGCGCGTGATTTCCAAGGAGCATAATTGCATTAACTTTTTATCTTCTTCACCATCTTGGCTTAAGTATTCCTTTTTACCTAAAGATGCGTGTTCAATAGCATGTTGAATTTCTTCTAAAGAATCAGCAGAGAGTATATTCCTTAGACATTCTACTGATAAGTCTTTTTGTTTTTTTCCAGTTAATAGAAAATTCTTACAACCATTTTTTGTATAGTGAAAAATAGGCCAATGGGATAAGGAGTTTTTGCTTAGAGATTTCTTTAAGTTTTCACTTATTTGCAATATTGATTTAATTTCTTCAGAAATTAAATCTACTGCATAATCATGAGCATTTTCATAAGCATATGCCCTTGACTCCTTGGAACTTATTAAATTTAAGATGTGGGAAACATATGCAGTGTCTAATTTATTATTATATTTTGTTAATATCCCATGGGTTTTTTCTCTTATTTCAGAAATGCAAGAGAGTGCGGCGTTGGATAGCAACCCAGCTGTAAGGTTAGTGAATTTTTTTATTAACACACTTGGAAGATCTTTTTCATAAACGTCTTTACTAATAACAACTATACACCATTGTTCGAGTGCATAGTTATCTTCAATAAAAATACTATCATCATTTTTTATTACGCTACGGTATGTTTTCTTTAACTCATTGTTCAACTTAGTTATAACAGCAGTAACATGTTCACCAGTATAAATAGAAAGAAGACGTAAACGTCCTCCAGAATTTATATCTGAAACGATTATCGATTTTATTATTTCAATAGCAAATTGCCCACTATCGCTTTGCATATCCCAGTCAAGTATTGTTATATCTGCCTTGTGGGATGATGCTGTAATTATATCTCTTTCTTCAACATTAAAACTCTTAGCTAATAATCCGCAACAAGCAATACCATCTTTGGCGAAAGCTTCTGCTAGAGCTTGGTAATCAAAAGGATGGTTTTTTACCTTTGCTTTTGATTTAGTTGATTCTATCCTTGGGGATGCTGATGTTGTTATTATTGGTGTAGGATCATCGTCGGGATCAACTAAAGCATTAATATCTTCGTCTGTAGGGAAAGTATCACTACCAGCTCCAAAAGACATATTGTCATCTACAGCAACTACAGAATGTAAAAAACGGCGAACGCAGTCTTCAGAAAGTTTATGAAAATCAGTAGAGCTTGTCATTTATTTATATCCGCTATTCACTTGTTTCTTCTGATGGTTCAATAATAAAGAAAGCACCCTGTTCAGGAGTGTAATCATCCAATCTTATAGTAAATCCATCTCGAGATAAACACTCTTTGGAAATGAATAATCCCATTCCACGCCCTCCTGTTTTTCGTGTAAATCCCATATCAAATATTATATCTCGATCTCTAGTTGAAACACCGGGGCCAGTATCACCAATAACAAATCCTGTTTCAGTAGCATCAAGTATAAGTCTTTTTTCTCCAGTTGTTTTCCCAAGCCAGTATAGGTGATGCTGCCAACTTACTGATTTAGTGTATGATGGTGTTTTTGAGGTGCTC
>ERZ1034669.404-NODE-404-length-15420-cov-584.663391_pt1 | contig 15420 bp, 19 predicted proteins | sample MGYA00520705_ERZ1034669 | MGnify/ENA primary metagenome ERZ1034669 (study PRJEB33766, sample SAMN09781766) | gut metagenome | biome: gut microbiome | host: Homo sapiens | place: Madagascar | study: EMG produced TPA metagenomics assembly of the PRJNA485056 data... | reverse complement strand
AGAAACAGCCGGAGAAATCCTGATTCCAGCTTTTCATCGCCGCTTCTGTACCCCAGATAATGTGCGAGGCCTTCGAGATAGCTGAACAGCCGATAAAGAGGTTCTTTTCCTTCACGCATTTCTGCCGCCTTTGCCAGTGAGCGGTACGTATAACGAAGGATCGACATACCTTCCAGATGATACTCACACCACGCACGTGCAACCGACTCTGGTGCAACCCTCCCAAGGATGGTGCAGACAAGCCATACGACAGAATAAAGAAGTGTTAACAGAATGTTCATGTGTTCTCCTCTGATACAAAACATCACGGGAACACATCTGCCCTGCGGGAAGCATGTTCCCGACAGGGTAATAAACGACAAAACAGCAGGGCTGCGCGATGCTTTTATCGCCAGCACAGTCGAAGATAAAATGCCATGCGCCACTGCCATCAGACAGGGTGCATAACTGCCATGCGGAACACCCCCGCACAGATTAAGTATAAAAAGCCCTCATCGTCGCGTCATAATGCGCTTTTTGTGACGACATTCTGCTCTCAAGAGCGCGCAGATTTGCCCCATTCACGTGGAATGCACCGTCCTTTCAGGCTCAGGAGGTGTTGAATGCAGCCACCCGAAGGCGTTCCTCACAGACTGCCGGAACATTGGTGGTCACCCAAAGGTGACAGAATTAGCATGCTCATTTTCCGTTGCTCTGTTTATCCTGTCAAGATTACGTTATCAGCAATTCTGTTTATGTATGATCAGATCTCCATTATCATCAAACAGATCACCAAACCATGTATTTACAGATGATGTAATATCAGATGAGTCTGAATCATATGTCCCATTTTGCAGGGCATAAACAATTTCCGGAATCACCGGAATAATAACCGTATTATCCACTTTCAGCGAAAGGCTCCGGTGATCCGGTTTACATCTGAGAACACCCCCCATTTCCGACCACAATTCAACCGCCGTTGTTTTTGGAATAAAATAATCACCGCCAGCTTCATCATCAAAATATACTGACTCAAAATAGCGGCAAATCATGGCACATGTATCAGATTCACTCAGTGGCGTTTTACAACGGTAATGCACCATGATATCTGTATAATCTTCTCACTATCCAGTACGATATCCCTGATATAACGAACCGCTTTTATTTCCATCAATATATGATACATCACACATCCTCCTGTATTATTCCTGAATATCACCGTTTTTAAAGTAAACCTGTTTCACATAACGCCCCCGACCGTCCCCATGGCCTAAATCCATAGAAACCCGTGCATATATCTCTTTATCACCCACCCCATCTTTTCGATAAAAACGTCTGGCCTCCTGAGAAAAATGGTAACGCATACTGTGAGGTGATTTCTCTCCGGTTAATCCAGCCTTACGAACATGATAGCGATAAACATCTATTGCCTGTTTTATATTCGGGCGATCGATAAGCTTTCCACTCTGTTCATTCATTATTTTCTCAGCATAACTCAGAGCCTGTCTGACAACATCACTATCGGTAATAATAGTATCCCGGGGGCGCCCACCTTTTGTGCCAAATACAATCAACAGAGAATTGTGCCCCGATTCCAGAGCCCGCATCCACGACTTAACTGATTTACATGACTGGACTGCTTCCTTCGTTCGCAAACCCAGTACATAAGAAAGTTGCATTGCCGCTGCAACACCGGGATTCTTTTTTTCCACCTCTGTAAATGCCTTCCGGAATTCCTCCGGTGGCAACGGTATTTTCTTTCCATCCCGGCTGTATTTGTCAGGCCGAGCGTCTCATTACTCAGTAAAGGGTTATCAGGAGCAGCTAATTTATAACGACCGTCCTTCTGTAAAATAGCTCTCATCACCGCCCTTTCATTCTGAATAGTCCGGTGAGAAATCCCCTGCGCTTTTCTGCTCAGAAGATACCCCTGAAAATGCCTCGTATTGATACTGTGGGTGTCCCGCAGCTTTATTCCGTTTTCCCGTAAATAATTCAGAAAATATTTTGCAATACGAACCCTGTCGGCTTTTGTCGCATAACTGCCGCCACACTCCCGGGCAAGAGTAATGAAATCCTTGCGAAACATCTCAACTCTGGAACGCTGCGATTTTCTGCTCATACATGCTTCTCCTGGTGACATACGGATACAGAAATCCATCCGCTTATACTGAACAACTGCACAAACAGTCTTCCCGGATAAACGGACTAATACATTGATATTGTTAGTTTTACGTCGTTTCGGACGGCTCTGTAACGCGGTTGCTCGCCTTCCTGGCTCGTATGATGTCTATGTAGCAGAGCGTGCACGTGTTGAGTTTTTACAGGAGTTCGCTACCTGTGCACCAGGGCGATGTTTTACTCCCCGTCAGCCAGCGCTGACGCCTCCAGACATCAGAACGAATTTACATTTTTCCTCTTAATATCAGATGGTTGATACATATCTTTATGTATTAACGAAGTTAAGACAGTCGTCCGGGGCGGCCGTCCGTGAAAACGGACGCTCCGGAAAGGACGTGAATACGTCGCAGAAAACGGACCTGAAATCGCCTAAATTTTCAACAAAAAGCTGATCACGAGCGACGATTTTCTGTCAGGCCGTAAATGACGCGGCTTTCAGGACGTTTTTTCGCGGCGTCACTTGGTGTTCCCTTCGGTCGCACGCAAGTGACGCCGCGCAGCTTCAAACTCCACGTACGCACGCAAGCGGCCAGATTTCAGATGGCCTTATGCAGTGCGTACAGTCGTAAGAAGCCCGGGGCGAATGCCCGAACAGATTAAAGACGTCAGTCCGTGGTTTACGGATGACTACAGACCGATCATAGCGGTACTGGATGGAAGTAAAAAAAGCCCTCATCGTCGCGTCATAACGCGCTTTTTGTGACGACATTCTGCTCTCAAGAGCGCGCAGATTTACCTCATTCACGTGGAATGCACCGCCCTTTCAGGCTCAGGAGGTGTTTAACTAGCCACCCGAAGGCGTTCCTCACAGGCTATATGGAACATTGGTGGTCGCATAGCGACAATTACAGCGGGGAAAGATTAGCAAGGCGGGCTTTTATATGTCAACACCCTCACAGGAGGATTTTTATTTATAAAAAAGGCCGGTTAACACCGGCCTGAGCTGTTATATCAGATATGATTATCTGAAGGTGAAGGCATTTCAGCCTCAGATACGTCACTTGTTTTTTCAGGAACTGCATCTGCAATTTTTTTAAGTTGTTTATAGATATTAAACATCAGAATAACCATCTCACAACCAACTCTCAGACCTATAATACCAAATATAAGGCCAACAAATCCTGCAAAGAAATTGGCGAGCATTCCAATGACGCCACCAACGATCGTGATAACAAGGAAAATCCAGTAGATAACTTTTATTATCTTTGGCGTAATCATCTCATCAAATTCAAGCCACTGCCGCAAAGTATTATTCATATATCACTCCACATATAAACCAATTATTTTAACAATCAACACAACTTTAAATAAAAAACAGTTTACCCATCCTTATTTCAACTTTTTCCATCATTAATGAATTATTTTTCCACACAATACGCAGGACCAGAATCAGACAATTGCTTGCCAATTGAAGAACAATACTCCGCTGTTTTGGATAATTCCCACCGCCGACCAAAATCAAAAGAAAAAGCAGCCAGTCCAACAATTAACAACCCGAGAACAACTTTCTTTAACATAAACACAATCTCACTATCAATTAACGAATTTTTCCTTCAGCAACACCTTTGATATTTAACATTAATTTCTTAAGATCTTCACTATTCAGTCGTTTGTCCGATGGTGATTTAAACGTAATATATAATTTACTTCCTGCTCCATTTTTTTCCAGCTCAATAGTCAGATGATCGTATTCATTCCAGTCATTCCCCATTTTATAATAACTTCCCGGCATAGCCTCCCACTCCTGATTCGCATCTGTAATTGCGCCAGCAACCCAACTACCATTTCTGTCTTTTTTACGAATAGCATCAACTTCATCATTTGATACAAACTGATAATATCGCTTCAGACGCGCAGCTGCAGTATCAATATCAACAGGCACAGAATATTCCTGTGTACTGGATTTTGTCGCTGGTTTTTGCGCCTGAGCTAAAAATGGCATTCCATTTGAATCCGCAGACGATGAGTTTCCACGCAATGCCCCCGTTAAAGCAAAAGCACCATCACTAATTTGCTTGTTAACCGAAGCAATTTCATCAACAGAACAGGCAGTTAACGCCAAGCATGAAACACAAACCAATAACAATTTTTTACTCAACATTTACACCTCCTTTTGAGACATTTATCGGTAGATTCTGTATGGTTTTTCACCTATATTTATACAAAAATGGCTTATAGTTTGAACATTAAATTCATCACTTTGGACTGAAAATTAGGAGTTTTTCATGACGAGCAACAACAATGCTGCTTACCTCAAGGGAAGACGAATTGCAATGCGATGGAAACGTATCAAAACCGTTCTCTGTCAAATTGATATGTTTTGTATAAATGTAGCCCGCAGACATCACCTGCCCGGCTGGACTGGTCGCATTCCTGTTATGTTACTGTTAACGACCATCGCAATCTGTGGCATTTTCAGCCTGTTTGCAGCGTTATGTAGTTTCTTCCTTATCGCCGCCCCTTTCTGCTTTATGGCGATGATGAAGAATTTGCCGGAAGTAAAAATTGGGGAAACAAAGTCGGATCTGGCTCTGCCTGATGATTTTTATAGAGCTGAAGGTTTTACTATTGGCCCCCAAGGACCTGGTTATTATATAAATGGTCACAGACTCGACGATGACCAATAAAACCACGCTACTTGACTGTAGCGTGGCGACTTCAGCATAGTTATGATTTTTTGATCATTTTCATTACATTACCCGCCTCACTCAAGATTTTACCCTTGTTTTGCGTAACCATTTGTCTCCCTGTATCCGTCACATCAGAAGCCTGTTTTCCTCCACCCGATACAGCCCCATTAATTGCTGACCCAATATTCACCCCTGCCCACGATAATGCACCAAGCCAGACAGCTGGTAACAGTAAGAACATGCTTCCTACCACCATGGTCAGAATTGTGTCATCTGATGTGTTCTGAAAACCGGCAAGATTGGCCATACTGTGAGTATCCGAAAAATACAGCGCAGTAAACATGTTTGAATCAACCCACCGGGTCAGCTCCCACCAGAACGTCAGGAAATTAGTCGCAAAAATCACGAATGTCAGTGTAATCACCGTCTTTATCTCATACGTCGCAAACGCCAGGATCAGTGGCAACATCACATAAATAGCCATCAACAGGATCCCCTGCATCATGGGTAATGCCTGCCGCATTGAATCCAGTCCCGGAAAGGCCACTACGCTTCCCACGCCGGCGCCAACAGTAGAAACAGTCCGGTTAATGGCATTAAAAAACGTAAAATCTGCATTACCACCATAACCAGCATAGGCCCTGCCACCATGTGACACTGTCATGTTCACCGGACTGACCAACCGGCGTATCACCGCTTCTTCATACTCCTTACCTGTATTTCCGATCATTTTCATCGTCGCTGACAGACGCAACCACATACCGGGGTCGGCCTGTTTCATCACCCGGCTTTTCAGCCCGATATCCGCCTCATTCCACCACTCATTACAGCTCGGATAACCACCGCGTCCCGTATTCGGACGCCCACTGTCACGACTCTCATTCCACGGAAACGCGCTTCTCGGCATCTTCGACTGCAGTTCATTGTAATAACGCGACTGAAATGTCCTGCTGCCAATCCACTCAATATCCCGCAACGTATTCTTATCCGTTGTCATTCCCTGATCCTGATGCTTCCAGCTGTACAGCGCCAGTGAGTAGCAGTCATTGGTAAAATCCTGCAACTCTTCAATCAGCGCCTTGTTATTGAGCCGGGTATGCTGAACCTCAAAACGCATCTGCCGCATATCCGGCGTACAGGGAATGGATGCCACTGCAGCCTGAGTCACCCCTTTTGAAAGTTTGTGCACCATCAGCCACCACAGCGGGATCTGCGCTGTTTTACCGTCCATGCTGGAAATCACGCCTGCATACCCGGTCTTATCCGGCGCCTTCGGCGTCCATGTCCCACACTGCTTCGCCCGGTTGCCGTCATACTCAATAGTCCCCAGACTGACATTGACCAGCGGCACACAGCAGCTGATAATCACAAAGAACCCCATGTACAGCGCATGTTCAATACGGGGCAGCGAGAGCAGCCCCTTATTCCCCTCATCCTCCCCTTCTTCCCTGACCCGCAGCCAGATCCCAATAACCTTAAATACCAGCGGCAGTGCAAACAGCCCGGTCCCCAGCAGCACATCCCACAGGCCGTTATTAATCAGCCAGCCCAGCAGGGTCAGAAAATATTCAAGATAGCTGTTTGTTGTCATCATCAGCCTCCCTGCGCTTTCAGCAGCGCATATTCACAGACCAGAATAAACGCCACACTGGCGCAACAGATACGTATCAGTGGCTGGCGGTATTCCGCCCGGAATCCCGGCGCATGTACAATACGCCAGATACCCCAGCCCAGCAGGATATAAATGCACAGACGCCAGAGCAGCCAGCCAGAACGGTGAGCCCGCATCCATTCACTGAATGCAGATACGCCCCCCGGATAACGAATGGCCACATCTGCGATAAACAACGCCAGCACCATGAAAATCAGCAATGCACCACCCGTATATACGATTTTTTTTAATTTCTGTTTTTTGTTACCTGTTTTCAGACGCTCACTCATCCTCATTTCTCCCCTGCTCCAGCTGGTTAATACGGGTATCTGTGTTATCCGCACTTTCCGTCTGCGGGTTAACGCCAACACGCTGATTCTCACGCTCAATAATGGTCAGCACGCTGTTACGGGCCAGCTCACGCTTCAGCTCCATCTCGTTTTTCAGCGCGGCAATCTCCCGGTCCAGCGCCTCAATACGACGCTCCCCCTCTGCCAACGCATCATCCTGTAACATCGCATTCGGTTCAGACATTCCCGTCACGATCATTCTGCGCATCAATAGCGCCGTCTCCACCGTATCCGCCATGGCCAGTTCGCCGGCCAGACGTCCGGTCAGTGCAGCATTATCCGGATCCTGTTGCAGCGCTTTAATCACTCCGGCCGTTACCGTCAGACTGCCGGACCGGAGTCTGGCCAGATTTGCGGCTGTCGGCTTTTCAGTACCATTAACCAGTTTCACCAGTTGCTCTGTATTCACTTTCACCGCTTCTTCCAGCATCGGCGTGAATCCGGTTCCGGCGATCGCACCAGACTGCTGCTCTTCACCGCCACTGGTGCATTCATTTGCTTTACTACAGGTTCGCATAGTGCGATCACCCAGCACCTTCACCACCGCCTGTGCTGCCTCCTCAGCATTGCTGAACTTACTGCAGACACTTCCGGTACAACTGGTACTCCCGACCGTTGATGTACTGGTAACCGGCAGGTTATTCATCATGTTAAAACCCGCTGCGGTCAGATCATGTGTGGGACGGATAGCTGGTTGCCCTGCACCTCCCCGTTTCTGACCACCAATCCAGCTACGTCCTGAATTTCCTTTAAAATTTTGCGCCTGATGATCAACACGAATGGCATCCGCTTCACCACTGTTAACCAGTGACTTGTACTCCTCCATAACCGCAGCCTGTGTCCACTTGCTGCTGTCCGAGAACTCCATCATGCGCTTCGCCATGTTCTGACAGTTCAGTTGTGCCTTGTCGAACGCCACATTCGCCTGAAGCACCCCGTTAGTCAGCGTGTCATACAGTCCCGGATTCGCCCGCTGGATGACCATCGCCGGCAGACTGGCCACCGCCCCCGTCGCCCCCTGTATCACATCCCCCATCAGGTTTTTAAAACCGTCCGTCACCCCGTTCAGCTGATTGCTCACCGTGGTTTTCAGGTCAAAGTTGCCGCACATCAGATTGCTGCTCCAGCCAATATCCACCCCGAGCTTCTTCATGTTGCTCCGGGTCGCTGGCTGTGATATCACTGAACCGCCCCCCAGGGTGTAAAACAGTTTGTCCGAAATGGCACCATCAATGGATTTCCCGTACCCGATGGCACTGTCATTCACCTGTGGCAGGGAGAGACCGAACGTACTGCGTTCATTCTCCGCCGCGCCGGCCATTGTGCTGCAGGCCAGCATGACGGCCAGTGCCACGATGTTTGTCAATTGTGGTTTATGCTTCATGATTTGCTTTCCTCTAAAAATTCGTACTGCCCAGGAATTTCTGGCCCCGCTTTTTGCAGCAACTGTAGGGACGCCACAGGGCAAAAGCGGCATTACCGTCCTCCGGCGCGGCATGGCTGCCATCCGGGAACACGGCGCAGGATGAAGAAACGGAAGGGGTCAGGCGCTGCCACTTGTGATTACGGGTGCCGGTGTTTTCTTCCACCGCATCCGGTGGCCAGTAGCCATCTTTTTTTCGGCCCTGCAGAGGCTGATAGACGTGGGGCTCACCGGTGCGGGTGATGATATCCGCCACCCGCTGGGCAACCAGGGCTGCCGCTTTGTCATCATCGGTCTGGCTGACAAAACCGGAACGGGGGTAGATATTTCCCCACATGTCCGCATTGCGCTGATTCCCCAGCTCACGTCTGCCGGGTATCATGGCTTCGGGATACAGGGATTCAGGCATGCCGGTGCGCCAGGCAAGACTGTCCAGCGTGCTGAGAAAATAAGGCCTCAGTGGTGTGGCAGCAGACTCACACGAATACCCGGGAATGCTGCCCCCGATAAGCAACGTGGCCGGATGTCCCAGCGCATCCGCGTATTTGAAACGGATGGCGGATTTACGCTGTCCCGGCGATTTCATATCAGCCGGGTTTCCCCCGCCGGCAGACAGCCCGGCAATCCCGCTGCTGATGGTGTTCTCCACACCGCCGGATGCCTGACTGACCAGAGCCATTTCCCGCCAGGGATTACCGCCCGGTGCGGTATAGGTGGACACCACTGCTTCAGGGATAAAATGTGAGACCTTCACGGACGTTCTGACCCGACACCCCGACCAGGAGCAGTGCAGCCAGTAACAGATACCGCTGACCCGCCAGCTGATACAGCTCTGAGAAATAGCACCGGCCGCTATCTGTGCCGTATTCAGGGAAGCACCGGCCACAGAAACAGTCGCCGTACACAGCAGAAGCGCGCCGGCATAACGTCGTACACGTCTCTCTGTCATGGCTGACCTCCCTGACTCCGGAGCCGTTCAGCCTGTGCCACATCGGTGGTGCCGTACACCACTTCCCGGTCATCGAACACCACCGCCGGATATTTTTTAAGCCCCAGCGACCAGGCGTGGGTCACCTGGCGGTAACGTTCTGCAAGGTCAGCCTGTACAGACTGCCATTCAGGGGACTGCATGTGCTCACGAACAAGCACCTCAGCGGCTTCAGGGTCAGCCGGCAACGGGCCGAAAAAAGCATCCTGCAGTTGCTGTGGCCCGTCGAGCAACACAACCTGTACATCAGGGGGCGGATTAACCGGCAGATGTGCCGGGTCGGTATAAACGGTAGTGCCGGCAACGGATATCACCGGCAGGGCAAAAAAGGAATACAACAGATTCCGGTACAACATGAAATAACTCCGTCAGACAAGACATGTCTGACAGCGTGCTCAGAACCACCGGGAAGGTCATCAATTAATTCAAAACCGGAAACTGAAAATTAACGGGAAGAACGTCAGGGAAAATTCATGAACAATCAGCTCAAAGCGCTGTCAGCATTCCGGAGAGGACACAGGACAATCACGGAGTATGTCGATGTATAAAATATTTAACACCATACTGGTGCTGATAATACTGATTGCGGGTTATATCGCGACCAGCACATACATTGTTTATCTGAACGGGGAATGCCCGAATGAATGGGAATGCCCACCTCCCGCTTTTGGCATCTCAATTCTGCTCATACTGATATGCAGTGGCTTATTAACCGCGGGCGCTCTGCTCAGAAAAGCTTTCAGAAAATAATTCAATAGTATGTTACCCGGAAGAATCACGGCACACTGAAATTAGGAATTTTTTACACTATATTTTTATTGCCTGTCAGGCCATAAGGCATCAAAATAAGATGCTCATAGCATAGGTATGCCATCTGGAAAACTGAGAGTGTTCCCTCTTCTTGACGACCTGGAAATCTGACACCTGAGGGAACACTCTCTTCTTTTCGGATAAGGCGTTATCACGTTTCTGATTAACCTTAATTATGAAGCTGACATCCCCTGTGATAACGCCTTATCCTAAAACTCACCGAATTTTACTGCCCGTACGTCCCGTTCCTGTATCGTAATAGCAGACTCATCCGGCGACCGTGTTTACTGGAATAAAAAAACCACCTCATACAGAGGTGGGGTACAAATGCACTAAACCAAAAAACTCAACAAATGCAGGAAGGTGTAATTATGCATCTGATGATACTGCAACCCTATACCCGTGTGCCAGTGCTCCCCGCGTCAGATAAAATTTTCGGATTTTTTTGTATTCCGTAATAAAAAAAACCGGGCAGCCGTGCCCGGAAATCTAACGTTTCAATGTAAGGAGGCCATCATTTGTGTTTCATGTCATAATGAGCCAGTCAACTGACGAAGGATATATTATCACCATATAACGCACCTTGTTATTGCAGAGTGGCATTTTCAGACTTTTCATTGGTCATTTCATGTTCAGAAATACCGGATGAGGGGGGCTTTTACATATTCACTCTGCTGATGTATAAAAAAACCGGGCAACCAGGCCCGGAAAAATTACGTCTCAATACAAGGAGATTATCATTCATGTTTCATATCATAACGAGCCAGTTAACTGGCCGGGCGAAATGTTATCACCATATAACATTCATTTTTATTACAGCGTGATATTTTCAGACTTTTTCGTTCTCAACCGCCACACACCGAAAATCCTGCACTTTGACCTTATCGCCAAAAGAGCGGCCGGGCTCTTTTGGAATGGAAAACATATTCTCACACTCTGTCCGGGTCATTTTATTTCCGGAGTAACGGGTCCAGAATACCGGCGGATTGCCGGGCTTCATTATCGTTGCCGTGATTTTATAACGAGCCGCCATACCTCATCTCTGCAATCAGTATATCTTCGACTGAGCCATCACCGGTGACGTAAGCGCGAAAAAAAGTCAGCAGTATGGCAATGGCTCATGCGAAGATATGCTAAAAAAAAGCCCGCCTCTCCTGCGGGCAAATCGTCCTGTGAGTAATGATAAACAATGAAACAACAAAATCCCGTAAATTTTGCCCGTTGACCTCAGCTGGTTTCAACCCCTGAATGATATTTTGAGATTTTTCCTTTCTCTGCCAGCGTCAGAAATAAAAAACCGCACCGGAGTGCGGCAAATGGAAAATGCTGGAAAGTGTATTATAAGGCTGCATACAAAATAAAAGTGTCTGCCCGACAATAGTAATAAAAACATGCCACCTTTTGTAATAGCCTGATTTATTTTTCAGACTTTTTCATCCCCCGCACCTCAGCGGATGCCCGGAAATGGTACACCTCCCCCTCACTTTAACTCTGCCAGCCACAGCAGCAGATAACACAAATCAGCAGCATCGGTCACCGGGATATACCAGCGGGGATGTGCATACTCCTCCTCCGACGGCCAGCCCTCATGACCACTTACCGTCAGCAGAAGATGCACCTGCTGACCCGACCGCCCTTCCAGTGCCACCGCCACGCTGCTGTTCACCCCCACACGCTGAGGCTGGCAACAGATACGCGTCACCTGCCCCAGTTGCTTCTGCAGATGCCCGCGCAGACGCTCAAGATTATCCCGGGTGGCACGACTGGCACCGGGCTGCCCCTGTGGCGGCAGCACAAACACACTTCCTGCAGGATGCCCCTGTGAAACCTCTTCCGGCTCCGGATATTTCAGACACAGCATCGTCTTACTCCCCGTCAGTCAGCCCACGCAGCCTGTCCAGCTTCCGGGCCACATGAAATGCGGCTTCCAGTTCGCTGCACTGATGCGCTTTCATTAACGCCCGGCGCTCCGCCTTCTCCTCCTTCTCCGTCATCCCCAGCGCGAGGTAAATACTCGGGGGCACCACCCGGAACAGTGCCTCCACCTTCTTCGCCAGTACCACCCCTTCCGTGTAACACCCCGACAGTTTGCCGGCTGACAGCAGCACCGCTTTCTGCTCCTCTGTCAGGGCCTTAAAGCGGGCAATGTTATTCACTTCCTCCGGCGGCATGGTCAGGCACACCCACCACTCGGCCATATTCAGCATCTTCTCGGCGACATCCGGATAGTCCTTCAGGTTCTGCGTGGCCAGCCACAACCAGGCGCCCAGCTTGCGCCACATTTTCACCACCTTGGTCATGTACGGGGACAGCAACGGATTCACCGTCACAATGTGTGCCTCATCCACCGCAAACAGAATATCCCGCCCCAGATACTGGTCACGCTCCGCGATGTTGTTAATCATGTTGGTCATCGACACCATGGTCAGCGCCATCTGGGCTTCATACCCCTCACGGGCCAGATGCCCCAGGTCAATCAGCGTCACATCCGCCTCCGGCCACAGCGCCCCCTCCCGGTTAAACAGCTCCGTCTCAAAACTGCCCGGCTGAGTGAACATCCCCAGCGCTTCCGCCATCTCTGCCGCTTTCGTCCGCCGGAGTTCATTTCGCTGACTGTCCCGGGAGATTTCCCACAGTGCCGACTGCAAATCCGCCGGCAGCATCTGGCGTTCCTCCCGGTATGTGGTGTGCGTGGCCATCAGCAGGGCTTCACGGATCATCGCCCTGTCCGCCCGTTTGAGTGCCGCCTCTTCCTTCGGATCCCCCCCGGTGATCATCATGCGGGCAGAGATCTCCATTTCTCCCAGGATATCGCGCTGCTCCTCGCTCTCGTCCTGCGTGTCATCATCAATATCCGGCAGTGTCTGTTCATCCACATCCTGCAGGGTCTGTCCCTGTGCCACCAGGTGATGTGCATCCGCAAACGGTGGCAGGCTGACACCGGTGCCCGGTTTCACGCTGATTTTGTTGACGCTCAGCCCGAGGCTCTCAAAATAATCGGCCAGCAGCCCGAACGAGTTACCAGCCTCAGCAATAAAAAGACGGGGGCGATGTACGGCCATGATCTGCGACAGCGAGGAGCACAGCGTGGCGGATTTCCCGGCGCCGGTCGGACCAAACAGCAGCAGGTGCGCATTCTGGGTGCGGTCCAGTTTATTCAGCGGATCAAAGGTCAGCACATCCCCACCCCGGTTAAAGAAACTGAATCCGGGATGACCGGTGCCCGTCTCCCGCCCGGTCACCGGCAGGAGCCCAGCCAGATGCTGCACCCACATCAGACGCGTGTACCACTGCTTCCTGTCCGTATCCGGATCAAAACACATGGGCAGCGCACGCAGCCAGCTGTTCAGTGGCCCCACATCAAACTCCGGACGTACCGGCTGCAGACCGGCGCCCAGTAGTGCTGTGGTCAGGGCCACCCGCTTACGCTTCAGGCTGTCCATATCCTCTGCCCGTAACAGAAAACTGATCCCCGCCCGGTAAAGCTTGTGGCGGTTCCCCAGATATTCCTTCACGGTGGCCACATCCTGACGGGCACGGATGGACTCTGTGTTCTCCCCGACCGCATTTTTTGACAGACGGGTGAAACGCTCCTCGAGTGTGTCCTGCGGCTGTACCACAATGGTCATGCACAACAGGGTGCCTTCAGGGAACGTATCCATCAGGGCATTCACCGTCTTTTCGCCCCGGGCCTTCTCACCGGTCAGCGTCCCTGCCTCCGGAGGTGTACGCAGTTTCTCCACCACCACGGCGGCATGCGGAAGCCCGTCCAGCCACCACACGCCGTTTTCCGGATCCGACACCGGCGGCGTGAACCAGAGACTTTCCGCAAAGTCGGTCATCACCGGCATCATGCCCTCCGGGGCCTCCTGCGGTGCCGCGCGAGTGGCCAGACAGTACAGTGTGTCCCTGTCCACCCACTCTGGTCGGGGATTGAACAGCCTGAGCAGCCAGCCATGCACCTGCAGACCGTTCATACGGATACAGCGCACCCCCGCCCCGCCCAGCGCCCCCACCACGCGTTCACACACCTGGTTCAGCATCGCCACCGGCGGCATCGGGTCATGGCTGTTTTTCCCGATACGGCGGTACACCACCATCCGGGTCCGTCGCTGCTGACCACGCCAGGGCTGCCCGGTCACCAGTGTGTCCGTGAAAAGCCCTTCCGGACGGGCAATTCCCCGCAGATGCCGTTCCATCTCGCCCAGCCAGGCCTCTGTAAAAGCGGTGCGCTGCGCATGGGGCTTCACATACCCCCTCAGATGGTCAAGATATGCATCCACATCATTTTCATCCTGACAGAAGAACTGCACCACCCAGGGGTGAGTGTCGTATTCATCAAAGCTGTCCTGCAGGGCATCCTCCACCGTGTCGCGGATTTGCTCAAGACGCTCTGCCGTGCGCCCTTCCGTGGCTGCCGGTGTCACCTCATACACAGCCCCGACCGACACCCCGTCATCCAGCAGCAGGCACTGCACTTCATCCAGGTATTCCACCCAGGGCAGAAAATCAATAATGGACGGGCCCGCATGGTAAATTTTCGCCTCCTCCTGGCGGGTCATTCGCCCGGGGCGGGTCAGGTTACGGGGAATACCGGCGTCACCGGCACCGGTTTCATGCGCACACGCTGCTGATGCCACTGCCTGTGCAGGCACCTCCGTCTTTACTTTCTTTTTAAACAAAGGAAAAACCATCTGACTGACATGAACGCATCCCGTCTGCCTGATACAACAGCCTTTCAGCGTTCCTCCCGAAAATGCGTTGATAAACCGCCGGCATCATGCCGGCACCATCACTCAGCTCATCCGCCCCGTCAGAACGCTGCCGTGCGTTCACCGGGCATCGCATACTGCGTCTGGCTGTAAAATGAAAACACCGTGCTGTAGCCCGGTACCGGTGAGTTCCCCTCTGCAAGGTGCGGAAAGACATACATCACCATGTCCGGGTTGGGCAGGCGTGGAAACTGCTGGCTGATTTCACTCTCCTGTGTCCGGCTGTAACTGCGGTCCGTCTGCGCAGCGTCCTGCTGTTCCGTTTCTGTCAGCGGACGCCGCAGTGTGTCACGGGCTGTCGCAGCAGAACGGGCGCTTCCGCCGCCCGCCTGCCCCTGCCAGATTTCCAGCATCGTCTGCTCCCCGGCGGGCAGCAGTTCCTCTTTTGACGTGGAACAACCGCTGGCCAGCACAGCCCCTGTCAGTACCAGTAACGGTAACAGCGTTCTGCCTGAAACACGCAGGCGTGAACAATCTGGTTTCATCTCATTCTCCTTCAGTCCAGACCACCCTGTGTGTCCGCCTCTCCCGGCAGGGTGAAGTCATAACGCACCTTACGGCCCAGGTCTTCGTAATCAATCGCCAGCTGGCGGGTGATGTGAACGGCCAGCCTTTTTCCCGGTGGCACATAAATGG
>ERZ1034669.402-NODE-402-length-15585-cov-15.140953_pt1 | contig 15585 bp, 8 predicted proteins | sample MGYA00520705_ERZ1034669 | MGnify/ENA primary metagenome ERZ1034669 (study PRJEB33766, sample SAMN09781766) | gut metagenome | biome: gut microbiome | host: Homo sapiens | place: Madagascar | study: EMG produced TPA metagenomics assembly of the PRJNA485056 data set... | reverse complement strand
AACAGTTATAGACTATGGATATTTCAGAACTCTATCAGATTTACCAAGCGCACCCAGTGATTACCACTGACAGCCGCGACTGCCCAGAGGGCAGCATCTTCCTGGCTTTGAAGGGCGCATCGTTTGATGGCAACAAGTTTGCCGACATGGCTTTGGAGAAAGGCTGTGCCTATGTGATTGTTGATGAAAAAGAGTATGCTAAGGAAGGCGACGAGCGCTACATCCTTGTAGAGGACTGCCTCACCACCTTCAAGGAACTAGCCCGTGAGCATCGCCGCCACTTCGATATTCCAGTAGTAGGAATCACCGGCACCAACGGCAAGACCACCACCAAGGAACTCGTCTCTGCCGTTCTCGGCGAGAAGTTCAATGTGATGTTCACCCAGGGCAACTTCAATAATGACGTAGGCGTACCAAAGACCCTCTTCCGTCTCTCACCAGAGAATGAGATTGCCGTTGTAGAGATGGGCGCTTCCCATCCTAATGACATCCGAAAACTCGTGGAATACGTGGAACCAACCTGCGGTATGATTACCAACGTAGGCCGTGCCCACCTGCAGGGATTCGGCAGTTTCGAAGGCGTGAAGAAGACCAAGGGAGAACTCTATGATTACCTCGCAGCCAACGATGCCCTCGTCTTCATCAATGCAGACAACGAGCATCTGATGCAGATGGCTGAGCAGCGCAACATCAACCGCCTCATCACCTACGGCAAGGATGGAAACTGCGATGTATGGGGAGAAGTCATCTCCTGCGCTCCTTTCCTGAAGTTCCGCTGGCGCACCGAGAGTTTCGACTGGCATGAGGTTCAGACTCATCTCATCGGCTCTTACAATATCGACAACATGCTTGCCGCCATCACCATCGGTCTTCATTTCGATGTGAAGCCTCAGCAGATAGATCATGCCCTGGAGAACTACATCCCAAGCAACAACCGTTCGCAGTTGGAAGAGACGGCGCACAACAAGCTGGTGGTAGATGCCTACAATGCCAACCCATCAAGCATGGCAGCCGCCATCGAGAACTTCCGCGTGATGGATGTGCCTCATAAGATGGCAATTCTCGGACAGATGGGCGAGCTCGGCGAAGTGAGCCACGAGGAGCACCAGAAGGTAGTGAATCAGCTCCGTGCCGCAGGCTTGGAGAACGTATGGCTGGTAGGCGATGAGTTTGAGAACATCGACTGCGATTACCGCAAGTTCAAGAATGTAGAAGAGGTAAAGGAAGCCATCCAGGCAAACCAACCTCACGACCACTATATCCTTATCAAGGGAAGCAACAGCGTCAAACTCTTCCAACTCCCAGAACTTCTATAAGACATCACATGGAACAAAAGCAAGAAGACATCAAGCGACTCATTAGCTTTGTGGAGAAGGTTGCAGGCAAGACCATGCAAGCACCACGTGACTTCATGTTCTTATACGAACAACTCAAGGAGTTCACGGGCGAAACCATTTCCGTCAGTACGCTCAAACGAATTTGGGGATACACCCACACCAACAACAACTTCAGCCTCCATTCGCTCGACCTACTATCACGCATGGTTGGCTACAACAATTGGGAAAGTTTTCTCAAAGACAAAGCTGACATTCCTACAAGCCAGTTCTTTGTCAACAAGAAACTCAAGAGCTATTCACTTGAGGAGGGAGAGAAGATGCTGCTCACCTGGCAGCCCGACCGTGTTGTCTTGATAGAATACCAAGGCTGCAACAAGTTCAAGGTTTTGGAATCCCAAAACAGCAAACTACAGGCTGGTGACTTTTTCCACTGTGACCAGTTCATGGAATGTGAGCCACTTATCATGACGCATCTCATCCGCAAGGGTATGATACCATGCGACTATATTTGTGGCAAGCACGGAGGCGTGCGTTGGTCATTCATTACAGACATTCCGGAAGACAAGAATGCCTATTCCTCTGAGGAATCATAACCAGAAGGCTCATGCCTTTTATTTGCCGGGTGTTGGAACGATACATTTCACCTCGTTCCAACATTCGGCATTTTTGTAAGCTTCCAGCGATATAGCAGGGACATGCAAAGTAACATGGCTTGCCGTTGCCTTACCGAACAGTTTCACCACTCTTTGCGGTTCTTGCGCTTCATCATACACATCTTTTAAAGAGTTACATTCCATCAAGCAGAACTGTCCAATTTCATGCACATTTTTAGGAATACGGATACTATCCAAAGAAGAGCATCGCCAGAAGACACCACGCTCGATGGATTTCAAAGATTGCGGCAAGGTAACACTTTTCAATTGTTCACAAACACCAAAGGCATCATACCCTATCGAACGAACACCCTCTGGAACAACAACTTTCATCAAGCCCGTCTTGCTAAAACAAGAAGATGGAATTCTCGTCAAACCCTTAGAGACATGAACTTCCGACAACTTTGAGCATCCCCAGAAAGCCATATTATCCATATTCGTCACTTCATCAGGGATATCTGCCACTAGCAGTTGTTTGCATTCCCTAAAAGCCCGACTGCCAATCCGCCGCAGAGTATGAGGCAAGCAAAGCGTCTGCAACCTCTGATCACCCAAGAAAGCATAGTCGGCGATTTCCACCACTCGATACCGTTTTCCACCATACGAGATATGGGGTTCAATATAGAGATTAACATTGGTACAAGTATCGCCTCTTCCCATCAAGCGGCAAGTCAAACTATCCTCCGACTTCACCTGATAGAGATTACCATATTCATCAGCGAATGTCACCTCACGCTTTCGTGAAACACACCAAGCAGAGATACCTACGACAACCAAAAGTGCTACGGCCACGGCAAATATTGTTTTTCTCAACAAGCCCTTCCGCTGAAGTCTCTCTTCCGCAATCTGATTTTCATTGTCCCAAAAAGAAAGAATCGCTTCGATGTTTTGCCATCTGTCTTCTTTTCTTGGCATTAAGCACTTTTCCATGACGAATTGCCATTTCTTCGGCAAATGACGATGTGCTTCTTCTTTTTGCCCATCCAAGCTATCAGCATTCGTCTTTACATTATCACCTTGGTTGTTTTGAATGTATTCCAAGATTTTGCCTACCGCATAGATGTCTGTACGACAATCCACCTCTCCCGTTCCATCCGTCTGCTCTGGGGCAGCGAAGTTCACGGTCAAGCCAGAAGTATGTGGATAAGTAGAAATATAGCTGAGCCCAAAGTCGATGATTCTCAAGTCGCTGTTCACGGAAGTCAGCAACAAGTTGGTTGGCTTGATGTCCAAGTGTACCACCTGAGCATGATGGATGACTTTCAATGCATCCAATAGTTGGCGCATGAAAGCATCGAGTCGAGCCTCATCAGAGAAATAAAGGGGTTGGGCTAGGATAAAGGCATCCAAGGTCAAGCCATCCACAAAGTCCATCAAGATAGCACATTCCTCCTGTGTATCTATCAACTGATAATAGCGTACCACGTAAGGAGTTTCAGCCGACAAAAGTTTTCCTGTCTCATATTCTTTTCGCAAGCAAGTACGTAGTTTTTCATCCATCAGAAATTGGGAATGCAGGCTTTTCTTGAGCAAAGACTTCCCCTCGACCACACATCTCGAAAGATGACATGTCGCCGTATCCAAGCTCCATTCCTCTGCCTTTCCCAATGGCATAAAATCAGATGAATCCAACATATTGTGTAGAACTTACCGTTTGTCTTTAGCTATACTTACTTTTATCAAAAGACAAAAGTAAGCATTTTTTCCGAGACCGCAAAAGAAAAGAACAATAAATAACAAAAAAGCACGAAAACATTCGCTTTCGTGCTTTTTACATCTTACTTCACGCTAAACTTCAGCGTTTTCCCTTTCACCTTTATAATATAAACACCAGCAGCCTTGAGGTCTATCTCATGATCAGTTCCACGATATACAGTGAAGCCGATAGAATTCACAACCTGGATTACCTCGTGATCAGCAAGTCCCTCAACCTTCAGATGTCGGTTGTTGACAATCAGTTTCACTTCACCCATTGTGATGTTGCTGATGCCTGTAGAAGGAATAACTGTTACCACACAGTTAATCGTCAGATTAGAACCGTCCTTGGTCTTGGCTGAGACGATAGCCTTACCCTCACTGACACCCAGGATATTACCTTCCTTATCAACTTCTACAACCGAAGTCTTGGCTGATACCCAGTCAAGTTCCTTATTGGTTGCATTCACAGGATTGAAGATTACATTCAGTTTCTTGGTTTCTCCCAAGGCGATTGTCACAGGAGATTCCTCAAACTTGATCTGCACAATAGGAACTTCAGGTTCCTTTTCCTTCTCAACCTTGATATGGCAAACCGCCTTGATTTCGCTGTTTTCAGCCGAAGCAACCGTAACATCAGCCTCACCTTCTGCTACCGCCAGGACGAAGCCTTCATCTGTCACGATAACCACATCTTCATTACTGCTCTTCCAGATAACCGACTTGTTGGCTGCTTCAGTAGGATAAACCGTTGCTTCCAACTGCAAAGTATCATCTGGTTTCAACGTAATCTCAGTCTGGCTGATTGTGATATTAGAAACCTTCACATCCTCAACACCCGGATCCTTACATCCTTCTATCTTGTAGAATCGTTTCCACCATGCATCAGCCTTGTAAGCCTCTTCATTGCCATAGATAACATGAAGCGTTGCCTTGCGGAATACATCGTTCATACTAGAAGGATCTTCCGTACCGATGAATGAAGGAACCTTCGTTGCATAGCAGTAAACATCTGTAAGAGAAGAGCAGCCTGCGATGATGTTGTCATTCACATGCTCTACGGTTGCAGGAATCTTCAAAGTTCTGATGTCAGAACAGCCGTTGAATACATTGTTGCCAATATACTTTGTGCCAACAGGCAATTCTATATCTACCATCTCCTCTCCATTCAAGTAGAGGCGATGAGCCGTACTTGCCGGATTAGCCGCAGCATTCTGGAAGTTGATGTGAGCCCAATCATCCAGATAATCTATGTTCACCTTGCTCAAAACAGCGCAATGGTTGAATGCATTCTTATCCACTGTCAGTTTGGTTTCATGTGTCTTGAATGTCACACTCTCCAAAGCAGAACAGTTTTCAAACGCACCTGCACCAATACCTTCCGTCTTCTTTGGAATCGTAATATCAGCAAGATTACTGTTGTTGATGAACGCGCCAGCCTGGAGCGACTTCAAAGACTCCGGTAGTACGATCTGACTGAATCCACACTCACCGAAAGCATAATCATAGATAATGCTCAGAGATGTTGAGAGCTGGATATCTGTCAAACCTGCATCATAGCGGAAAGCATACTTGCCCACGCTCAAAGTAGAATTTGGCATGATGAAATGATTGAGCGAGCTACACTTGTAGAAAGCGTAGTTGTCAATAATCTTCAGGTCGCACTTATCATTCCACTTCACGGTTTCCAACTTGCTGTCACAATAGAAAGCAGAGTCACCGATGAGTCGCAGCGTACTCTTTCCTTCCCAGATGACATCCTCTAACTTAGCACAGTTTTTGAATGCTGCCGTATCAATGACATCGAGATATTGGGTTGTACCCTCGAAAAGGACATGCTGCAAACCTGCACAATCCATGAAAGAACGCTTGCCTACAGTAACCAACTGGCTGGCATTAGCCACAGTTACGCGGTTCAGGTTCATCGCCTTGGTAGCTGCATTATCTTCTATTTTCTCTACGAAAGCACCCACACGCAGCGCCTGCAGTTCGTTCTGGCAAGTAAATGCATAACCGCCCACCTTCTTCACGTCATAAGTCACGGCATTGAAGGTTGTCTGCTCCGGAATACTTACCGTACCGGTATAAACCTGTGCCACCTTCTCTGCATCAAGCGACTTGTTCTTGCCGCCATAGATACTGGTTACGGTAGCTTCTTTCTTCGCCTTATCAAAGAGATAGTAGATGTCACCCACATACTCTACTTCAGGATTTCTGACGATGACCTTACATTCTGAAGTTACGCCATTACCGTCATTCGCTGTATAGTAGATGGTAGTTACACCCGGAGCAACACCCTTGATTACACCATTCTCATCGATGTCAGCCACCTTTCTGTCGGCTGTAGAATATTTGATGCGCACATTGGCAGCCTCAGCCGGATAGATTGTCAACTTCTGTTCGTTGTAATTCTCACCAGCCTTTACATTTACGGTAAGAGTACTTAAGTCGATCTTCTCCACTACAGCTGTCGGCTTTGGCTCGCAACCCAGGAGTTTTGTAAACTTACCCCACCATGAAGTATCCTTCTGGTAGAGGCTTTCCGAACCGAATGGCACATGGAGTGTAGCATTCTGGAACACTTCATCCATGCTTGTCGGATCGTTCACACCGATAAACTCCGGCACTTCCTCTGCATAACAATAAACATCCTTCAAAGCCGAGCAGCCTACAAAGATATCATCGTTTATATGATCCATAGTTGCAGGCATCTCGATACTTTCGATGAAAGCACAGCCGTTGAATGCATTGTTGTTGACATACTTTGTGCCCTTAGGCAGCACCACGTTGATGATTTCCTTGCCGTTGGCATCATAGATATGCTGCGATGTGTTGGCAGGGTTTGCCTTGGCATTATTGAAGTTGGTCTGCGCAAAGCTGTTCATGTTAGTGATATATACCTTATTTAATATAGGGCACTGGTTAAATGCATTGTTGCCGATGGTCATGGTTTCGATAGCTGTATGGAAAGTCACCGATTCCAGCTTCGAGTTGTTTTCGAATGCAGCAGAACCAAGTCCCTGCAGACGTTCCGGCAAGATTATCTCCTGCAAGAAGTCATTGTTGATGAACGCACCTGCCTGGATGTTTGCCAGCGACTCAGGAAGCGTGATCTGGCTGAATCCACACTCGCCATAAGCATACTCGTCGATATAGTTGAGCGAGGTAGAGAGGTGGATATTGGTCAGGCTCGCATTGTAGCGGAACGAAGAGTTACCCACACTCAATGTCGTGTTCGGCATTTCGAAGTTATTGAGCGAGATACACTTGAAGAAAGCGTAATCCTGAATGGTCTTCAGTTCACTCTTTCCGTTCCACAGCACCTTCTCCAAAGCCGGGCAATCGTAGAAAGCACTATGTCCGATGGTCTTTACCGTTGTATTACCCATCCAAGTAAAGCGTTCCAAGGCAGTACACTCTCTGAAAGCTGCCTTGTCTATGCTGTTCATTTTCAGGGATGTTCCATCAAACGTGAAACGTTTCAAACCAGTACACCATTTGAACGCTTCCTCGCCGATGTTCACGAGTTCACTCTCGTCAGCCACATTCACGCGGTTCAGTTTCTCAGCCTTGATGGCAGCATGAGGTTCAACCTCTGTTACCGTACGAGGGATATAGATACTCTGCAACTCGTTTTGGCAGTTGAAAGCATAGCTTCCCACTTTTCGTACCATATATTTATTACCATCATAGATAATGGTCTCCGGAATATTGATAGTACCAGAGTAGTACTGCGCCACATTCTTAGCATCAAGCGAAGTATTCTTGCCGCCATAGATACTGGTCACCGTAGCCTCTCGTGTATCATCCGTCGTACCTTTCAAGAGATAGTATAGCCCTCCGACATACACCACGTTGTCTTCATAAACGATAACCCGGCATTCTGAATAGATATGACTATCATAGCTCAATGAACACCTCAGCGTATCAACGCCAGGTTTATTGGCTGTAATATGTCCATCTTTATCCACGCTTGCCACCCCATTACCAGATGTTGTCCAAACCACATCCTTATATTCGTAGTTCTCAGGAAGGATGGTGGCAGTCTGCTCTACATACTCAGAGCCCTTTTGCAGGTTAATGGTATTTGTTGAGAGCTCAATGGTAACAGGATTCACGGTCACCTTACAAGTAGCCGAAAGTTCCGTACCATCTGTAGTGGTTGCCGTGATATTGGCACTTCCAACATTCACGCCCGTTACTACACCTTCTTGAGTTACGGTAGCAATATCTTCGTTATCGCTGATCCATTTCAAGGTCTTGTCATCAGCCAACTCAGGAGTTATTGTAGCTGCTAACGTGTCAGAAGTTGTTCGAAGGAGAGTGATTTCTCTCGGCATATCAATATTGCTCACCTTGATAGGAGTTACATGCACTATAGTAGAAGCTGAAATACCTGAGCCGTCATCCACAGTAGCAGTAAGAGTAGCATCACCGGCTTTTAGAGCAGTAACGACTCCTGTTTCTTTATCAAAGCTAACTATATTAGGGTTACTACAATTCCATTTAAGACACTCTTGATTTGCATCGATTGGTAAAACCGAATATATAAATTTTTTCTTTTCTGTTTTTACAAAAGATATATCTGATGGTAAGGAAATGGAGTCAATGGGGGTTCCTTCATAAAAGGCTCCTGCACGATACCAAGGATATGTTTTTTTATAAGTAGCCAATGTGCCCTTTGGTACATATAGGGTGCATTTAGAATCTATTAAAGCATCATCACTACTATACCATATTTCTGGTGGTGTTATTGCATTTATAGTGATTCTTTTCTTTTGCATTGCATCCCCAAATGTATCATAATATAATGTCTTTAAAGATGATGGAAAGTTTATGCTTGTTAGTCTTGTACAATGCCAAAAACAGCTTTTTCCCAAAGAAGTTATTCCCTCAGGTAAGGTAATGCTGAGTAGGCTACTGCAGCCCGAAAAACAATAACTCCCCAAAGAAGTAATTCCCTTTGGTAAGGTAATGCTGGTTAGACTACTACATCCTGCAAAACATGCGTCATCCAAAGAAGTAATTCCCTTTGGGAAGGTGATGCAGGTTAGACTACTGCATTCAAAAAAGCATTCACACCCCAAAGAAGTAATTCCTTCTGGTAAGGTAATGCTGGTTAGACTACTGCAACCACGAAAACAAGACTCCCCCAAAGAAGTAATTCCCTCAGGTAAGGTAATGCTGGTTAGACTACTGCAACCACGAAAACAAGACTCCCCCAAAGAAGTAATTCCCTCAGGTAAGGTAATGCTGGTTAGACTACTGCAATTCTCAAAACACGACTGAGGCAATTCTGTAATTCCTTCAGGTAAAGTGATACTGGTCAGACGAGTGCACTCTTTAAAACACTCAGATTCAAGATATTTGACTTGAAATTCTCTCCCTTTACAGCTAACCACTTGTGGTATAACAATGTCGCCCTCATAATTACTCGCAACGACTTCTGCCGTTTGTCTCTCGACATTTAACCAATATTTAATTCCATCTATAACAACTCCATGAGCATCAGCATCTATAATTCCTCCTTTATTTACACAATACACTTCAAACGTAGAATTTGTATCAGAATCATAAGTATCAAACGATGAAGTCCAATTATATCTTATATTTTTGCCTTCCAAATTTTCCAATACAAAAAACAAATCTTCCGATACACTATAATCGTTATCAATCGAAAGCAAGACCCCTCTATTCTTCTTATTATCCCAACTAAAACCTACCTCTACAGCTGATCCTATATCCTTTGTACAAAAAAGAGTTTGATCTATGTAGCGGCCTTGGTAAGCCCAATAGTAACCTAATTCATTTCTGAGTATATAGCCACGGTAAGGGTCACCTATTAAAGTCCATTCACTTCCTTTGCCAGCCTTAGATGTCAAACCCATCCATTCTCCATCACATGTTAATGCCATAGAAGCCTCATTATAATGACCATAAGGATAAATTTTGATGACATCTCCATTCTGCAAATCCTCAACAAAAAATGTCTTTTCTTGAGAGAAAGCTGAGAGATGACAACCTATCGTCATCAATAGGCACAACAACCATTGATAAAAATGTAAATGTCGTTTCATATTATTTTTGTTTTTAGCGTTCATTACTTTTTTAAATACCACTCTGTTTTTTTTCGGTTCCAAACGCACTTTTTCTTAGATAAGGACAACTTCTCATTCAACTCATACACTCCTATGAAGTGATAGGAAGAATCATGGAACCTGTCCTCATCTCTATAAAAAGCTATTCGCTTGAAACCTTTATCCTTGCATTTCTTTACATGTTCAGAGGCATCTGTTCCTTTTTTGATGCCCTCATAAAAAGTATTTCCATCAGGAGATAGTTGGTTATCCCATTGGGTAGAACCTTTTCGTGAGCACCATACCTCAAACCCCTTTTCATTGGGAATATTGGCTGCGCCTGCAACAAGAAAGCCATGATTGACAATTTCGGCATCAAAGATATTGTAAGCATCCGTCATAGAACGAACTTTCACATCATCTGATACTCGTAGAACTCCTTTTTGCTTATAGTAGTTTGACTCTTTAAACTGAGAACGAACAAGTTTGCAAAATTGAGAAATCAAAAATTCTAAGACTTTATCTGAGGTTTGATAAGCTTCAAAACGAGCCACAACTGCCTCCCAGTTTATCCATAACACATCCACAGGAAACTCTTTTGGACGATCAGGATTATTCGTGACATAGACAAGATAATTCTGCTTGTCTTTCAATAACTTCCCATGACATTTTAATTGGTGCTCAGAAATGCCACATCCCAACTTGCTCTCTATAAAAAGCGTAAAATTATCACAGATGATTTTACCATCAGGTATAGAGCCAGTTCCTTCTTGTGCTGGTTGGCTTTCTATACTTTCTATGGTATTAAACACTAAGTTGCCGCCAATCTCACTTAGAATCCAATGGAGCAAACTTGACCCACCAAATCCCAAAACCTGTAACAAAGCAGCGGTTACTTTGTTCTCCTTTTGGCTGTAAAGTCCAAAAATTGATAGTTCTTCGATTTTCATATGGCTTATATCATTTACATTCTGCGGGCAAAGATACTAAAAAGGTTTGAAAGTCAATTGGTTCAATTTGGTTCATTTTCATTCAGACCTGTTTTTTTGAAAAAAAGATAGTGTTTTTCGACAAAAAGACTAGTTTTTCTCCGCTTTTTCAATTCATAAGTCATATTGTACGAACAATGGGGATATAGTTGTACAACTAAAGATTTATAGTCGTACAACAATAGAGTGTATAGTCGTACAACTTAAGGGTGTATAGTCGTACAACTAAAAGGGGTGTGGTTGTACGATTATAGGGTGTTGCCACTAGGCTCGGCAGATGTGCTGACTGCAGTCGGCAGACCTGCTGACTAGGCTCAGCAGAGCTGCTGAGCCTAGTGGGAATCTCTTAGAAACAGACTCCTTGAACCTGATATTCCGACTTCTTGAACCTGAGCAAACGTATTCTTTCACTTGCTCTGTCGAATCCTTGTCCTTGTTCAGTCATATCCGTGTGCTTGTTCAGTCATATCTGTAGTCTTATTCAGATATATCAGTAGGCTCACCCTGCCGCATCATTTCGCTTACTCAGACGAATCTTTTACTTACTCAACCTGCTCGCAGGCTCAGCTCCAAAAATTTGTCACATAATTGGTAAACGCCTTCATCTTGCGTGATAAAGTCTCTGTCCAGTAAGGTCTTGACTGCTCCCTGCACGGTGCTTGCACCAAGATGATACTTCTGCAAGAACTCTTGCGACATCAGGGAAGAAGGCTTACCTTCCTGAGCAATGGCTATGAGAAGCTGTTTCTGCTTGGCTGTAAGCTGATACAGCAAGGCCTGATAGGCAAAACGCTGCTGGGAAAGGATGCTATCTATCGCCATCCTGGCATCATCCTCCTGCAACAAAGACCTATCAGAAATTGAAGTATAAAGCATATTGAGTACATACTGAATATACCAGGTAATGCCATCGAAATGATGATATAAATAGGTAAAAGCCGCTGCACTTATCTCTTTATTGTTCCTGGCAAGATGGTGATTGGCAAATTCCAGGTAAGTCTGCTCATTGATTGCCTCCAACCCCATGATACTCGAACTATGATAGAACGGGCGTGACTGGGAAGTAAACATCAATGCCATCATGTGGCGCTTAGAGCCAGAAAAGACAAAGTTTGCATTGTGGCAATTCTGTATTCGCTTACGCAAGGTTGCCTCAACGGTTTTCTCTGGATAGTTTGCAACTGTCTGAAACTCATCTATCGCCACCAGACAAGGTTTATCTGCCTGTTCGAGATAAGCGAAGATCTCATCCAGCGTAATATCCGGAGCCTGAATATCTCCCAAACCAACACTCCACTCCGGATTTCCATTGATGTCAAAAGAGATAGTTGACTTCAGAGACTGGAGCATATTCAGGAAAAATTCCCATACTTTCCTGCCCTTTGGCTTGAGTGCCGTCAGGATTCCCTTGCCCAGCGCATAGACGAATTCGTTCAAATTCTTCGTATCATAAATATCAATATAGATGCAATGATACTGCTCACGGATGTTTTTCTGCTGAAAACAATTATAAATCAGTCCCGACTTACCCAGACGTCTTGGCGCAATCAACGCGACATTGCACCGATTGGTCAAATGGCGGGTAAGAAGAGCTGTTTCCTCTACCCTATCACAGAAATATTCCGGCGAAAGATAGCCTTCAATAATAAAAGGATTTAACTGTACCATAAGCATTTACATCATTATGAATTTTACGTAACGAAGATTTCATAATGCAAAGATACGATGAATATTTGTAAACGGCAAACATTTATCGGAAAAAAGTATCAGACATTCAATAAAAAAGTATCTTAGGATACTTGCTCATGTATCTTAAGATACTTGGCAATGTATCCTAAGATACTTTGCAATATAGCTTCATGTGCCCATGAAGCCTGTTTCATCGGCCAACGAAATAAGTTTCATCTCAGGATGAAGCCTACTTGCTGCACATCCCCAGAAAATACTTATGAATCTCCAGACTTTCGTTCAGTTCAGGATGGAAGGCGGTAACGAGCTGGTTACCCTGGCGGGCTGCCACAATCTTGCCATCTACTTCAGCCAGAACCTCAGCATCTCCCCACACCTCTTTAATATAAGGGGCACGGATGAAAGTCATTGGGATATTTCCCTCGAAGCCCTTCATCGGAGCCTCGATGTAGAAACTGCCCAACTGGCGACCGTAGGCATTTCTCAAAGCCGTGATATCCATCGAAGCTATGCGCTGACTAGGCTCGCCATCAATCTTCTTGGCAAGAAGAATCAAACCGGCACAGGTACCATAAACTGGCAAGCCGGCAGCAATCGCCTCCTTCACAGGCTCCATCAATCCCAGTTCATTCAAGAGTTTCGCCTGGGTGGTACTCTCACCGCCCGGAATAATCAAGCCATCCTTAGGCTGGTCCCAATCCTTCAACTGGCGAACCTCAAAACTATCCACGCCCAACTGAGCCAACTTCTGTCTGTGCTCAGCAAAAGCGCCTTGTAAAGCTAATACTGCTATTCTCATAACATACTTATCTAATATAAAAGCCCCTTCTTGTTCAGGAGGGGCTCTTATCCGTTATCTCATTTATTACTTACCTCTTTCAGCCATGAGCAAAGCAATCTCCTGCTCATTGATACCTACCATTGCCTCGCCGAGGTCCTCGCTCAACTCAGCCAGCATCTTAGGGTCGTTGTAGTTGGTAACAGCCTTCACGATTGCCTGAGCACGCTTAGCTGGGTTACCGCTCTTGAAGATACCAGAACCTACGAATACACCCTCGGCACCGAGCTGCATCATCAGGGCAGCATCAGCTGGAGTAGCCACACCACCGGCAGCGAAGTTAACCACTGGCAACTTGCCGTTCTCATGAACATACTTCACCAGGTCGTAAGGAGCCTGCAACTGCTTGGCTGCCTCGTAAAGTTCATCCTCGCTCATAGAAACCAGGCGGCGGATTTCGCTCTGCATCATACGCATGTGGGTAACAGCCTGAACCACATCACCTGTTCCTGGCTCACCCTTAGTACGAATCATCGTAGCACCCTCAGCAATACGGCGGAGCGCCTCGCCCAGGTTCTTGGCACCACAAACGAATGGCACGTCGAACTGAGTCTTGTCGATGTGATAAACATTATCTGCTGGAGAGAGCACCTCGCTCTCGTCGATATAGTCGATTTCGATAGCCTGAAGAATCTGAGCCTCAGCGAAGTGACCGATGCGGCACTTAGCCATTACAGGGATAGAAACAGCCTCCTGAATGCCCTTAATCATCTTAGGGTCGCTCATACGTGAAACACCACCTGCAGCACGGATGTCAGCTGGAATACGTTCCAGCGCCATTACTGCGCATGCACCTGCTGCCTCTGCGATTTTTGCCTGTTCTGGAGTAGTTACGTCCATAATCACACCACCCTTGAGCATCTGAGCCAAGTTGCGGTTCAATTCTTGTCTATTTTCTGTCATAATTCTTTTATTTTTATTCAATTACGGCTGCAAAGGAAACATTTTTCAGCGAAATAGCAGAAAAAAGTTCCATTTTCTGCAAACATTGAGTCATTTTGTATAAAGAGAGATTCGCAAATATATAAGAGATATTCCTGAATATATAAAGCAGTACACAGATAGAAAAGATTTCTCTTCCACGCAGATAACGGACAATCTCTTTTCAGCTCAGGAGAGATTATTTATCCACGGACGATCTTTCCTGAGTAGAAAATTGTTAAACAATAATAATTTAAGGCTGTTTATCTTCTAAGCATCTTTATTTTTCGTATCTTTGCGAAAAGTTTCGTTACGAAAAATTTCGATTATGGAAAATCCGTTTAAATTTGGCTCATTAGTTGATGCCCCATACTTTACAGACAGAGTTAAAGAACTGGACTACATCGTACAGTTTCTCAAGAGCGAGAACCATCTCGTTCTTATGTCACCACGACGTTTTGGCAAATCAAGTCTCGTAAAAAAGGCTGTTGTCCAAACCCAACGACCATACCTATGGCTCAATATGCAAGCCGTGCTCAGCAAAGAAGATTTTGCGGCAAAGCTTCTGAAGGAACTGCTCAATCAATTCAAACTGGAAAAGATGAAGCACTATCTTCGTAACTTCCGCATCATTCCTTCTATCAACATGAACCCGATGACAGACGAGCTATCGGTTTCATTCCAACCATCAACCGACAATGGAACAACCGCAATAGAAGATGTTTTAAATACAATTCAGAAGGTATCTACACCTCAAAACAAACTGATTGTTGTCCTGGACGAGTTTCAAAGCATCCTGGAAATCGATAAAAACATGGACAAGCAGCTCCGTTCTATCATGCAGGAACAGACAGGCATCAATTACATCTTTCTGGGCAGTCAGGAATCGATGATGACAGATATCTTTGAACGTGTGAAATCTCCGTTCTATCATTTTGGAATGCTGATGAGACTCAACAAGATTCCATACGAAGATTTCAAATCATATATTGCAGACAGATTGAAAGATGTATCAGAGCAGCCTACTCAAATTGCAGACGAGATACTGGCCTTTACAAGTTGCCATCCATACTACACGCAACAGCTTTCATTCGCAGTTTGGAATAACCTGGTAGCTGGTAAATACGAGGATGTACTCCAACTCGCCATAGAAGACATCATAACGACTCATGATTTAGACTACGAACGTTTATGGCTGAATTTCAATAAGACAGACAAGTATGTTATGGTCAGTATCTGCGAGGGCAACAATCCTGCACAAGACAGGAACCAACCTACCAGCACAATGACAAGTGCTTTATTGCGTTTAAGCAAGAAAGGCTACATCATCCGAAGTGACAGATATGAAATAGAAGACCCATTCTTCAGGAAATGGATACTCAAGAA
>ERZ1034669.398-NODE-398-length-15829-cov-3.417776_pt1 | contig 15829 bp, 15 predicted proteins | sample MGYA00520705_ERZ1034669 | MGnify/ENA primary metagenome ERZ1034669 (study PRJEB33766, sample SAMN09781766) | gut metagenome | biome: gut microbiome | host: Homo sapiens | place: Madagascar | study: EMG produced TPA metagenomics assembly of the PRJNA485056 data set... | reverse complement strand
TCCCCCGTTAGACTGAAAACTTCATGCGGTTATTATTCTGGTTATCAATAACCGCATATGCTATAGTTCACTCAACGGTTATTGATAACCAGAAGTTTGGAAGGAGCCGAATTGTCTTATAACGGTACACAGGCACGAAAGCTCGTCTGGTCCCTCTCGAACCGCCTTCGCGACGCGGCAACGCCCGATGAACTCTACCCGCTCGTCTACCTCGCCCGCACCGCGCTGGACGCCGGCAAGACCGGGGGTGCCCGCGAGGCGATAGAGACCGCATCTCGGGGGGACGGCGATATCGCTGAGCTCCTTAAGCGCTCCCTCGACCAACTGTCCGCATCGTCATCGCTTGGCGAGTTACTCCACATCGTGTCCTCCTTCGATGAGGAAGCGGTCGACGAATACCTTAGGAGCGGCCCCATCACCCAAGGAGTCTTCGGCGGCGAGGCAGCGACCCCCGAGGGGATAGCACGCCTCGCTCTCGCGGTGCTCGACGTCAAGCCGGGCGAAAAGGTCGTCGACCTCGGTTGTGGACAGGGAAACTTCCTCGAGATCGTCGCAGCGAGCTGCCCGGAAGCGGCTCTCTCGGGCGTTGAACTCAACCCCACCGCCCTCGCAATCGCCAAGATGCGTTCAAATGTCACGAAATCGAATATCTCTTACGTCTGCGAGGACATGTTCCGCTTCTACGAGGACACCATTGAGTTCGATCCCGCCGACAAAGTGTTCTCCAACTACCCCTGGGGCATGCAGACCAGAATGTTCGCCAGGACCTCCCACTACATGGAGAAGGTTCTCAGGGGGCAGGAGCGCTACAACCGCCCGTTTTCCTCGGACTGGGTTTTCAACCGTCTGCTCGTCGACTCGCTCAGGGAGGGTGGCACTGCCGTCGCCGTCATGTCCAACGGGGCGTGCTTCAACGGCATGGACAGGCCGGTGCGTGAGTACTTTGCCAAGAACGGCTTCATCAAGGCCATGGTCGCCCTGCCGAAGGGCGTATTCGCGCCCTACACCATGATTCAGACCTCGCTCGTCGTGCTCTGCCCGGGCGGCTCCAAGGGAATCCGCTTCGTCGACGCGTCCGACCTGGGAACGAACGACCGCCGAAGCTGCTCGATCGACGAGGAGGCAATCGCCGCCATCCTCGAGCGCCTCGGCGCCGACTCGGAGAAGAGTGCGTTCAAGACCCTCAAGGAGATCGAGGCTCGCGGCTTCGACCTCTCCGCCAAGCGCTACCTCGAGAAGGAGATCGAGGTCCCCAACGGCGTGGAGCTCGGGAGCGTTGCGAAGATCACGCGCGGGGCGAGCGTCCGCGCGGCGGAGCTCGACGCGCTCGTCTGCGATGAGGACACCGGGCTCAGCTACCTCAATCTGAAGAACATCTCCGACGGCAGCATCGACGACGAGCTCCCGAACCTCTCCTCCCTTGATCCCAAGCTCGAGAAGTGCTGCGTCCACGACGGAGACGTCCTGATCTCCAAGTCCGGCGCCCCATTCAAGGTGGCGGTCGCAGAGGTACCCGAAGGACGGAAGGTCCTCGCAAACGGAAACCTATACGTCCTGAGCGTCGACAGGGAGAAAATCGACCCGCACTACCTCGCCGCCTTCCTCTCGGGCCCCACCGGCAAGGAGCTGCTCGCCCGCGAGGTGGTCGGCCCGGCCATCCCGAACCTGCCCATCCGTTCCCTGTCCTCCATCAAGGTGCCCCTCGAGGACGCCGGGCGCCAGAAGGCAGTCGCCGACGCCTACCTCGCCAAGACGGACGAGATTAAGGTGCTCAAGCTGCGCCTCTCCCGCGCTCGCCAAGAAATCACCGACCTCTTCGACGAGGAGAGATAGCGTTGGCGCATCTCACCGTCCAGGAGCTTTCCGACCTCTGCGACGAGATGATGGGGCGCATGGGCCTCGAGCTCCTTCCCGCCATCACGAGGGCCAACCGCGAGGACACTCTCGAGGACCTCTTGGCCTCGCTCGGGATGTCCGACCTCCTCGCAGGATCGGACATCCCCCGCGAGGAGCGTCTCCTCGGCAAGATCATCGTCATCGGGGCGAGCGCCGTGAACGTCGATAAGCTTCGCAGCATTGCCAGGAAGAAGGGCTTCGAGCCGGAGCGGTTCGAGTTCCAGCTCGACTATTCCCGCCTCAAGCACTTCAACTTCGGCAAGATCCGCGGCTCGATGGGCTACGCTGCCATCCTCGCAGGCCCGATGCCGCACAAGACGCCGGGGGCGGAGGAGGCGGCAAGCTTCATCGGCCGCGTCGAGAGCAATCCCGACGACTACCCGCCGCTCATCAAGATGCAGGCGGGCAACGACCTCAAGATCACCAACAACAGCTTCAAACAGGCGCTCGGACGGCTGACACAGCTCGAGACGTCGTAAGGGATTAAACTACACGGAAACCGAAAAACGCCCGCGAGCAGCGGGTCATTCAATGCGAAACCGCGAAAGGGGCGCCCGAATTGTCAATCACGAGCAACAAGGAAACCCAGCGTGCCGAGCTCCACAAGGCGATCTGGGGAATAGCCGACGAGGTGCGCGGCGCCGTTGACGGCTGGGACTTCAAGGCATCCATCCTCTGCTTCCTCTTCTACCGCTTCATCTCCGAGGACCTGGCCGAGTACATCGACGCAGGCGAGCGCGAGGCGGGCAACCCCGGCTTCTCCTATGCCAGCCTTTCCGACGAGGAGGCAGAGGGCGCCCGCGAGGGCGTCACGGAGGAGAAGGGGTACTTCATCCTTCCTTCTCAGCTCTTCCAGAACGTTGCCAAGGCGCCCGAGCAAGACTCCGAGCTCAATATCCACGTGTCGGAGATCTTCAAGGCCATCGAGGGCTCCAGCGTGGGCATGCCCTCCGAGAAGGACTTCAAGGGTCTCTTCGATGACGTCGACGTCACGTCCAACAAACTCGGTGCCACTCTCGAGGAGCGCATCGACCGTTTGGCCAAGATCATCTCCGGCATACGCGACCTGGACTTTGGTAACGTCCGCGACGCCAATATCGACCTGTTCGGCGACGCATACGAGTACCTGATGAACATGTACGCATCCAGCGCCGGCAAATCGGGCGGCGAGTTCTTCACGCCTCAGGAGGTCTCCGAGCTCCTCGCCCGCATCGTCGTCGGAGACAAGACGAGCGTCAACAAGGTCTATGACCCGGCGTGCGGCTCGGGCTCGCTTCTGCTCAAGTTCGCCAAGATCCTGGGCACCGACGGCGTGCACCAGGGCTTCTTTGGCCAGGAGATTAACCCCACCACCTACAACCTGTGCCGCATCAACATGTTCCTGCACCATGTAAACTTCGACAAGTTCAACATCGCCCGCGGCGACACGCTCACGAACCCGATGCACTGGGACGACGAGCCCTTCGACGCCATCGTCTCCAACCCGCCCTACAGCACGAAGTGGGTAGGCGACGGCGATCCCACGCTTATCAACGACCCGCGCTTCTCGCCGGCGGGCGTCCTCGCCCCGAAGTCGAGGGCCGACCTCGCCTTCACCATGCATATGCTCTCGTGGCTCTCGGGGACGGGACGCGCGGCGATCGTCGAGTTCCCGGGCGTGCTCTACCGCGGCGGCGCCGAGCAGAAGATCCGCAAATACCTGATTGATGGCAACTACGTCGAGGCAGTCATTCAGCTTCCGGCAAACCTTTTCTTTGGCGTCACCATCGCGACCTGCATTATCGTGCTCTCCAAGTCCAAGAAAGACGACAAGACGCTGTTCATCGACGCCTCCGAGATGTTCGAGCACGTGGGCAACAAGAACAAGCTCATGCCGGAGCACATCGAGAAGATCAACGGCCTCGTCCAGATGAGGGCCGAGGAGCAGTACGTCTCCCGACTCGTGCCGATGGAGGACCTCGGCGGGGAGAACAAGTACAACCTCAGCGTCTCCACGTGGGTCGAGAAGAAAGACACCCGCGAGAAGGTCGACATCCGCGAGCTGAACGAGCGCATCGCCGGCATCGTGGCCCACGAGCAGGAGCTGCGCGACCAGATCGACGCCATCGTGGCGGATTTGGAGGCGTAGGGCCATGAGCAAGATTGACGAAATGCTCGCCGAGCTCTGCCCCAACGGGGTGGAGTATCGGAAGTTGGGTGAGATCGGAAGATTCACCCGTGGTAGCGGCATCCAGAAGAAGGATTTCGTCGAAGACGGAATGCCGTGCATTCATTACGGGCAGATATACACCCGATTTGGACTGTTCACAAGTTGCGCCCTATCGCAAATACCTGAAGAGCAGTATGCCAAATCAAAAAAAGCAAACCCCGGCGATGTGATTTTCGCCATAACGAGCGAGAACATTGAAGACGTCTGCACCCCGCTCGTATGGGAAGGTGATCAACCGGTCGCAATCAGCGGACACTCTTGCGCCTATGCGACCGAAGCTGTTGTTCCGAGATACCTAGCCTATTTGACTACCAGTCAGGCCTTTCAAATCGCCAAACGGAAGGTGGCAAAGGGGACAAAGGTAATTGAAGTTGCGCCTGTTGATCTTGCCAAAGTTGAGATCCCCATCCCGCCCATCGAGATTCAGCACGAGATTGTCCGTATCCTAGATTCCTTCGCGGAGCTGGAGGCGGAGCTGGAGGCGGAGCTGGAGGCGGAGCTGGAGGCTAGGAAGGCACAGTATGCTTTCTACCGCGATAGGCTTCTCAGTTTTGAGAGAGAGAGAGTTCCGTGGCTAAAGCTCGGGCAACTCGGCTCGTTCGAACGAGGCCGGCGCTTTACCAAGGAAGACTACCGAGACGAAGGCATCCCCTCGATTCATTATGCGGAGGTCTATACGCAGTATGGTCTTGCCACGTCTCAGGTAGTCTCGTTTCTTCGTTCGGATATGGCCGGCTCGCTTCGCTATGCGTGCACCGGCGACTTGGTTATCGCATGCACGGGTGAGAGCAAAGAAGACATCGCTAAGGCAGTCGTCTGGGAAGGAGACGGCAAAGTGGCGGTACATGATGATTGCGTCATCTTGCATATGGGCAACGAGGTGCTGCCGCGCTATCTCGCCTATTGTCTTCAGACTGAGAGCTTCTCAAAAGCTAAGCAGGCGTTTGCCACGAAGGGTAAGAATGTGCGAATCTCCTCGTCTCGTCTGGCGTCAATTGAAATCCCCGTTCCGTCTTTAGAGGCCCAGCGACGCATTGTAGACATCCTCGACCGCTTTGACGCCCTTGCGTCCTCGCTTACGGACGGCCTGCCTGCAGAGATCGCCGCGCGTCGTCAACAATACGAGTACTACCGCGACCGACTTCTCAGCTTCCCGCACAAGACTACGGAAGAGGTGGCTTAATGACCGGAGTCATCTACATCCTGACCAACCCATCCTTCCCTCAGTACGTGAAGATCGGGTACGCTTCGGACCTCAATCGCCGGCTCAGCGAGCTGAACCGCTCGGAGGCGCTCCCCTACGCCTTCCGCGCCTATGCGACCTACGAGACGGGCAAGCGCCTGACCGATAAAGCGTTGCACGAGCTTCTCGACACGCTCAACCCCGACCTGCGCACCATCGAGACGTTCAACGGGCAGCGCAGGTCGCGCGAGTTCTTCGAGATGTCCGCCGAGGACGCCTACTCCATCCTCGAGGCAATCGCCCGCATCTCCGGCACGGAGAGCAGACTGCACAGGGTCACGCCGACGGGCGAGCAGATCGTCGAGGAGCACGAGGCGGAGGAGGCGCGCACCAAGCAGCGCCGCGCCCCGTTCAAGTTCTCGATGGTGGGGCTAAAACCTGGCGACGAGGTCGTGTTTGCGGGAGACGCATCCAAGAGGGCAACGGTCGTTGATGAGCGTCATGTGGAGTACGAGGGTGTGACCGCGTCCCTTTCGGCGCTTGCTGAGCAGCTCACGGGCCTGGGCCATGCCTTGCAGGGGCCGCTGTACTTCTCGTATGAGGGCGAGCTGTTGACGGAGCGCCGCGCTCGCATGGAGCTGATAGGGAAAGATTAGTCCTGCTGCTAACGTCCACCGCGGTACTGGCGCAGCTACTCAAGTTACTAGTGATATTTACTGCTGCACTAGTGACATTACACTGGTTACTAGTGACTTTTACTGCGCTACTAGCGATATTTACTGTGGTACTAGTGCAGTAGTTCCTTATACTAGTGACATGCAAAAATGTGAGGAAGGGGCGCCTATGCACATCACAAACGAGGAGGAGCTTGTTTCCGCCGTTGATAAAATGCGGCTGGCGGGAACTGACCTAACCGAATATGAGCTCAAGAGCGCCAGTGGCGGCATCCCCAAGGAAACTGCCGAATCTATTTCTGCGTTCGCCAACTCCTCTGGAGGCGTCATAGTCTTTGGCATACGCGAGAGCGGTGGCTTTCACGCCGTAGATATTGACACCAAATCGGTCCAAGCGGGTGCCGCCCAGGCCGCTCGCGAACTCGTTGAGCCCCCACAAGCTGTTGAGATTCTTGTCCTTGAGTTTGAGGGCAAGCCCGTAGTCGTCGTTAACGTGCCCGAAGCGCCAGTGAGAGAAAAACCCTGCTATGTGAAGAAGTATGGGCAGATCAATGGCTCGTATATTCGAACGGGTGATGGCGACCACAGGATGTCTCTATATGAGATAGATCGCTTCATCGAAAACCAATTGAGGGCGGCTCGCAACGATATTGCCGTTGTAAAAGAAGCCGAGCTTGATGATTTTGACAACGGCCTTCTGGAAGGGTGGTTCGCCCGGGTTCGCGCCACCTCTTTTGGCAGATCGGCAACTATGAGCGATGAAGAGCTCATGGCCAATCGTCGGGTCATTGACTATGACGAAAATGGCGTCGCTCGCCCTACGATTGCCGGCCTGCTTTCCTTTGCCGAGTATCCGCAAAAGTACTATCCGCGACTCAATGTTGTGTTCACGTCTTATCCAACCTCGCGCAAAGGTGAGACTGGGCCTGGCGGCCAGCGCTTCTCTGACACCGTGAATATCGATGGTCCAATTCCCGCAATGGTTGTCGAGACGGTAAGAGCAGTTTCCAGAAACATGAAGCATGGGGCAATCGTCAAGGGTGCCCTGCGCGAGAACGTGCCCGATTATCCGCTTCCTGCAGTGCGCGAGGCGGTGGCCAACGCGCTCATGCACAGGGACTACTCTGTCGATGGACAGGGGACGCCTGTGACCGTCGATCTTTACCCTGACCGCCTCGAAATCTCCAACCCCGGAGGTCTCTTCGGCATTTTGACCATAGAAAAACTCGGCACCGGCGGTGCTACGGCATCAAGGAACCAGTTCCTTTCGCGCATCCTCGAAGACGTTCCCTATGCCGATTATGACGGTCGGGTTGGCCGTGTCGTTGAGAACAGGGGGTCTGGGTATCCGACTATCAATCGCGAGCTTGAGGAAGCCCTCATGCCCAATCCCATTTCGCGCAGCTCGCTCGATGGGTTCCAAATAGTCCTGCGGCATCGCAAGATGACCGAGCAAGAAGGCAAGGCCTACTCGAAGAGCAACGTCGAAGACGCCATTCTCGCGTTCCTCTCTGAGCGCGAGAGTGCGAGCGCCTCGGAAATCGCAAAGGCTTCGGGAATTGGTGTCAAGACAATCAGGGAGTACATATCGAGGCTTCTTGACGATGGAACCTTGGATGCCATCGGTACGCGGAATAGCCCGAAACGCAGATACAGGTTTAATGGGTAAGGACAAGCGGAACAGGCGGCTTGTGGGAGCGTGACAATCCTCAAGCGCCGAGCGCCTCAACCGCATGGAAGGCCAAGGGAACGCCCGTCCCACGAGTTGCACGTCGGACGGGCGTTCCCTTGGCCTGTGCAATCAGACGGCTATTCCTCGTAGAGCACCGTGTCTCCCGCCGTCACGCGGCACGGCATATGCTTACGAGAGATGTCAATGTACCTGTAGCGAGGGTCCTTGTTTGGACCGGGCACGATGGTCTTTATGACCAGCAAGCCGATCTCGTACCATTCCTCGTAGCCAGGCAGGTTTCGCGAGTCCTCCCCAGAGCCCCACTCACCGTTGTCCTCCCACTCTCCCGTGTCGCAATGGCAAACATAGGAATCGCCCTCTGCGAAGGTGACAACGAGTGGAGCCGTTTCGTTAGCAAGGCTAAATCGCTCGATTTCGCCAATCGCCTTTTCTCTCTTCTCATCGAGATTCATCGGTCGCGCTCCTTTCCAGGGCGGGTTGGAACAACGTGGCATCCATCTTTACTGTAATGGATGATTCCGCGAGTAGTTTCAGATCTGCTTCCATCAGTGACGCTCACCCATGTACCGATGACTCGATGGAAATCAACGACTTCCTTGTTGCCGCCCTTCCACTCCCCAGCACCCGCATATCTCTCGACGAGCAGCTGGATTTCTGCGAGCGACAGATGGAGCACGCTTTTCCCGGGAACGTAGTTCTTGTGCCCGGGGATATGCTTGCCCTGCCGACCAGGATGGACCTTGGTGGAAAAACCGTTCACCTTGCGAAAACCATCATCCCGTGAACCACGGGTGCCGGAAAAGCGGCCGCTATCGAATTTCGACACCCAGAGCACCTCCTCCCAGATCGCCACGACCACGAGAGACGTATGCATGCACCTCGATGCCGAGCCCGATGGGGTAGTCAAGAACGCTATGGCTGTTTTGACCGTACGAGATGATGAGAGACGGCTCGAGCCTGTCCACAATGAGCTTGACCCCGCGTTCGAAGCGCCTGCGATCAGAACGGTTCTTGACACAGCCGCGCGGGCTCACGGCAATTGCGCATCCCTTCTCAAGACCGGCAGTCTCCCAGTCGACAATGTCGGGATCCCCGCGAAGAAGAGGGATACAGGGGCAGCCGGACTTCTGGATGTAGTAATCACAAGCCCGGTTGCGATATGCGTTCCACTCCTTGAGGGCTCGGGGGAAATCAACGCACGTGCTGTAATCGAGCCCCAATGCCCCTTGGAACTTACCGAGCTTGTCAACATACCTTCCCGGATTGGCCCAGAACCTCTCGATGTCCTGGTCGCGTTCGCAGAAGTGAACGGCACAATCGAAATTGCTCCAATCGGAGCGCATCGCAACGGAGAAGGGGACGAGCGCCGTGGGGACAAAGCGGATGCTGCGGATGAGGGGCATGTCGTACTCGGGATCAAAACGCGCACCCTCGACCATGAAGGCGTGAAACGTATCGCGTGGATGCTTGAGCTTACGCACTTGATCACCCGCAGAAATACCGCTTTTTTGAGTAGCAATGTTCAAGGTGTTTCCTTCGAACGAAAACCAATGGATGCAAGCCGCGCGCCGGCTGATTACAAACTACGGTCGGGCGCTCAAAAGGTCATTTCCTCCCCATTGCGATACACTTGTTTTGACTTGCTAGAAGTTGTCGAAAAATGAAAGAAGCCCAGTTGCTAACCCTTTCAGTGCTTGTCCGTACCGCAAAGCGCTATGCCCTTGACAGTTCCATGACTGATGAGGATTTCCTCAACGCGCTTCTGGAGCCCTACGTCCAGTCAGGTAGGGTCAAAGGCAGGGGCGGGGCGGAGTATCACCTCGATGCGCCGAGAACGAGCAAGCTTCTCAACGGAAAAGCAGACGTCCCAAAGGCACTAAAGAAGCCACTCCGGCGCTTTGGCTTAGAGGAAGATGTCGCCAAGAATGCCGGCATCTTCCTCGACGATTGCATTGATATCAAAGACGAAGCTAGATTCGAAGAGGACCTTCTTGGCGCCCTTGAAGCGGACGACGGACCAGAAGCGGAGCTGCGCTTGAAAATGCAGGGGCTCAAAGGCGATGCCAACCGTTTCTTTGCCTGCGCTCTCGTTGCATCCCTCAAAGCCAGCAATGTGACGATAAACGAGCGCATGCTTTGGCAGAACGGAACGGGCGCCCTTGCCGTAGAGGTTGGCGACCTCTTTTCCAAGGGCTTTGGCCGAAAGAGGGCGCGAAAGAACATCGTCGTCATTCCGGTGAACAGCGGATTCGACACCGTAGTGAGCTGGAATGCCGAACAGTCTGAACACCCCCATGTCTCGGCGAGCTCAGTTCACGGGATGTGGCTCCAGCGGATGTACCAATGCGGCGAGACAAGCAGATCCCTCGAAGAGCGCATCTCCCAGAGCCTTGCTCTCAGGCAGAAGGCGCCTATTTCAAACATGGGGACACGACGCTACCCAATAGGCACGGTCGCCGTTCTAGAGAACGAGAAGGCCCTGTTTTTTCTTCTTGCCACCTCTGACTTTGACTCAAATAACACCGCCCACAGCAGCCCCGATCTGATAAGGGCTGCCCTAATGGCCCTCATCGATGAGTACGATGCCGCGGGCCAGGGTCTTGACCTCTATCTTCCTTTGATGGGGACCGGCCTCTCACGCGCCGGGCTCTCGCACCAGGAATCATACGAGTTAACCGTAGGAACCCTCACCGAACGCAAGCACGACATCCACGGACGCGTGACGTTGATGGTCTGTCCGGACGATGTCGCACAATTGGACCAATCACTAGACCTTTGACTAGGAGATGTCATGGCTTATAGGACACGGACATACATTGCAGGCGACTGGACAGGGGACGACGATCTCATTTCCGCGCTAAGGTATTGGAACGAGAGCTCACGCTGGGGACTCTCGTTTGCTGACGCCCATGAGTTAACTCAAGCAAGGGACACTAGCTTGCCTTGCAGCATCAAGAGATCTCTTAGAGAACGTCTTGATGTCTCAAAGACGTTTGTGCTCGTCGTTGGCGACAAGACCAAAGACTTGACTAAGGGCGGTTGCAGATACTGCGCCAGCTACTCGCCTTATGGCGCCTGTCATAGGTCCGGATCGGTAGACCACCGTAGCTTCATTGAGTATGAGTGCGAGTATGCCGCCGACCACGGGCTGAAGATCGTCGTGCTTTACAACGGCTGCGTTGTCAATCGCGATAGATGCCCTCAACCGCTTAGGTACACCGGCAGCCATTTGGCGGCAATATGCCGTGACTCGTACGGTTCATACCAATGGGACTACGGCAAGATCAGCCAAGCAATACGCGGTTACTAACCCATTGTGAAATTGTGCTCCGAAACGCGAAAGGGCCTATCGTCATGCCAGATGTAGATCTTGAATCCCCATCGAAGAGTGGCATCTCCTCATACAGCCTTATCCTCGAGGGGCCAGAGTCGACGGTTTGCGCCAAGGCGCCGGAAACGCCGCGCGCCTCGACCGCCTATCAATCCGAGGCGCAGCTCGAGGAAGAACTTGTGGCCCAGCTCTGCGGACAGGGCTACGAGCGCGTGGCACCCAAGAGCGAGGCCGAGCTCATCGCCAACCTGCGCCGTCAGGTCGAGCTGCTCAACGGCCTTGAGTTCACCGACGAGGACTGGGGACGCTTCTTCCGCGAGGTCATCGCCAACAAGGCGGAGGGCATCGTCGAGAAGACGCGCCGCATCCAGAAGAACCCCGTGATCGACTTCACGCTCGCCGACGGCACGCTCAGAAACGTCATGCTCCTCGACCGCGACCACATCCACAGGAACCGCCTGCAGGTCATGAACCAGTACGAGGCCAACGAGGGCACGCACAGGAACCGCTACGACGTAACCATCCTCGTGAACGGCCTGCCGCTGGTGCACATCGAGCTCAAGCGACGCGGCGTGCCGCTGCGCCAGGCGTTCAACCAGATTGAGCGCTACCAACGCGAGAGCTTCTGGTCGGAGTCGGGGCTTTTCGAGTTCGTGCAAATCTTCGTCATCTCGAACGGCACGCACACCAAGTACTACTCCAACACCACGCGCCGGCAGAAGACGGAAAACGCCCGCCGCGGCAAGAAGTCGTCCGCGAGCTTCGCCTTCACAAGCTGGTGGACCGACGCCGAGAACAGGAAGATCGCCAATCTCACGCCCTTCACGGCGTCATTCCTCTCCAAGGGAACGCTCCTCATGGTGCTCACGCATTACTGCGTGTTCGACGTCACAGACACGCTACTCGTCATGCGGCCATACCAGATCTGCGCATGCGAGCGCATCCTCAATCGCATCCTCGTCTCCGAGTACGACAAGAAGAAGCTCGGCACGCTCGACGCGGGCGGCTACGTCTGGCACACCACGGGCTCTGGCAAGACGCTCACATCCTTCAAAACAGCGCAGCTCGCCGCACAGATGGAGGGCGTGGACAAGGTGCTGTTCGTCGTGGACCGCAAGGACCTCGACTACCAGACCATGAAGGAGTACAACAAGTTCCAGGAGGGCGCGGTCAACGGCTCCAAGAACACCCGCGCGCTCGCCGCCAACCTCGAGGCGCCGCTCGGGCAGAGAAAGATCTGCGTCACCACCATCAACAAGCTGGCGGTCTACCTCAAGCGAGCAGAGGGCAGGCGCGGGGTATTCGACCGCCACACCGTGTTCATCTTCGACGAGTGCCACCGCTCGCAGTTCGGCGAGATGCACAAGGCGATCACCAAGGCTTTCAAGAACTACCATCTGTTCGGCTTCACAGGCACGCCAATCTTCGCCCAGAACGCGGGCGCCGGCAAGGACCCCGACCTTCGCACCACCGCGCAGGCCTTCGGCGACTGTCTGCACACCTACACCGTGGTCAACGCCATCGACGACGGTAACGTGCTTCCATTCAAGGTCGACTACGTGAGCACGTTCCGACGCAAGAGCGACAACACCGACGTGAAGGTCGAGGGCATCGACACCGACTCGGCCTGGCAGAAGCCCGAGCGCCTGCGAAACGTCGCCACCTACATCCTTGAGCACTTCGACCAAAAGACCAAACGCACGGGTGACACATACGCCCTCAAGGGAACCGTCCGACGCGGCTTCAACGCCATCCTCGCGTGCGACTCCATCAAGTCCGCGGAGTCGTACTACCGCGTCCTGCGCGAAATGATCGGCCAGCGCGAAGGATGCGGGCTCAAGGTGGCGACCATCTTCTCGTTCGCCCCCAACGGAGAGGAGGACCCCAACGGCTTCATCGACGGAGAAGAGCTCGACTGCGGCGGCTTGCCGCAGGCGGACCGCGACTTCCTGGACTCGGCGATCGCGAACTACAACGCCATGTTCTCCACGAGCTTCGGAACCGATGCAAAGCGCTTCGACGGCTACTACAAGGACGTCAGCCGCCGCATGAAGGGTGAGGACATCGATGGCAAACCGTTGCCGCAGTCGGAATGCCTCGACCTGCTCATCGTTGTGGATATGTTCCTCACGGGCTTCGACGCCAAGACGCTCAACACCCTCTGGGTTGACAAGAACCTGCGCATGCACGGCCTCATCCAGGCGTTCTCCCGCACCAACCGCATCCTCAACTCGGTCAAGACGTTTGGCAACATCGTGTGCTTCCGCAACCTCGAGAAGAACGTCGACGAGGCGGTGGGGCTCTTTGGCGACCCGGAGGCGGGCGGCATCGTGCTGCTCAAACCCTACGAGGTCTACTTCGAGGAGTACGCAAGGAAACTCGCGCACCTGCGCGAGGAGTTCTCGTTCGACGCGCTCGACGAGCCCATGGGCGAGGCGGCAGAGCGCGACTTTATCAAGACCTTCTCAGCAATCCTGAGGCTGCGCAACATCCTCAACAGCTTCGACGGCTTTGAGGGGGACGACACGATCGACGGATGGGAGCTCCAGGACTATCAGAGCTTCTACCTCGACCTGCGCGACAAATATCGAGACCGGGACCGCGGCGAGAAGGAGTCAATCGCGGACGACCTCGTGTTCGAGATGGAGCTCGTGCGACAGATCGAGATAAACATCGACTACATCCTCATGTTGGTGGAGAAGCGCCACGGAGACAACGTGAGGGACCGCGAGATTTCCGAGCGCATTCGCAGCGCCGTCGCCGCCTCGCCCGAGCTGCGGGACAAGCAGGACCTCATCGATCGCTTCCTCGAGATGGCGGGCTTCGGCGACGCCCCCGCTTCGTTCATCGTTGACCCCCGGGCGCCCGAGGGAGAGCGCCATGAGATCGTCGCGAGCAACTGGCGCCGCTTCGTCGCCGACTCGATGGAAACCGAGCTCGGCAGGATCATCGCCTCGGAGAATCTCAAGCCCGCGGAGACGAGGGCTCTGGTGAGCGAGGCGTTCGAGACGGGCTGCGTCCCGCAGGAGGGAACGGCCGTCGCCAAAATCCTGCCGCCCGTTTCGCGTTTCGCGAAAGGCAACCCCCAAGCCCAGAAACGGCGCCGCGTGACGGAGCTGCTGACGGTTTTCTATGAGCGATTCCGAAGCCTGACGGCAAAGTACCCCACAGCATTCGGCGAGGAAGACCGTGCTGAGCCATGCGTGGGCGGGTCTGCACTAGATTGCCTCGGGGCCGTCAAGCCGCATCCATGAGGCAATTCAGTCGCCAGCTGAATCGGACAGCCGGCCGAGGTGAGATGATCTGCGCAACAAAGCACTCGCCCGGAAAGGAGCGCACCATGTCCCTCTTCAAGCGCCTGTTCGGCCCCGACGAGCCCGAGGAAGCACCCGACGGCGAGGTGGCTATCGAGCCCACCCAAGACCAGTCGCTCTCCCCCATGACCCCGGGCGAACTCGCCGCGCTCGAATCGTCATCGCGCTCAGTGACGCTCCCCGCAGGCGAGAGGGTGGCCGCCACCGCAGCCGGTTACCGCAAGGCACCGAATGCAGCCGGCAGCCGACACCCGGCAGCCAGCTGCAAGGCAATCTCGCCAGAGCTCACGAAGAAATTCCGTGCCTGAAGAGACCAAGCACCCGCAACTCTCTCAAACCCGAAGACCGGCAGCCGCAACTTAGCAGCTTAACGGACCAGCAAAATTCAAAGAGCGCCGCTGAGAGCGCCGTCCCAGCTCGCCGGCAATCATGTGCGTATTACAAAGCCGCTATCTTCCTCGCAACATGAAGCATCTCGTACTCGCGACCGCTCCATACGGGAAGGGACGCGGCGTGGACGGCGGCCCGACACACGTCGAGGAACCCCGTAGCGCTCTCGCAGAAGCACTCGTGCGCGAACTCGCCCGTACCGTGGGCAACGGCGTCTCCATCGGCGTAGAGCGTCCAGATAGCGGGCGTGCGGTCGTCGCCGCCCTCAAAGGCAATCTGCAACACGTGGGGCGTGCCCTCGGCGAGAAGCTCACCCTCAAGCCTCCCCACGGAGAAGCGCATCTGGTGGGCGAGACAATCCTTGGCAAGCGCCGAGACGTATCCGCTCGGCTCATCGAGAAGGTGCATGCGCCTCGGCTTGGCAGTCAGGTTGTGGAAGTCGCGCTCTTCGCGCACGAAGAAATCGTCCATCTTGGACCCCTTTCATCGATGCTGGCAGGACCACCGTGCCTCTCGGCCGGTTGGTGTCGGGATCATCGAGCCAACTCTCTACCCCGACTCTGGATAAAATGACCCGAGCAATACGGGCGAAAGGCAGCCTGCCATCACGTGCACATGCGATGCAAGGGGTCGTCGCGAAGGGCAAGAGGAACCTTTCCGGCCCAGCCCGCATGGCCAACCGCAGCCAGCTGCTCGCGAAGGCCGCTGAGAGCGGAGAGTGGCAAGACGGCCAGCGCTTCTCGTCTGGCGCAAGCGAAGACGAGGTCCGCACCTGGGCAAAGACGCTGTAGCGCCAAGAGCGGGGTAATCGAATAAGGCGGCCGATGCCCCCCTAGAGCGTGGCGTCGACGGCGCGGATGAGGGCGGCGCGCAGGCCGGAGGCCTCCAGCTCGGCCACGCCGCGGATGGTGGCACCACCTGGGGAGCAGACCGCATCCTTCATGGCAGCCGGGTGCTCACCAGTCTCTAGCTGCAGCTTTGCCGTGCCAAGCATCATCTGGCTCACGATTCTGTACGCGTCCGCACGCGGGATGCCATGCTTGACGGCGGCGTCGGCCAGGGCCTCGATGCCCATGGCGACAAACGCGGGAGAGCAGCCGCCCACCGTTCCGCCCACAAACAGCAGGCGGCTCTCAAGC
>ERZ1034669.397-NODE-397-length-15835-cov-10.800127_pt1 | contig 15835 bp, 26 predicted proteins | sample MGYA00520705_ERZ1034669 | MGnify/ENA primary metagenome ERZ1034669 (study PRJEB33766, sample SAMN09781766) | gut metagenome | biome: gut microbiome | host: Homo sapiens | place: Madagascar | study: EMG produced TPA metagenomics assembly of the PRJNA485056 data... | reverse complement strand
AAGTCCTTGATGTACTGGAAGCCGTACTGGTTCTGAATGGTGATGTTTGCGGTGCCCAGATACTCGGCCACATCCAGAACGTTTGCAAAGCCCACAACGCCGGTGACGGTGCGGTGCATATTCTTGAACTTGTTCTCCACGCTGCCCTTTGCCATCGCCAGCGCCATCTGGAAGGTCTTTGGCGTGCCCTTCAGGCTGCCGGTGTTCAGGTACTTGTAGAACTTGTCGGTCACCTTTGCGGTCAGGTCGTACAGGAACTCGTCATCGGTCTTCTGCACGGCAACCTCGTAGCCGTAATTCTGGATAGCCTCGATGGTGACTGCCTTGGCGTACTTCTCGATGGTGATCTTGCCGTAGTCCTTCTCCTTGACGGTGTACTGGCTGTAAGGGATCTCCTCGCCCTCTGCAACGGTGCCGCTCTGCAGGGTTCCCTGTGCATACTTGCTCTTCAGCACAGTGCCGGGCTGCATACGGATGGGGCGCATGATGCCCATGATCTCCCGCAGATGATTCCAGTTGCGCTGGAAGCGGGTCACGAAGTCGATCTCGCGGGGGTTGACGGTGATCTCAGTGGTGGTAATCAGATTTTCTTTTGCTGCCATAGCTTATTCCTTCCCGCCGCCTGTAAACAGGTCGGCATTTGCTGCAATCGCTGCCTGACGCTCGCCCGCGTCCTTGATTGCAAAAATCTGGTCTTTGGTCATTTTGGAGCCGGTGTTTGCGGGCGGGTTGTCCACCGGTGCGCCCTTGGTGGAGGTGCTGCCCACATAATCGCTCCAGTCGGTTTTCAGGCTCTCAGCCAGCTTGTCCGCGTTCTTCACGTTGCCCTTGCTGTCCAGTTCCATCTTGTCGATGTCCTCGCCAGACAGGCGCACGATGCGGTCAAAGTACTTTTCCAGCACGCCTGCGGCCTTGAGCTGCTCCCGGAACTTGGATTCCTTGGCTGCTCTGGATTCCTTTGCGGTCTGCTGGGTCTTGTAGTCGGTCAGCGCCTTTTCTGCGGTCTGCTTACCGCTGTTGGCTGCGTCCCGCTCCTTTTCCGCTGCAACGCGGGCGTTTTTCTCGGTATCCAGTTCGTCCCGGAGGGCGTCTGTCTCCTCGTGCAAGGCGTCCAGAATGGCTTTTGCCTTGTCATCGTTGGAGGTTTCGGCGTTTTCCAGAATCTTGCGGATATCTGCTCTTTTGAGTGCCATGTGTGTTCATCCTTTCTGCCCTTGCTCGGGCTGCCATGCTTGGCAATCAGGTTGTTTTGCCGGACGTGCTGCCGGTGTGGTGCCGCTTGCAGGAATCGAACCTGCAACTACCCGGTTATGAGCCGGGAGCACTGCCAGTTGTGCGAAAACGGCATATAAAAAACGGCTGACGCTGTGCGCCAACCGCTGGATATTAAATTTTACGGTTTTGTTTCCACGCTGGGCAGGATGTCCGTGTGGAAATAGAGCTTATAGTGGTACGGGTCGGTATGGGTGCCGGTAATGTCCTCCACCACATACATGGTGTAGCCGTTCAGGTAGATGTAATTCTTGCGGTAGGTGTCCGGGCCGATTTTCACCGTGCAGACCAGCTCATTGTTTGAGTTGTTGGAGATGGACATGTAGCCCTCGGCTTCCATGATGATCTTATCGGTGCGGGCGTTGTAGACGGTGATTTTGCGCTCGCTCTCAAAGTAATCGGCCTGTTTGGAGATGTTGGCATTGGCCTTGTCAGCTTCCGAACAGCCACAAAGCAACAGCGCCGCAAGAATCATGATGGTTACAAAAAACTTCTTCATGTTATACCTCTTTATTTCCTTCCTCTACTGCAGTCTCTTGCAGTTCTTTGATATGATCTTCCACCGCCGGGCGCAGGAAGGGGCGGGGAGCCATGCCCCGGGTAAAGTGCCACTTGCCGTTGAAGTCCTGCCAGACCCACGGCGTTTTGCGTCCGTTGCCCTTCTCGGCAAAGATGCCCGTACCGAGTTCAACGTAGACCGAGTGCGCCAGATTTGACCCGATGGTGACGGTCTTTTGCGCCGCAGAGACAACGTAGGTAAGGGACGCTTTCAGCGCACCGCCCACATAGCCCTCTATGCCAGTGCTGTCCTCCGTGCCGGTGGGCACAAGCAGCTGTGCATAGTCCTGCACCTTCATGCCCCAGATGGTCAAAACCCGCTCCACCCACGCTTCAAACGCTTCAAGCAGCTGTGGGGTGTTGTCTGTGACTTTGATTTTGTATTCAAATTTCATGGTTATCTTTGTTCTGAATCGAATCGATTAAAATTCGGCCTTGTTCCGCTTTGGTCAAAATCTGACCAATAAGGTCTTTTTCTGACGCAGGTCTATTTATCGGCTTTCCTCTTAAAAAATCAACAGCAGCAATAAATCCCTGCAAAAGGTCTCTGTCTGCTTCTGCCAAATAATACTCAACACGAATGTTAGTTGTTTTCATGTTCCTAAATCACGCTCCAACCACAAAAAGTGTTCAGCCAAGCTAGGGGCAGATTCCGGGTGGTTGACAGGCCTTAGATCGCGTCCGCACACCGGGCAGAAGTTTGGATACCATAAACGGTTTGCCACTTCGTCAGCTTCTATGAATACTCGTCCATCTTCGTCCGTCCCAATGACAAGCTGGCTATACATACCGCCCGGGTCAAGGACTTTTTGGCTCTCGTCCTTATCGTATACTTTTCGCCCATGAGAATCCGTGGTGAATACCGGCTCTGTCTCACAATATTGGCACATCCGTGTCACCTCTTTTTCTTGCGCCAGATCTCAACGAACGCCTTTGCATCGCTCAGCTTTGACGCGCCGCCTATCCGTCTTGACCCATCGTATATGCTAAATACACCGCTGGAGCCACGGATTTTAAAGCCACCGGCGCTGATTTCCTTGGACATATACCCGCCGTCTGCCGTATAGCCGCCTTTGTTGGTGGTTTTCCACTTTAGCGCATCGCTGCTTTTTACTGCGGCGCTTTTTGCATTTGCCGCAAGCTCGGATTTCGTTTTACCTGTACCGGAAACTTGCTTTTTGGCTTTTTGCAGTTCAGAAAGTCGGCTTTGGGCAGATTGCTTTTTGTCGTAAGCAGACGTATAAGAAACGGCCTTATCAACAACTCTGTCCATCCTCTCAAATTGGGTGCGCTTTTGAGATTCGGACATAGCCTTGTCGTAGCTTCCAATTTTCTTTTTTGTTCTGGCGATTTCCTTATCAAGCTGGGCTTCGTTCATGTTTTCGATGCTTCTGGCGTTGGTTGCAGTTCCGCCCGCTTTCGCGGAGCTGCCTGAACCTCGTTTACTCACGGTAATGCCTCCTTTCGTATTGAAATGGCTTGATTTTGGTCACGTTCCAGTCAAATTCTGCCGGGCACTTGCCGTACCACAAAATGCTGCTCGGTTGCAGCACTTCCAGCGCCTTGCGGCAGTGCTTGGCAAAGCATTCTGCTTCGTATGGGTCAGACTGTGTGCCGTGGCTGCTTATGCTCACAATGGCTTTTCTTGGCTCGCCATCAAAGCACCAGTCATAGCTTTGCTCGCCGCACCAACAGAGCGTCGGGATAACGTGGATGCCGTGCGCCTGCCAGTATGCTGCCAGCCAGTGCTTTTTGTAGTGCATGAAAAGCTGCACTGCCAACGGCATATCGCTGTACAAAGAAAAATCCGGAGAGCAAACCGCGCCGAACTGCTGCAAAAGGGGAATGTATTTGTCTGGATTGTTCCAGAACCGTTCAAACTGGTAATCGTCCTTGTAAAAATGCACTCCTTTTGTGGCCTTGTCTTTGGCGGTTAGCGCATAATTGACCGGAATCCATTCCAACTTGTCAATGCGGATATCCGTTTCCGGCTTGATTTCAGGGATGCCATACTTGCCCACGCCCGGAAAAATCATTTTCTCGGTGTTTTCCATCGGCAAAATCACGGTTCATCCCTCCAAGCCTTACTTTTTCTTCTTTCGCGAAACGAATCCAACCCAACCGCCAGCAGGTTCAACGATAACGCCAAAAGGCTTTTGTGCAAGCTGCATGAGTTTTGTGCGGTCGCTCGATGACATTCCCTTTAGGTCAAATGCGACTTTTGCGCCGTCTTTTTCCCAATAAGAACTTGTTGACGGAGACGAACCGTCACCGTCCCGGTATTTGTTCAAATCAACGCCAACTTGTTTTTTCACAAAAGAAACAACGTCTTGGTGTTGCTTTGCATATCTTGAATGATCCACAAAACCACCACTTGCCCTTGTGGAACTACCAGAGCCACGTTTACTCATTCTTGGCACTCTCCTTTCTGCGTTTGCGCTCTTCTGTCCACCACATCTGTTCAGCTTCCGTGCCGCCCTTGGCCTTGTACCACTCGGTATAGGTCACTTCCGACACGGCTTTCTTTGTGCGCACCTTAATCGGCTCGCCCTTTGCGTTTACCATGCCGGTGTCCTCAAGCGTGATGATGTTTTCCCGCCGCTGGGCGTTCTGCCGGGGGTACTTTTTGAGCGCCCCGGTCACTTTGCAGCGGCAGTGATAAACCATTTCTGGGGCTGCGTTTGGGTCTCCCGGGTACTGTATCTCGTAGCCCTGCACCTTAAATGGCTCGTCTATGTCTGCTGTTTCCTGATCCAGCAGCCGGTGCATCTCACGGGTGCGGTAGTCCAAAGTGCTGTTCCACCGCTTCTGCACCTCAATGCCAAGGGATTGGGCGTTGCGTAGCTGCTGCATCGTCCCGGCGTTCTGTGCACCGGTCAGGGCTGTGATGGCGTTGTTCATCGCCCAGTGCACTTCAGTGTCTGCCATGCCCTGCACAGCCTGCACCGCAATGTCATGGACGCTCTTGCCCTGAATAATGCCTTTTGTGACGTACCGGTTGAACACACGGGCGTCATAGGTCTTGTTACTCTCGCTCTTGATACGCTTGTTGGGCACAAGCTTGGGGTTTTCTGCCAGCAGCCGCTTGACCGCTTCGGTGTTGTATAGCGTCAGGTTGAACGCCACGCCTGCGGCCTGTTCCAACTCGTAGAACGCCCAGTTTGCGCCAAGGGCAAAGATATCGTACTGTTCATCCCGCGCCAGCTTGTACGCTGTCTGCTGGGCTGTGGTGCACGTCTGGGTGATGTTGTCCAGCTTCTGGTGCATCAATTCAGACTGAAACACCTGATTGCGCAGCCATGTGCGGTAATCGCTCTCGGTGATCTTCCCGGCTTCCAGCTGCGCCCTCTTGTAGTCATCCAGTTGCTTATATTTTGTAAGAAACTCGGTCAGCTGCTCGGTCATTTCCCGGCGGGCGGTGCCGTATATCCGCAAAATGCGGCGGCGCAGCCTGTTCAGCTGCCGGGTGGAGATGCGGTCAAGGTCAGAATTGGTGCTCATGGTTTTTATCTGCCTTAATAGCGTTGGTAAGTTCAGGCGTCAGCTTAGGCGGCTTCGGGTCTGCCGTCTTGCAAAAAAGTGAACCGCCGCAGAGCATAACGCCATTCCCGCTGAGGGATAAACTCTGCTCGTCATTCCTGATGTGTGCTTTCATCCTCTTCGTCCTCCTCGTCCTCGTCCACGGTCTCCCGCGTTGCGCTCTCTGCCATCAGTGCGGCCTTGGCCTGTTTCTTCTGCTCCGGGGTCAGGTTTGGCAGCAGGTCAATGGCCATTTCATCGCCGATGATGGTCGCTTCGGAAATCACCATGCTGACCTGTTCAGCCGTGTTTATGATCTTGCTGCGGTTGAATGTCGGCATGGCGTTGTCAAAGCCAGCCAGTGCGCAAATCTGCCGTATAAACGGCTTGATCTGCGCCTCAAAGTCATCCGCGTTCTGGTTCAGGGGTTCATAGGCCGCGTCCAGATGATCGTTGGTGCTGTCTGCGCTTACACAGTGCACGTCCAGCCCGCCAAAATCTTCATACACACGGGTGTGCAGCAATTCCAGCAGCGCTTGCCGGGCCGTCACAGGGATCTCGGTGGTGTAGGGGGTGATCTTGCCGCCCTCGCTGGTGTCTGCACCTGCAATGTGGTACAGGTGCAACTTGGTGAGGTACTCCACGAGTTCATCATCGGTCATGCCGTTGAAGTTCTCGCACAGCCAGTAGATCTGCGCACAGTCCTGCAGGTCGCTACAGAATCCGGACATCACCAGATCGGTGTTGTCGATGTAAGCTTTCAGCCCCACAAGGGTGCTCTGGTGCAGGTCGGAACCCCACAGCGGCACAATGGGCATGGCGCTGTAGTTTTCGCCCTCCACGCTTTCCAACCCGCCGCCGGGGGTGGTGACGGTCACACTCTTGTATGCCTGCTTTGGCGTTGTCTCCTGCATCACGTTGCCGATTCGGCTTTCCGTGTACTCGGTGAAGCCGTCCAGTTCATACAAGATATAGTGCATATCTGTGTCAGGATTCAGACGCCAAAAGCGCACGCCTGCCTGCAAAAGGCCTGTTTTTTCATCGTAAAGCGGCGCAAACTCGGTCAGCTTGAAAATCACCAGATGGTCGTTGTTCCAGAAGCCAAAGCTCTCACCGTGGATCAGGGCGAAATATCCGGCCTTCTGAATCTGCTCGTCAAAGCTCTGCCCAAGCTTGTCCTTGTCCACGCCATCGTCCGCAAAGACCACGCCGTTGCCTAAAGAGTAGGTTGCCCGCTGCTTGTTGAGCCGCCGGAACAAATTGCTCTTGACCATATCGGGGCGTGGGGTGTCCGGCTTTGTGTTTTTGGACAGGCGTTTCAGCATCAAAGCGTAGGTCTGCGAAAATCGTTCCGCGCCCGGGTTCTTCTGTGCGTCGTACAAGTCGGCATCCAGCGCCATCTTGTAAGGCCCGGAAGTGCAGTGTTGCTGCACGAACCGCCGGATGAAATCAGGCTGTTCCCCGGCGGCTTGCGCCTGCTGAAAAGTCTGGAATGTGTATACAGTGCTCAAAATCAATCCCTCAGTTTTACAAGGCGCTTTGTGCGCACGAAATAGCGGATAGCGTCCATGCAGTGATCGTTTACCTTCAGCACGGTGTCGTCTTTGTCTGGATCCCAAGCGTACACGCCGAATTCTTCCAGCGTATGCTTGCAGTCTTTGTAGATCTTCAACCGTCCGGTCTGCAGCATGGTCTGCACGTCCAGAATGCCGCTCAGAACGTCATTGTTTGCTTGGATCTGGGTGAATCCGTTCTTGCGCAGCTCTGTAATCAGGGGCAGGGCAGAGGGGTCAACAATGACCCTCTCCGGCTTGAGACCGCCCAGCCACGCCTTGAGATCTGTAACGTACTCGCCCACGGTTTTTTGCCGCTTCTGTTCGCGGCCACTGTAGTAATACTCTCGGGTGACGATCCAGCAATCTGCGTCTGCTTGCTTCTGAATCAGCAGAAAAACCGTTGCGTTCTGGGTGCCAAAGTCACACGCAACATAGGCGCTCTTTGGTGACAGCTCCGGCAGCTTTTCAACGACGTGCTTCTTGCGGTCGAACATATCATATACAAGACCCTCTGCAACCGTCCACAGGCCAAGAATGTAGCGCTGATAGAACACGCCACTGTACTGGCTGCGGTATCTGGCTTTGATGTCTTCTGCAAGCGACAGATTGTCGTCCATCGTGAAATGAAGATACATCATCTTGCGGGAGCGGCACTTGCGCACCCACTCCAGATAGAACCAGTGCTGCGGGCTGCCCGGGTTGCAGTTGAACCAGAACTTTGACCCGGTGACAGAGCAACGGGCTGTGGCCTGATTGACGAAGCTCTGCGGCATCAGGGCCACCTCGTCGAAGAATGCCCCGGCAATGGTAATGCCCTGTATCAGGTCTTGGCTGCTCTCGTCCTTGCCGCCGAAAAAGTAAAACTCGTTGGTTCTGCCGCCCTTGCTGACGGTCATGCAGTTTTCTGCCCGATGCTCCTTGACGTTGTAGCCACGGGCTGCAAGCTGCTGCTTGAGTGTGCCCAGCACGTTGCGCCGGAAACTGGCGATGGTCTTTCCGCACATGGCAAACTGCTGACCGCTGTAGCAGATCATAGCCCACTGGACAAAAGAAAAGCTCATTGCAAAGGTCTTGCCCGAGCGGATAGCGCCATCGGCAATAATGCCGTTGTAACCGCTGTATGCGCTCTGCGGTGCCCACCAGCTCAAGACCTGCTTTTGCCGCTGGCTGAGGGCTTTCCAGCGAAAACCGTTACTTTTCCGCATTGTCGTCCTCTTCCTCTGGCAGCATCTCCACGTCATCCGGCGGGCTGATGTCTGCGGAAGCATTCAATGCCTTTATCAAACCATCATCGTGACGCTCTTCCTGATCCGCTTCTTTTGGCTTATCGCTCCAACCAAAATTAACTTGCAGGCTGAATCTTGCGCCGCCGTTTCCGTCACGATCATAGAGCCGTTCTTCGGCGTATCTCTCGCATCGAAGCTTCGCGCGCGTTATCGTGTCAGAAAACTCAGCCTTTCCTTGATAGTCAATCAAAGATTGCCGAGACTTAAACCCCAATGCTAAAGCCAAGCCAGTGACTGTTTCTGGGCGTTCGTCGATTTTTATCACGTTTCCGTATTTGTCCAAAACAGGCTTTCCGGCTTCGTCTTCTAGGACGGTTCCTTCACAGCTTTTGAAAAACTCTTCGATTTTTTTCTCAAGTTCTTCTTTGCTCTCAAAGACGGGCGGTCTGCCTATCCTTTTGTTTTTGCTGTAGGCCACCGCCACCACCTCTCTAAACTTGCGCAAAAGAAAAACCGCCCGGAAATCCGAACGGTCAAAATATCAAAATAAGCAGCGCTCCGCACATTCAGTTTTTGCGGACAACGCAAACGGTGGAGCGCCGCTGCATCCGGAACTTTCGCCGCCAGATGCCCGGCTATCTGCGCAGCCCCCTCACAGGGTACGCAGTTGGCATTCCCGGCAGGGCTCAAACCTGCAGCCTGCGGTTTTGGAGACCGCTGTTCCATCACTTGAACTACGGGAATATAAAACGCCGCCCTTGGAATTGAACCAGCCGTGCCTACACACACGCGCCGCGCTCCAAATTGCGCTCAGGCGGCATATAACAAAATAAAAACCAGCACGTTTCCATGCTGGCTTGGTTGACGCACATCCTGCCGGGGGAATTATGGAAACCGGTTTACGGATTATGTGGCCTCCGTTGCGTGCGGAGGTTGTGAGGACAGGTAAGGATACCCTGCCACTCTACACGCAGCCCGCGAAACGAGAGGAAGAAAAATGCCAGTCAAGCCTTGGAAGGAAGCATTTTTGGGGGGATTCGTTTCGGAGACTGCGTGGCAAGCGGCGCTCCGCTATGCGCGGTTCCGCTTATAGGAAGCATACCATATACGCCTTTAAAGAGCCATATATGTGGCATATCAACATAATATTAGCAAGGTGTAATGTCAGAACGCTTCAAATTTGTCCCAAATGCGTGCCAGAAATTTTGCACCTTCTCTGACGTACAGAGACACTCTGTTTTCTTCCGGCAAAAGCAACGATTTTGCAATTGCAGCTTGCTTTCGGCCTTCAACGTAGTACCCATAAAGGCAATCCTGCATCATTTTGCTGCTTTTAGTTTTTGATATATAGCTGATTCGGTGAATCGCTTCAGCCTGCAAAGACTTTTTTTGCTGTTCCAGTGTTTTAAGCCTACGCTCTTCTACGTCTTTCTTTTCTGTGTAGCTTCCAACTTTGTCCCCGTAACCAGAGCCGCCGGGCATACCGCTTATATTTGCCGTGCATCCAGTTGCATCATCTTTCAAACGCTTTATCGCAATCTGTACGCTCACAATCTCTGCGTCAATGTCGCGCAGTTGCTCGAACCACGCCTTGACCGTGTGGTAATCCACGCCGGTGCGCGGCTTTGGCTGCTCGCTTTCAGGTGTCCATGACTGAATCATATATCGTTCTCCATTTCGATTTCATTCCCCCATGCGTCCCAACCGGGCGCACGCTGCCGGGCAAAAAGTTCAATGCGGGGCACATCGCCCAGCAGCTCTACAATGCGCCGCCGGGTTTCGTCCGGCTTTACGCTGTGCGCTTGTATGGGTGCCTCAATAACCTGCTGCACAGAGTGGCTTTTTATCTGTTTTTTTGCGCAAAAGTCATGCGACACACCCAACAGACAAATTTCTGCGTTTGCGCGTGTGTATGCACCCATCCCAACGAAATTTTTTCCGCATTTATATTTTTTTACCCAAACAAAAGCAGCGGTCTTGTAAGTGAACCCCCAAGCATCCATAACTTGCAGGGCATCCGGGAGTGTGGGGAACGTTGCCCACATGAATAATAGGCATCCCCCCCCAGCAAGCTGTTGGACAGGCAGAGCGCAAATATCATCGGTGGTCATAGTTTTGTACTGCTGGGCTGCGTACCCTTGTTTTTTCCCAGCCGCTCCTTTTTGCAGATAGTTCCACGGCGGGTCTGCGTATATGACGGAGTACTTTTTGTTTGGTAAGTCCATATCATTCCTCCATTTCCTCGATCCAGATCTCCACTCTGGGGTTTTGCTTGTCGTAGTGCACCCGGCTGCCATCGTGGGCGGCAACGATGCGGCTGTTATCGTCTGCCAGCACACCGGCCTTTACCAGTATGTCGCAGGTTGCTTCGATCAGGTTTGCAAGGTCAACCTTGCGCCGGGTAGCCATGTAGTACACGCACCGCACGTTCACGCGGGCAGAGATAGGCTCAGGCGGGGCTTTTATCCACCATAGGCAGCTTGTCTGGTATTCCTCAAACGCCGCGCTTGGGGCTACAAAGCGCCGTCCTCCGCGCCCTTGCAGGATGCGTGCACTGTTTTTCTTTGTGCGGGGGTCACCGTAAAGGGTAAGCTTCATGAGACGTGCTCCTTCAGCCACTCGATGCTCATGTCGTGGTCGATAAACATGAGCGTCAGCCAATGATCGCAGGCAATCCCCATGTAGGTATAGATCAGCTCCATATCATCCTCGGAAAAATCGGTGTCCAGAAAAGCATTGATTCCGTCCCTCATGTATTTGTGGAACTTTTGATTTCTCCACTCCTGTGAATATGGCGCGGTTTTAAATGCCGCCCGCGAAAGCCACTCCAGCACTTTGGCTTTGATGGCATCTTCCGTTCCGATGTTTTCCAGAATAATATACTGGTTTGTCCTCGGATGGATAATAAGCTCGTTCCGGTCAGTGATGTAACTGCCCGGAAAGCACCTCTGGAGCTTGGCAATTGATTTTTCAATTTCGGTCATTTTTTCATCATCCCCTCCATTGCCCGCTGCTCGCACTGCTTTTCAGCTTCTCGGCGCTGCCGGTCATACTCAAACAGCATGTCAGCGTACTCTCCGCCCACACGGCGGATGGCTGTTTCCAGCATCTCCGTCACAAGGTCGGTGTACTTGTCAGAGCCCTTGCGGCTGTTCTTGGCAGCTTCCCGGACTTCCAACAGGTCTGTGAGCTTTTCCCGCTTGTCGGCTGTAATCTCTCCGTAGCCGTAGGCGTCCTGAATCTGCTCCATGCTTTCCCAGCCTGCCAGCTCTGCAAATGGATCTGCTTCAGCTTTTGCCATGCTGCGGGCTTTGGTCTTTTTCTTGACATACCGGGTCAACCCATCCTGAATCACGGCGCGGGCATCGTCCATCGCCTTGCGGACGGCCTTGGCCTCCCGCTCTTTCTTGAGCTGATCCGGCTGGTTTGCCCATTCTGCCATCAGCTCTGATTTAGTTTTTGGTTTCATGTTCTTCCTCCGCTTTGACAGCTTCACGAATGTCCAGCTTACTAAGTTCCAGTTGTGCATACCACAACTGCCAATTTACAAACCAACTCCGGTTTACAACTTTCCCCATAAAGAAGATTCGTTCCTGTTCCATCAGATGATCGAGCGAAACGATATACTGTCCGGGCTTGTACTTCTGCTCTGTCTGAATGTTTTTCATTTTTAACCCCATTGTTCGGACATTGCTTTTGCAATGCCAGGCGCAGTCTTGCTTCTTGCTTTTGCGCGCCCCTCTTGACCATTTGTCGTGCCACGAATACCTTCGCACCATGCAATTGGCTTTCCTTTACTCTTTTCCCCTTGGCAAAAATACTTTGGTTTTGGTCTTGGTAAGTCATTCTTTTTCTTGAGAAGAGGGAGATTTTTTAGCCAGAGGCAAGTACGCTTTGTGTGATAATTTTCTTCGTCTGTTTCGCTTTCTGCGAAATAGTACGGATGAATTATCTGGTCAGCTTTTCTATATGCCGTGTTCATGATTCCGATCGGATTTTCCACCGCAATGTGTGGCACGTCCGCCATCATGAATTGCATAAAGAAAATTGCTGCTTCCACGCGCTTTGCCCATCGTGCCACAACTTTTTCAGCCGGTGTGACGCGCAAACTGTATGCTCTTGTCGCCGCGTTGGAAAGATATGTGCAGGGCGGGTGTGCAATGAGCAAGTCCCACTTGCCAACGTCATGCGTTACTCCGTCCATCGTCACGACTTGCCCCCCCTCAACAGCCTTAAGCGCATCGCCCAGGATGTGCCACTCTGGGTGACCGCCAGACGGCTCCTGAATATCGCAGGAGTAGGCTTCGTGGCCTTTTGCCCGGAATGCTTTGCAGACTTCCTGCGATTCCTCACAGGCAACTAAAACTTTCATTTGTCTCCTCCGTTTTGACCGAAATACTTTTTCTTGCCGCGCTCCCGGTGCCTGTCCTCATGATCGCGGTGGTAAACGCTGCCGGATCCCATCATCTGCCGGTTGTAGGACGTTTCCTTTACGTGCTCTTTGCGCCACGCGGCAAACTTCTGGCAGTAGTCGTGACAGGCTGGATACCGGGCAGGGCAGTCTTTGCAGGTCTTGCACGTCATCTGAGTGCCTCCGGCGGCTTAGGCATCGGCATCCAGAACGGAAAATTCTGCGGGTCAATTGCCACATAATCCCACGGCGAAGCTTGCGCAAATTTTGCATCGGTATAAATTGCAATCACTTTCCCGTATGCGGCATCCTTTTCTGTCGGCGGGGTTTCTTCCGTTTTGCGCCAGTGCATCCGGTTTGCAAGGTGAAGCAGCTCCACGGCTTCGTTCATCTGCTGTTCATTCTCGCAATGGATGGTCACGTCAAAATCACTGTCGTATATGTGTGTTTTACCATCTTCACCAAAGGTCACAAGTAATTCACCCATTTTTAACCTTCTTTCTTTGTTCGATTTATGCAAATTTGATAGTATTCCGGCACAACTTCATAACCGATGTAGTGCCGACCGGTTTTTATCGCTGCTATCGCTGTCGTGCCGCTTCCCATAAACGGGTCTAACACAACGTCTCCCACGTTACTCCACGACACAATATGATCAACAGCAAGCTGTACAGGGAAAACAGCAGGGTGTCCAGTGCGGTTGTTTTTATTGCCCGGCATATCCCAGATATTATATCTGGCACCGTATTCTTTTACTTTTTTGGATATCTGCTTTGCGCTTCTTGGCTTTATTATGCCGTCTGGCTGTCTTTGGCTCCCATGCACTGCTGTACCGCCCCATTTATTTTTTCTGTCGCAAATCAAATTTGCTGTTTTGGGAGGTCTGTTTTTTGAAAGCACAAACATATATTCGAACGATTGTATGTATCTGTTTTTATGCTGAAAAGGGCTGATTTTTTGCCAAATCATCGTGTCGTGCAGTAAAAAACCGCATTGCATAAAATACAGTGCCTGCTTAAAAGAAGAGCCGGACTCGCTTCCGTTTTTCGTTTCGTCTCCGACAATCCATACGACTACGCCACCAGTCTTTGTGACCCTGTACAGCTCGCAGGCAACCTCTTGAAATTTTTCAAAGCTCCAAGTGAGACGCCCATCATAGCGTCTCAGCGTATCATACGGCGGAGACGTTACTGTTAAGTCGACAGATTCATCCGGGAGCTGTTTCATCCCGAATGCGCAATCTTGGTTGTAAATCTTATCTTTCTCAAGCAAATTTTCAACACCCCTTTTTTGATTTTCGCAGGCGTTCCCGGCTGTGTGCCATGCGCTCCGGGCTTAAAATATCATTGCCAGAAGGCTCTGCTCTGTCCACGCGGGTGTCTTTTGCCCGGCTTCCTCCGATGGGGCAGAGCTGGTTATACTCCGCAGCGGTCTTGCAGCCCAGTCTTTCCGCTTCCACAAGCGCCTTGCGGACATACGCCCAGCTGCTGCCGCCCAGATCCGCGCACTTTTCCATGACCGCATACACAAGATCTGCGTCCATGCGCTCTATGTATCCGGTCAATTCTTTTTCGCCGGTCTTGCTCAGCTTGCCGATGTTCTCCCGAAAATAATCCATCAGAGATTTCGTCGTCCTCGTCCCTATATAGGAGGAGTCATCTTTAGATGACGACGACTTATCTATATCTAATATCTTATCTCTAATATCTGTATGGACATTTTTGTGGACATCTGCGTGGACATCCTGTGGACATTGTCCACAGTGTTCAACGTCAATTTGACGCTGATTCGTCCTTTGCAACTTTTTTTGTGCTGCATAATCAGTCTCGCTTCCGACCATTTCCGAGTGGTTTGCAAGCACAAGCGTGCCGTCTTTTTCCTGATAAATCAGCCCAAGTTTTGCGTAAAGCCCCAGTGCAACGCGCACTGTATCGGTAGAAAACCACTTAGTATCGCGCTGAATCTTGTCCACGTCATACGGAATGATCACTTCACCGATCTGCCGCGAAAGCCTGCCGTTTGTGTTGATGGTCATAAGGCAGAGCATCTGGTACAGCACAACATAGTTTGCGCCGTTCTTCTGCCCCATGAGAAAATCAACCGCGTCAGACCGCATGAAGCTGTCTTTTAGCTTGAGCCAGTAGTATCTTTTTCCGGTAGCCGTATGCTTTCACCTCCTTTCGCACGCCCGTATAGCCAGATAGCACAGCTTGCGGTTATTGATTACAGTAATTTTCTAGAAATACTGTCAGCCCAACGAGCAGCTTGTGTTCATGAGATTCGTCGTTGCAATTATGGAACCTTTTAAGGGCTTGCACGGCTTTTTCCGAAAGCCCAGTGCAATCAGAGATTTCGCGCACGTCTAGGTTGTTCAACGTTTTTATTTCAGTGAGACCGAGAATATAATCTGTCGTAACTCCGAAGTGCCGTGCAATATCGCGGAGATTTTTTGCATCTGGAACCGTAAACCCGGTTTGCCAATTTGTAATCGTCTGTCTGGTTACGTTAAATTCTTCCGCGAGTTCCACCCGTGTTTTCTCATATTCCTCGCATAGATTGCGAAATCTTGTAGGAAAAGGGTCGTTGTATCCAAATGTTTTATCTTGTTTTGCCATGGCTCACCTCAGAACAGCAGATCATCGGTATCCGAGATCACGGAAAAGTCGTCCATGCTGCCCTGCGTGTAGGCGGGCTGTGGGGCGCTCTGCGCGGTTTTTGCTTCGTGGGTGTAAGTTTTGCGTGTCTGCTGGTCGAAATCGCGCGCAGCGGGCTTCTCTGCCGCCTTTGCGCCTGCAAAGCTGATATTGCTTGCCACGACCTCCACCGCCGTGCGCTTGTTGCCCTGCTTATCCTGATAATTCCGGGTCTGCAAGATGCCCTCAACGGCGATCATGCTGCCCTTATGAAAGAACTTGCAGATAAATTCTGCTGTCTTGCCCCACGCCACGATATCCACAAAATCTGCCTGCCGCTGCTCGCCGGGCTTGGAATAGCTGCGCTCGCAGGCAATGCGGAAGGTGCACACGTTGGTGCCCTGCGTGGTGGTGCGGAGTTCCGGGTCTGCCACAAGGCGACCCATGATTGCTACGACGTTAAGCATGGTTCGGTTCCTCCTCTGCACTGTCACCAGCACCGGCCTCGTAGTCGATGTTTGCGCCCATCAGAACCTCCGGGCACTCAGCGCGGGCAAAATAGGCGGCGGCGCGGTACTTGAGCATCATCTCGGTCATCTTCGGCCAGTAGCTGCCGTTTTTGTTCCACCAGCCTGCATCCTTTGCCATCTGCACCGTGAC